>JAEEGL015230792.1_pt1 | contig 20358 bp, 17 predicted proteins | sample 9134231 | NCBI WGS metagenome assembly JAEEGL01 (sample SAMN16246548, study PRJNA631951) | gut metagenome | biome: gut microbiome; feature: rumen; material: fiber-attached | host: Bos | place: Iran: Karaj | collected 2018-10 | reverse complement strand
TTGGAACCGTCAACCTGTTTTGCCTTTGCGAGAATCTCATCAACTGCTGTATCTACAGCCTTTGAAATACCTTTTCTGAGGATGATGGGGTTAGCGCCTGCTGCCAGGTTCTTCATTCCTTCGTTGATCATTGCCTGAGCAAGAACGGTTGCGGTAGTGGTTCCGTCACCTGCTACATCATTGGTTTTGGTAGCAACTTCTTTAACGAGCTGTGCGCCCATATTCTCGAAGCCGTCCTCAAGCTCGATCTCTTTTGCAATGGTAACACCGTCGTTGGTGATAAGAGGAGCACCATAGCTCTTGTCGAGAACTACATTTCTTCCCTTAGGTCCGAGTGTTACACGGACAGTATTTGCAAGGCTGTTAACACCATTCTCAAGTGCCTGGCGAGCCTCTGCGCCGTATTTGATCTCTTTAGCCATTTAAAATGCGCCTCCCTTATTTAACTATTGCGAGGATATCGCTCTGCTTTACAACAATGTATTCCTCGTCATCATCAAGCTTGACTTCAGTTCCGGCATACTTCTGGTAAATAACCCTGTCGCCCTTTTTAACTTCCATCTTAACTTCCTTACCGTCGCAGGTAATTCCGGGGCCTACAGCAACAACGTCAGCCTGTGAGGGCTTCTCCTTGCCTGCAGCGCCTGCAATGATGATTCCGGACTTGGTGGTTTCCTCAGCTGCTACAGCCTTAAGGACTACTCTGTCACCCAAAGGTACCAACTTCATAATAATGCCTCCTTTTTCGCATATGAATGCGTTTTTCTTTTCTTTGTTAGCACTCTTTTGATTTGAGTGCTAATCGACATTACATATATTAGTATTTCCATTGTGGAAATGCAAGTAAAATGTAAAGGTTTTTCTAATTTTTTATAAATGTCCCGGATCAGCGTCCGTAATACTCATCACGTGGCACAGAGCGTATTCCCTCAGCTCCGAAGTATATGGCCATCATACGGTTTTCTTCATTATTCGGATCATCCGTTATATCCCTGTTTATAAGGAACCAGGGCATATATCCGTACTCGGGCACATCCACGATTTTGTGATCGGACTCTTCTATTATCCTTACCCTGTCCAGGAATTCCTCATGAAAAGCATATGCCTCTCCGGTATGGATGTAATAGTATGCCCCAAACGAAGAAATCGCTCCTATGGGATTGGTGGATTTTTTGAAAGCGATAAACAAAATAGCCAGTACCACCACATAATGAAGAACAAAATGTGTCATCTGCATACCTGTTTTGGCAGATATTTTAGCAACAAGCGAAGTATGGGCAATGTATCCCAGCCAGTAAACCTCGTTTGCAAACAAAAGTGCCTGATAGGAAAAACATACCGCGATCCAGGTCCTTGAAAGCCCGGCATTTCCCATGGAATAAAAACTTGATGTAAATCCTGTACAGTAAAAACAATATGAAAGTACCGAAAACAGCCAGGGAAACCGAAATTTAAAGTCTGTCTTTTTAACCATCATCCAGATAACCGGAATCGCCATAAGAAGCAGTGCCAGCACAAAGGGACCGCTGAAAATCCAAAGATTCTCAAAACCGGCCTTGAATGAACTGATGATGGAATCCTTCACGCCAAGGCCCATATATGATGCCTGACGATTGGCATTTCCCGGGGCTAAGAGACTCAGTCTCAAGCCATATGCATAGACAAAAAACGAAGGAAGATACCATATAGTCTTTTTCGGATCAGCGACAAGAAGGATCAGAATGAATCCTGCGAGGATCAGGATACCCTGGATACAGGTTACAAAATTGGCACCTGCACAGATAAGGGAAAAAAATGCAAGGATAAGGGCAAGTATAATACGCCCCACAATATTTTTAATGCGGGACAGGATCACAATGATCCCCACCATAATAAACATCATGCTGTGCATGAATACGTAATGAACCCCGCTGTTATACCAGAAAAATCCCTGCTGTGCGGTATAGATGCATTCGGTAAGAGTCAGGGTAACGATAACGGAAAACGTGATCCTGTCCCAAACATCACCTTTAAGATATGCCCCGGTAAGTACCATGGACATAAACATCACAGACACCACCAATGAGGTGATCAGGATCACCGGACCGATAAAATAATACTGAAAACCCAAAGCACCCGGCATCTGAGCCATCATAAATATAGATGAATAAGTCCCCTGCCAGCTGTAATGGAAACCCTTTGCAGTCTCGAATCCTACCTTAAGTATCGTACCGATCCCGTAACCGTACCTTTGAGCCTCCCACATGGAACGGCCATATCCGAAATCATCATATCTGGGAATAGTATATAAAGTGAGCCTGTAAAGTGGCAGCAACGCCAAAAACAGACAGATCAGAGACAGGACTGCAATTATTCTTTTTGAAAAAGATATTCCGAGTATTTTCTTCATGATATACCTAAAAAAGCTCCGATCCGTTATTACCGATCGGAGCCTGTTTTTTCAGATTTTGATTTCCAGATATCCCACCAGCTTGGTCATATCGTACTCTTCCATTATTCCAAGATTGGGATCGTAATATTTTCCGTTGAAATAGAGAAGGTAATGGCTGAATCTTCCCATCTTCTCCATGAGGATCGCACATTTCGGAAGAACAACTTCCTCTCCGGCTGCGGGATAAACGATGACATCGGTGTGATCGATGCCGTAATAGTTAAGGGCAGAAATAAGTCTTCCCATGGTTCCCTGCCACTCTCTGCAATCCATTACCGAAATGACATCCGCAATGGTTACACCCGCAAGCATTGCAATACATGTCTGTCCGCAAAGTCCGTCACCGGGCTGGATGATAAGCTCGATGGAATCGATCTTCCTGATGGGCTTTTCAAAGCTGTAAGGTGAATTCCTGTCCATTCTTATTAGTGAATCCTTGATATGAAGCAGGAACTTGTGGTTGACGTTAAGATCTGCCTTGAGTTCTGTTCCCGAAGGAATAATAAGCTTGTACAGACCCTTCTCGAGAGGAATCAGTGTGCAGTCGATGATCTGATTATCAACCACTATATCGGCATTGATCTCCTCGCGCTGTCTTGCAACTTCCCAAATATTGAAGGGAATATTGATCTTTACTTCCCCGTTTTCATTTTCGATCTTTGATGTAAAAAAATATCTCATTGTACCCTTTTCCCCTGAAAAAAATATTTAAGATTGTTTAGTTAACGGATCCTCAACGAAGTAAAGTATATATAGAGGAAAATCCGTTGTCAAGCAATTAATGTAAGCGTTTACATTCCCTATTTTATCAGTAATACAGACTTTCCGTAATTTCAGCCGAAGCCCTGCCGGAAGTGTCATCCTTAACCCTGTTTACGATGAGTTCCCCCTTCTCCTCGGGCCCAAGAACCGATAATCTGACCTTCTCGGTATATCCCGAATCCGTTATCGAGAAATCATTATTCTCAAGAAGTCTTCTGATGCCGCCCTCATCCTGATAATCGCAGCAGATAAGGATCTTAACTCCTCTTCTTATGGGAGTCAGAGTTGCGTTTTCAAGTGCACCCTGAGCCGCATCCGTATATGCCCTTACAAGCCCTCCGGTTCCCAGCAAAACTCCGCCGAAATATCTTGTAACGGTGCATACCGCGTTTACAACATCAGCCCCTTCCAGTACCGCCAGCATGGGTCTTCCCGCAGTTCCCGAAGGCTCCCCGTCATCACTTGATCTGGTTACGATCGTTTCTCCGTCCATGATGACATAAGCCCAGCAATTGTGCCTGGCATCGTTATATTTTTTCCGGATGGAGGTAATGTATTCTTCCGCTTCCGTAACGCTTGAAACGCTGACCACATTGCCTATGAACCTGGATTTTGTCACAACGATCTCGCAGTTTCCGGGAGCGGTTATGTAATTGTATGAGCGGTTATTCTCCAAGGTTATTCCTTTTCAAAAAAATCTTTTGATGGTATTATATCAGAGTCAAAGCACCGTTGGACATTTACAAAGGAGATGTGTTATGGACGTATTTGAAAAATTCGGTGAATCCGTTTATATGGCAGGTCTGCAGGTAAAAAACAAGGCAAAGGAAGTCGCTGACATAGCAAGCCTTAAAACCCAGGTAAGCACCTGCGACGAAGTCATCCGCAAGAATTACCTTGCCATAGGAAGAGCTTATTATGAAAAATATAAGAATTCCGAAGACTCCGAGTTTGCCAAGCACATAACTGCCATCAGGAATGCCGAGTCCGGCAAAGAAAGACTTCTTAAAGAGATCGATGACAGGAAAAACGGTCTTGATCCCGAAGCCGAGACCGATGCGGATCCCGAGGACGAGTAAAGTACAAATAAATCAATAAATCATTAAACGGCGGAAGATACCAATCTCCCGCCGTTTTTCAGTTTTACTTTCAATCTCTGTATCAGCCATCCTGTGAAGCTACGTTTGCATTCATGGCAGCAAGAGCCGCAGCTTCGTTGGCAAGCCTTACAGCTTCAAGTTCCGCCATCTGCTGAGCGAGTAGAGCTTCCGCTCCGGGCATCTGCAGCATCTCGTCGGTATGCTGGCACATATGATCGAGATCGGGAATGATCAGCGACTGATTACCCTGGCCATCATCTACGATAACGGTGTTACCGGCCTGGAGTGAAGGATCACCCATCATAAGGTCGGAATGATATCCGTCAATCTTAGGCAGGAGTGTTGCACCCTCATATGCGAAAGGACAGTTTGGACATGCGATCTTATTGTCATATGCACAGATACGTCCCGCATAGTGAAGATCACAGTAATCCACGGGCTCAGTACCCTCTGCAAAATACTCGGTGATAACACAGTTGTCACACAATCCCTCAATGGGAAGAAGTCCGGATTCGGAACAAACCGCAACGGACACGATTCCCTCGGGCTGGACGAATTCCTTGTACTCAAGATTCTCATGAACCCTGCTCATAATGGCATGCCACAACTGCTCTGAGGTATGCATCTCATCCCAGGTCTGCTCGGTATTGTCATCATATCCGGTCCATACACCTGCGGTGTAGTAAGGAGTCATTCCAACAAACCAGTGATCCCATCCGTCGGATGTGGTTCCGGTCTTACCGGCAATATCCATTCCGGGGAAACGGACTCTGGTACCTGTTCCGTAATTAACGCAGTCTCTCATGGCACTGATAAGAAGCCATGCAGTTGTTTCCTTAAATACCTGCTTTCCCTTGGGAGTGGTATTGTCCAGGATCACATTTCCGTAGGAATCGGTAACAAGTGTATAGAGATGAGGCTTGATATAATTTCCGCCGTTTGCAATACATGCATAGGCACCGGTTACATCCTCATTGGTAACACCGTAGGTAAGTCCACCGAGAGCCAGTGACTGGGTAACATCGGAATAGATCATTCCGTTGATCTCCTTGCCGGCGGTAAGGGTGGAGAAACCGAGATCCTGAAGATATACAAATCCGGTTTCGGGTCCGATATAGGTCAGATTCTTAACCGCAACGATATTCATGGAATATGCGATACAGTACCTGAGAGACAGATTCTTGTAACTGCAGGATCTGGAGGTATTCTGAACCGCGGTTCCGCTGTTGTAATTGAAAGGAGCATCCCAATAGGTGGTGGCAAGAGTTACCATTCCGGTATCGATTCCGGGGCCTACGGAAGCAAGAACCTTAAATACTGAACCGGGAGATCTGCTGGATCCGGTAGCACGGTTAAGGGTTCTTCTGCCTTCCTTCGCACCACGTCCTCCGGCTATGGCAACTATGGTTCCGGTGGTATGATCTTCAATTACCATGGACATCTGAGGCTGAACGGTAAACCTTATATTCTCAAGGTAATTATCTTCTGTTTCCACAAGTCCCAGCTCTTCGAAGCATCCTGCCCTGAATTCATCAACCGCAGCCTGGGCATTTTCCTGGCTGGAGTAAAGCAGCTTATACTTGCTGTATCCGTACTTATTCTTGAACCAGGTGGCCATATTCTCTTTGGAGAAGTTATGTTCAACACCTTTTTCATCAAAGATAGTAAGAGCATAATCCAAAGCCCATCTGTCATTGAACTTGAAATTATCGGGATTTGCAAATTCCTCATCTACAATGGCCTGAATATCGGGATCCATTGTGGAATAGATCCTGAGTCCGCCGCTGGTAAGCATATGCTCTGCCTGGGATTTGTCATATCCCGCTACGTGGACCAGATCGTAAAATACATCATCGTAAAGCGAGTCGGAAAAATAATTACCTTCGCTGGTATTGTTCTCGGCAATTGCAGTGTTGTGGAACTGGATCCTGTCATATACCTCATCGGTATCGGCAATGGCCTCGTCGTATTCCTGCTGGGTTATGAATCCAAGCTCCAGCATTTTGTCGAGACATGTCTTACGACGCTTTACATTATTCTCGGGATGAGAGATGGGATTGTACCATGAAGGATTCTGAGTGATGGCAGCCAGTACCGCACACTCTGAGAGATTCAGTTCAATGGCGGATTTTCCGAAGTATCTCTGGGAAGCGGACTCAACTCCGAGAGTATTCTGCCCCATGTTGATGGCGTTCAGATATCTTAAGAGAACCTCATCCTTTTCGGTGGATTTGGTTACTTCCATTGCAAGATACTGTTCCTGAACCTTACGCTTGATCTTCTTGATCATGTTGTCGCCTTCATCGGTCCAGGTGGTGAATACGGTATTTTTCAAAAGCTGCTGGGTTATTGTGGATGCACCCTGGGTTTCCTTACCGCCTGAGCGGAGGAACTCGTACATTGCTCTGACCATTCCTTTATAGTCGACACCGTTGTGCTCATAGAATCTCTCATCCTCTACCGCAACAAACGCAAGCCCCAGCTGCTTGGGAATTCCGTCCCAGGTAACCTCGATACGGTTTGCATCACGTCCGACATAATGATCGAATTCATTTCCCTTGGAATCATAAACAATGGTCGCCTGACCGTTTGCTATGATGTCCGAAATGTGAATCACGGGGGTTCCCGCCAGGATGGAATTAAACAATCCGATACCGCCGGCAAGAAGGCATACTCCCACTCCGATAAATGCCGCAAGAATAAGCTTGACCGCAAGGAGGATGACCTTCCTTACGATCTTGCCACCGTATGAATTTAACTGACGTCTTCTGTTTATGACGCCGCTTCTGCTATAATCCATTACTTACTCCGTTTATAAATAATCTACGGGATTCTTACGGGATATCATCTTTATCTCGGGATCGTCCTCACCGAAAAGCGTGTACACGATTTCCTCCGCTTCCGCCAGATTATTTTCATTTACGCAAAAAATACAATTGAACTTATGACGGTCAAAGAGCTTCTTCCGGGGATAGTTCATATAATATGAGATTCTGGCCTTAAGAAGTGCCTGCTCAAGCATATTCTTGGCTTCCTCGGAATAGACACTGCAAAGTTCAAATTCATTGTTTACTTTAAGGGATGAATATATGGTTTCCATAAACACCTCTGTCTGTTCTTTATGACCGGAAAAATGCCAGATCCATTTTCCCACAAACATTTATTATACACCAAAAATGCCTATTTTGAAAGCAGACACACCCTGTCGCCGAAGACCCCTTCTTCCATCAGGACCGTAAGTGAGGAAAAGCCATACTCTTTACCGAGCATTGCAATAACCCGGTCCTTTTCCACTCCGGCGCCCTCTATAAGGATCACATCGGAAAGGGACGCAAGCCTCTCGTCATAGACTTCCAGATCATCTTCTTTCAGCAAAAGACAATTCTTATAGTTCATAAGTTCAGGAACATTCCTGTAAAACCCGGTTCCCTCATAAACCACCACCGCATCATATCCGCTGTATCTTTCGGATATGCGATACTGGGTTGAATAACCGGTGAAAAGATAATCCGGTTCATAAATAAATATCATTCCGATACTCATAAATGCACAGGCGGCCATCCCGAAAGCGTAGATCCGGGCCCTGCTGTTCTCGGAGCGCAATATTCTGTCCGTTGTTTTCTTTATCACATATCCCATCCCGAGGGCTATGCATATGGTTACGATGGGGAATACCGGCATCAGATACCTGTCTACGGTATAGGGTGCGATCTTGCTCACAGTAAGAATATAAAAAAGGCATGATATACAAAGAGCCGGCACATAGAAAGTGATCCTCCTGTTCTTTGCTGCCAGAATAAAGCTTAAGATGAAAATTGACAAAAAGACAATAGCTCCGCCTGCGGACCAGGCAGTCTCTTTAGCGGTGATTTCGGCAAAGATCATCAGCTTTTCTCCGAATCCGGAAAAACCGGACATGCTGCCCCGGACGGATTCGCCGATCTGAGTACCGAACAGATCGTGGAACACAAACGGATATAAACCGATTCCCCAAACAGCCGATATTACCATAGCCCTCAAAAGATAAAGTGCATTTTTCTTCTTTCCGGTAAATACAAGGTAGCAGATCACGCATACCGTAAGGAAGAAAAAGTAAATACAGGTAAAGTACTGGGTAAGAAAGCCCAGTACCGTGACAAGTATCAGGACCTTATTCCCTTTCTTAAAATCCTCATTGCTTATTAACTTTTTGTAAATAAGATAAGTAAAGACTATGCAGAAGAAAGCCGTCATGGAATACATTCTGATAAGAAGAACCGTACCAATACCTGCCGGAGACAGTCCGTAGAAAAGAGCCGCAACCGGTCCCATGATCTTCTTTCCTACCACATCACTGAAGAACCTGCTTATAAGGATCATGGATCCTGCCATAAAGATCATATTAAGTATGCATCCCGGCCAGGGTGAAAATGTCCCGTAGGAAAAAAGAGCTGAAATGATCGATACGATATTTAGCAGCATGAAATATAAGGGGGGATGATTATCCGTTGTGGTGTTGTAGTACGCACTGATCGCGGGAACGGAATCTTTATGTGTATAGAGTACATAGTCCGTCATCTGTTCCGAAGTCATCCACTGGGGATTATCGTATACGTCCGCCGTCATATTGGCTGCTATGGATGATGATCTGTTTGTAAGGATGTCCTTTATCTGTACGAATAGATTTCCCAGAGTATCAAAGAATCCGTCGCCATGTATCCAGGCACTGTAATATTTTTCCAGTCTTCCTTCAGGCTGGGTAGGAGTGATCCAGGGGGTAAATTCCGAATTTGAAAGCTGATAGCTTAAGACTTCATCCATGTGATAGCCCTCTTTTTGGGACACAAAAAAGACATCACAGGTGATAACTATGATAATCGCTAAAGCGAGCAAAAGATTAATTTTCAGATCTTTTTCTTTCATAAACCGGAAATCTAAGTATCAGGGACATATAAAAACATCATATCCGGCAACCGTGCTCTCATGCACAGCTCCCTTTACGCTATCCGAAGCCATTCCTTCGGGGAGCACGATAAAATCTCCGGGCATTACATCATCACCGTAAAAGCGTGCCGGAGTGGACCAGAGGAAAAAGGTCTCAAGATCATCGTTAAGAGCTCCGGTCTGCAGTTTTCCGTCGGAAAGTTCTACAAGTATATTGGAATCTTCATACAGAGTAAAACCGTGGAGATGTCCGTTTGAAACAAGGTATTCAGCCACTTCTCTGCGTGATTCGTTTTTATCGTTGATCACAAGAGAATAGGAAATCTTAAGAACACTCACTGAAAGGCAGAATGCAAGTGCCACCACATAGACCTGTCGCAGGGCGTTTTCATTTTCCCTTAACAGCCATATGGTAAGAACGGGAAGTGCCATATATATACAGGATGAAAAATATCTCGGTGTCAGAGTAGTATCGGTGAAGGCAAGGAAAAATGTCATAACCGCAAATCCGGCAATAAAGAAATGAACAAAGAACAGATCGGAAAGATCCGAAACGGTATATGTATCAGATCCGCCCAGTGATCCGGAACCAAGAGCCGCTTCACGGCCGGTACGTCTTACCATATAGAACATCAGGAAGATCATCAAAAACGCTATGCAGGTGACAACACCTCTCAAAGACAGCACACTTCCGCCGGGAATATATCCGAAGATCTCAAGAAGGCATCCGATGACGGAGGCAATTCTCTCATACCAGATCCCGTTATTGATGGGAACAAAGGATACCGATTCGTATGTGGTGAAGATATAACCGGATCTTATGTATAAAACATTATAAAGATATCCGATAAAAGCTGCTGCGGAAGCCATCATACCCGTTCCGAACAGGCCGAGATTTTTTCTCCATTTTTTCAGAGCGCCCTCTTCTATTCCGCAGATTTTATAAGTTCTCCAGATCCCGGTTATAAGAAGAGGTGCATAGATCATCAGAAAATATCTTACACCGGAAGCTCCGCAGATGAGGCTCAGAACAATGAGCAGAACTCTTAATAATGCTTTGATATTGCTGTCATATTCCCCTTCATCGATTCTCCTGACAAGACCAAGACACAAAAACATCAGGATCATGTGAGACATATATGTATTTCCGAGCTGCATATGCTGGGCAATGGTCTCGGAAAAAGGCAAAAGAAGTATTGAGGAAGTAAGGATCACATACTTCCTCTCATATCCATACATCATGAAGATATAAGAACCAATGAGAAAACAATAGAAAAAGAGATTGGTCAGTACCCTTACCGCAGCCCAGTTTCCAAAAAGCTTCAAAAAAGGTACAAACAAAAGCTGTGTATAAAGAATTCTGAACTCGGTTGAATAATACCAGTCGGGACTTGCAATGTAATGACCGGTATCTCCGAGAAGATCGGAAAAAACCATCTCTGCGGACATATCGGAATCTATCCAGTTCTGTCCCCAAAAAACATTGAGAACTATGAGCAGGATGAAGGACAGGATCAAAGGAATATAGAATTTTATATCGGCTCTGTCCAAAGAACGTGAACGGCCTTTTTTATTCGTAGAAATCATACTCATATTTGATCTTATCATCTACACTGATCTCAGAACCTGTCTGAACCTCGATCAGTTCTATCCTCTCGTCGGCAATGATAGTGTGCCTGCACCCGATAGGGAGTCTGATCACATCACCCGGCTTTACTTTTTTGACTTCACCGTCTATTACCGCTCTTCCCTCACCGCTTATAACGGTCCAGACTTCATCCCGTCTTTCGTGGGAATGGTAATACATATGATGGCCTTTAAGAAGCGTTACTTTTATGGTAAGGCTGTTATCCGTGGAATCGATAACCTTAAAAGATCCCCAGCTTTTTTCGGAAAACTTGATGATTGAAGTGACCTTATCAACTATGGGTTTGATATAACTGGACTGATGTTTGTCCGAAACAAGTATTCCGTCAGGACCCGCAGCTACAATAACATCCGTAAGTCCCATACAGATCATGGGAATGTCCAGATCATTGACGGCAGAGGTATTCTTACACTCACCGCCAAAGACAACATTACCCATTGATGCGGATTCCATGGTTTCCGCAAGAGTGTTCCAGGTTCCGACGTCCTTCCACTCTCCCGAGAATCTTACAACATTTATGTTCTCTTCTTTTTCCAGGACCGCATAGTCAAAGCTTATGCCCTCAAGAGAATCATATCTTCCGTACAGATCGTCATAGCCTTTGTAACCAAGAAGCTTCTCGGCAATCTTCAGAACATAGCCGGCTTTAAACCCGAATACTCCGGCATTCCAGACAGCGCCCTTTTCTATAAGTTCCGCTGCTTCTGTTTCAGAAGGTTTCTCCTTGAAACATTTAACTTTACTTATTACATTTTTATCCGAAGGAATGATGTAACCGTATTTGGCAGTGGGGAAAGAAGGATTGATACCAAGCAGACAGATCCCGTCCTTTTCCTTCACTACTTCCTCAAGCTTTATCAGGCTTCTGAAATAATCATCCTCTACATAAGGATCCACGGGGCATATGATCACAGGATCATCGGTACCTACACCCAGTTGTTCCACAAGATACGAAACTGCAAGAACAATGGCGGGGAAAGTATCTTTTCTACAGGGCTCCGGAGATATCTCAACACCCGTACCCAGCTGATTGATAAGAACTGACAACTGATTCCTGGATGCAGCTACAGTGACCTTTGCATTTTTTTCAACGGAAGTGATCTGTCTGTAGACTCTCTGGACCATTGACTCAGGCTCACCGGAGGGTGATCTGAATATCTTTATGAACTGTTTACTTCTTACTTCGTTCGATAGAGGCCAGAGTCTTCTGCCTGAACCACCGGACAACAATACTATATTCATTTATGCTTTTCCCGCTTCTGATGCAGCCTTTTTCATATCGGCTTCCATCATCATTCTGACAAGTTCTTCAAATGAAGTCTCCGAAGGATTCCAGCCAAGTTCCTCTTTTGCTTTGGTGGGATCACCCAGAAGATTTACAACATCCGTGGGTCTGAAGAAATCGGGGCTCACCTCTACAAGCACCTTACCGGTAGTCTTATCGATACCCTTCTCGTCGATTCCCTCTCCCTTAAATTCAAGTTCAATACCTGCATAGTGGAAAGCAAGAGTACAGAACTCTCTTACGGAATGCTGAACGCCGGTGGCAACAACGAAATCATCGGGCTCATCCTTCTGAAGCATAAGCCACATGCACTTTACATAGTCTCCGGCAAATCCCCAGTCACGAAGGGATGAGAGATTTCCGAGATAAAGTTTATCCTGAAGTCCCGCTGCAATACGCGCAGCAGCCAGAGTGATCTTACGCGTTACAAATATCTCTCCTCTTCTGGGAGACTCATGATTAAAAAGAATTCCGGAGCATGCATACATTCCGTACGCCTCACGATATTCCTTAACTATCCAGAAACCGTACTGCTTTGCAACCGCATAAGGTGAGTAAGGATGGAAAGGAGTTTTCTCACTCTGGGGAACCTCTTCAACCTTACCGTAAAGTTCGGAAGTGGATGCCTGATATATACGGCAGGTCTTTGTAAGTCCCAGTATCCTTACGGCTTCAAGAACTCTCAAAACTCCTGTGGCATCAACCTCTGCGGTATACTCGGGAACATCAAAGGAAACCTGAACATGGCTCTGTGCCGCAAGATTGTATATCTCATCAGGTCTTACCTCACCGACGATACCGACGATGGAGAATGAATCCGCAAGATCTCCGTAGTGGATATGAAAATCGGGACGTCCTTCAAGGTGCGCTATTCTCTCTCTGTATTCAACGGAGGATCTTCTTACGATACCGTGAACCTCATATCCCTTTTCAAGCAGAAACTCTGCAAGATAACTTCCGTCCTGTCCGGTAATTCCGGTTATAAGTGCTTTTTTCATGTAAATCTCCTGAGATCATTTAAGATAGTAAGCAGCAAGTTTCTTAACTGCTTTAATGGTATCTTCAACATCCTTATCGCTCATGGCGGGATAAAGAGGAATGCTCATGATACCCTTATATATTTCCTCTGCATTGGGACAAAGTCCCTTTTCATATCCGAGATGCCTGTAATAGGGGAACCAGTACACAGGAACATAATGTATCTGACACTGTACGTTCTCCGCACTCATGGCATCAAAGAATTCACGCCTGGTACATTTAAGCTTATCAAGATCAAGACGGATGATATACAGATGCCTCGAAGTATCGGATTCGGGTATCTCCTTTTGAACGATGATACCGGGAACCTTTGAAAATTCCTCGTCGTAAATTTTTACGATCTCTTTTCTTCTGGCAATAAAACTGTCGATCTTATCCATCTGACTGATGAGAAGTGCAGCCTGGAAATCAGTCATCCTATAGTTGAATCCAAGGCTTATCATCTCGTAATACCAGGGACCCTCATGAGGAGCTTCTTCCATCTCATCTTCATCGTGGGTTATTCCGTGGGTATGAGCCAGAACAAGTTTCCTGTAATACTCTTCGTTATCGGTGAGTATAGCTCCGCCTTCTCCTGCTGTTACGGTCTTAACGGGATGGAAAGAAAAACAGGTCATATCCGCAATGGAGCCCACAGGCTTCCCGTTATATTTCGATCCGATGGAATGAGCCGCATCTTCGATAAAAACAAGATTATACTCATCACAGATCGCTCTTATCTTATCCGCATCAACAACCTGACCGGTAAAATCAACCGCAATGACAGCCTTGGTCCTGGGGGTGATATGAGCTCTTATACTCTCGGGATCAATGTTATAAGTTTCCGGATCAACATCCGCAAAAACGGGAGTTCCGCCACAATAACGCACACAGTTTGCGGATGCCGCAAAGGTTAAAGGAGTGGTTATGACTTCATCGCCTTCACCGATACCGGCTGCAACACATGCGCAGTGAAGAGCGCTGGTACCGCTGTTTACAACCACCGCATGACGCGCACCTGTATATTTCTCAAGTCTCCTTTCCGCTTCCTGAACCTTGGGGCCACAAGTAATAAAGGGACTTACAAGTACTTTGGAAACAGCCTCCACATCTTCGCTTGTTATATTCTGCTTTCCGTAATAGATCTTATCTTCTCTTACGGGCTTTCCACCGGCTATTGCGGGCAATTCCATTATAATTCCTCCGGATAAAAAATTACTGATCGTCACGTCTATCGCGGTTTCTGATACGGTTGTATCTTCTAATGTTCCTGCGTTCCTGACCGCGGGCAATAAAGTGAGAAGCAGGCTTTAATTCCTTGGCTTCCTCGAAACTGATGACATTGTAGAGATTGGTTCTTAAGAACTCGAAGATTGTCTCTCTTCCGTCAAGGTTCTCATTATTGGTGTGGATGCACATGGTAAGGATTCCGCTTTTGTGCTTCTTCCATGCGGGTGAAGCGGGAATGAACTTCACGCCCTCGATCATGTAAGGCTGCTTGCTCATTCCGTCAGAGATATAGTTGAGACCAAGCTTCTTGCAGGCTCTTATCGTTTCCAGATCAAATGAATGATTGGGTGCAGCGAAAACCTCAGTATCAAGTCCGTTCTGGGAAAGGATGTGTTTTCCTTCTCTGAGCTTCTTAAGCTGTGAATCATATGATAATCCGGCATATTCCGTGGGAACATCTCCGGATATGAGTCCCTGACTCTTTCCCGTAGCAAGATGATGGGTTCCATGCATGGCAATTCCCCAGTCATCATCCTTAAGATGTCTGAGCATGGACCAGAAATCTCTGTTGAAAGTTCCCTTTACCAGCTTGGGATCCTTATTATCGGGAACAACACAAAGAAGGGGTTTTATACCCGTTTCTTCAAAGAAATTCATGAACAGTTCGAACTTCTGCATGTCCATGGTGGGACATATGTCCTCAAGTCTGACAACAATAGGATAATTAACCTTTTTGCTCATAAGTAAACCTTCCCTTCAAGATGCATGGATAGATATCAAAAAAACGAGAAACAAATTTACCCATAATTAGGTTAATTATATGATTTTTCAAGGAATTTATCAACTTTTCGGGGATATAAGGGAATACTGTGGAAAGCAGAAAATATCAGATGTTATCAAAAATACATAAACCATCCGCATTATTCGACCGGAAAAGTAAGGGTCATTCCGAAAAGGAATAAAGCTATTCCGGAAAACAAAGCGATGATATCTGAAATTGTCATGTCCGGACCTCCATACATTCGTATTGTACCATCTGAAGTTTAAATTTGCTGACATTCCAATGTTAAATCTATGTTAAAAAAATTTTTTTCATAAGAACAAAACCATTTTCCGCGTTCAGACGTATTATATGTGTAAGACGTCTGCAAGAGGAGTTTTTGATGACAAAAGATTTCGAAAAAATATGCGAAAAATACGGAAACAGGCTATTTGCTGCTGCGTTCAACATATGCAGGCAGCAACAGGATGCCGAAGATGCGGTACAGGATGCGTTGATTGCCTTCTATAAAACGGATAAAGGATTCGAATCGGAAGAGCATATCAAAGCCTGGCTGTTAAGAGTTACCGTAAATGCCGCCAAAAGCACAAAAAGGTTATTCTGGAACCAAAACCGAACATCCTATGAAGAATACATGGACAGTCTCGTATTTGAGGAACCGTCTGACAGAACACTGATGGATGAAGTTTTATCACTTCCGGAAAAATACCGAATAGTCATACACCTCTACTATTTTGAGGAATATAAGACAAAAGAGATAGCCGAGATCCTTAAGTTATCCGAAAACACCGTTAAAACAAGATTATCAAACGGCCGTAAGATCCTGAAAACAAAGCTGGAGGGATGGGAAGATGAATAATAACAAAGACAGATACCAGAGAAGTTTTAATACATTACATCTCTCCGATGATTTCCGGGAAAAAATAATGGAAAACCCGGAGGATAACGGAAAGGGTAAGATCATGAATTTCAGAGCGATGCATGGAATAAGCCGTGTTGCTGCGGCAGTTGTAACTGTATGTACTGTTGCCATCGGAAGTGCGGGAGTATGCTACGCAAATGACATAGGCGGGATCCGCACCACACTTCAGATGTGGATTAACGGCAACAGTCAGGAAGTCGAAGTCATACAGACAGGCGAAAGCAGCTATGCCGTATATAACGAAAACGGTGAGGAAACCATGGGCTTCGGCGGACTCAGCTTTGATGAAGACGGCAATGAGATCCCCATGAGTGCCGAGGAACTTGCAGGATACATGAACAACGATTGTTACTTAGAGATCACAGAAGATGGAAGATACATCTTCTCCTACAAGAATCTCACCGAAGATGTTACAGATCAGCTGGATAAGAACGGAAACCTCTACATCCACGTTGAAGATCCCGCTAACGAATACACCTATTTCAACATTACCGACATCACAGATCACGGATATTCCGTGGAATCCGGATGCAGGGGCTCCTTCGGAAAAGACTACTATGAAGTCGATTCGACCGGCCTTGCCTCCACTGAAGCAAACCAGCGCCAGAACGATGAGAATACCGCATATTCAACAACAGTTATGTCGGATGAGGATTGAAAAGATCTGAGAACTATTATGATAAAACCTGCTGCCGGGTTCTTCGGCAGCAGGTTTTATTTTTACATCAGTTCTAAACCGGATAAAAGTTAATTGCAAAATCGATTAAAACAGACATTTCAGTTAAATTTATTATCAGGAAAAAGATGGTTAGGCAAAAACAGATGATCGAAGGAAGCGATTGGATGTGTATCTTTTCTCCGATAAAATCGAATAATTGGTATATGAGTGAAATAAAAGCCCATCCAAAATATAGAATATACAATGTCAGTCCGTTTTCGTATGTCCCCCAGCCCATAACAATTAAAATAAATACGGAAAAAACAACCCATGCCATAAAAATTTTTGCATTATTTTTTTTCCTGTTTAAAACAAAGCTGACTATGGCCAATGTGAGAATAGATATACCTATAATGTCAATTGAATCAATTTGACTCAGTCCCCATGTTATATCACCATTTGAAGAAATAAGGATCTCATTGATCGGTGTGATAAAAATACTTCTGATAAATTCAAAATATTGCAATATTTTATTCACCATCGAAACTTTCTGTCCTGAAAACGCGGTAAAATATACAATTCTGTCGAGCAGGTGATATATAACGTCAAATCTTCCAAATCCTAACATCAGAACCAGGAATCCGGTAATGTACCTAACTAAAGCTTTTAACCATGAAATATAATCCCCACAATGCTTCTTCCACAAAACGATTGGAATAACTATCGAACTTGTCAATAATGTTCCTGCTGAAGCATATAGTAAAAATGCATCAATCTTCTTATCCGCATAATGAACATAAATGCATAGTATAAGATAAAAATATGCGATTATATACTGTTCCATCATGATTGAAAACAGCAGATATGAATATGTTGAACTAAGTAATACAACAAAACTAATTCTCTTTATTCCAGTCAGTCGAAGTAATTTTGCCAGGATAAAGTTAGAAAACATCATCAGAATAATCTGTGCAAAATCAAGGATCAATGATCGAACCGTATAATCAAACGGAAAGCCCAAAAGATAAGTTATTCCCAGCAATGGTGAAGAAAATACCGCAAAAAGAGGTTGTCTTAAATCATTCTCGATATGTGTAAGATTCAGGTATGCATTTAACTCCACAAGCATATGTGAATCGCTTGTGTACAGAACATCACTAATATATTCAGTGCCATAGAATAACTGACTGTTTAAAAACGCATATAAAACAAATCCAAAAGTAAATAAAATGATTATACAGTAAACTATTATTTCACCCTTGCCAATTCCATTTAGTAGTTCATATTCTTTAAATATTTTTTTCAGTTTGCCGTAAAACATCAACAACGAAAAATACACAAAACAGAAAGAAAACACTGCACCGGCCCAACCAATCATAGAGGCTGTTTCGTATGAGAGAAACGGAATGTGGGTTGTTGTATCATATATAATCTGTTTTGCCCAAAGCATGCAAAACAAATCATGTCCAAACAAACATATTCCTATGGAACTGAATAGAGAAAAAATACGATTAACATTAGATGAATTCTTGAAAATGTCAGTCAATCTGCCGCATTTCAAAGAGAACAGAATATTGATAACAAAAGCAATAACCACACCTATCAGATATTCAATGAGATTCCAAGAATTGAGGCCAAAAAAGAATAATGCTGATATCGGAAAGATCCAATTATATTTTAAATTCTCCATTAGACTTTTATTCGATTCTGTATTTTGGAACAAATTCATTTTTTTAGATTCCATTTCATTCATCCTATTCTCCTGAGTTCATCCCAGACCACACCGTCTTCGGAGATATTTCCCCTCATGAGTACTCCATTTTCGTATTTAAGGTATTCGTTGGAAAAAGATATCGTGTTTCCTTCGACCCACCAGTCGAAGGAAGGATTTGCGGATCCGGCAATATTACCGGTTCCGTTTTCATATATTTCGATCTGCACAAAAGTATTCGGATCTTCCCATGTTCCCACAAGGTCAGCCGTAACGAAAGAATTACCACCATTCGCATCGGACGAAGTCAGTGCCTGTGCAGGATAAAAATTATTATAGTTTCTCCAGCTATCCCCCGGATCGAATGCAGGATCCTTTACCACAAGGCTGTCGGTAAGTCCGTCATAGAGCACAAGTTTTCCATCCAGCAGGAAATAATTAAATGTCGTTCCGTAAGGATAATGAACCGGATCCTTGATGGTAAGATAATCAGGGGATGCATCATATGTCATTGTTATGGGCACAAGCGAACCCTCATCGGAACCGAACATTCCATCCGAAGGCCAATAGAGAATGCCGTTTCCGTCACCGTTAATATCGAATAACTGAACTCCGTTCTCATACCAGGATCCGGTGAGTTCATTTACATCAAATGAATATCTGTAATCCGAAATATCAGATACAGCTTCCGGATCAGGATCTGCATCATCTTCCGAAGACAGCCTCATTCTTAAAAGATCCTCATCCCATCCTGTTTCATTTAATATCGCTTCCAGCAGTTCATCATCAGATAGAATATATTCAATAAGTTCACGGGGAAGATCGTACTCCGTGAGATCGGTGGTGATAAGTTCTGCATCGTCACCGGAAGTGACAGTGATCTTCTGACCTGCTCCAATCTTATCCGCTCCTACTTCCTCGCCATCATCATCAAGTCCCACAACCACAACCTTGCCCGTGGTAAGATACAGTACGCTGTTTCCGTTCTCATCGGAATCAACGTAACCTGAAGTTCCGCGAATACCGATGATCATGGTTGAAGTTGCTATGTTCAGATTTTCATCATCATCAAGGGATCTTTCGATATTGAAAAAGAGTCTGCCCTCTTCAAGTGACAGCTGCATATCCCTGCCATCCTGAATAAAAGAAACCGCACTGCTTTCCATAAGAGTCACCATACGGTCCTCATCAAGAAGGATCCATGCCCGGGATTCTTTCTTTGTTTTGAGTACATTACCGTTTGTGAGTCTTCTGTCTTCCTTGACTTCGAGAGACTTCCCATTTTCATCTGTCAGGGTAATGCTTCCTTCATAAGATAAAAGCCTGATCGTCGTGGCTTTCATTCTATGCGACTGAATAAGAAGGACCACAAGAATAATAGATAATACAGCGATCACTGTAATGCCGATGGTTATGATGATTTTGTTTTTATTTGATGAGTTATTCATAATTTACGTTTTTCAATCATGCCAGCCTGTCTATCAAAGCCTCCTGCAAGACTCTGAACTATTCCTTAAAGAAGACCATCATCCGTAAATCATACTTGGAAAGATATGGGAGAAACCCCGGAATTTTCTATCCTAAGACGAATCACTGATATTGAAAAGATAACACTATAGTACATACTTGTAAAATAAAAAATCCCGAAACCGTTAAGGTTTCGGGATCAGAGCTGATGACCAGAATCGAACTGGTGACCTCCGCCTTACCAAGGCGACGCTCTACCGACTGAGCCACATCAGCATACCATAGCGAGGGGGAGATTCGAACTCTCGACACCGCGGGTATGAACCGCGTGCTCTAGCCAACTGAGCTACCTCGCCATAAAAAATGGAACCTATAGGGCTCGAACCTATGACCCTCTGCTTGTAAGGCAGATGCTCTCCCAGC
>JAEEGL013307093.1_pt1 | contig 20358 bp, 5 predicted proteins | sample 9134231 | NCBI WGS metagenome assembly JAEEGL01 (sample SAMN16246548, study PRJNA631951) | gut metagenome | biome: gut microbiome; feature: rumen; material: fiber-attached | host: Bos | place: Iran: Karaj | collected 2018-10 | reverse complement strand
TCGATTGTGAATCTGTTACTTCAAGGCTTGATTTATCGATTGCATAAGATTGTGAGCCACGTTCTGATGTTACCACGATTTGACAATCTCCAACTGATTTATAAATCAATGCTGGGTTAAATGAGATTGTAAATGGTGCTGTTGAAGCAGAGCCCCATGCTCGTGAGCAAGTAAGACTTGGTTCAGAATCACTTATCCAGAAGGAGAATGAATAGTTTTGTTCGTTTGAATATGCTCCGGTGTAACTTACGTTAATTCGGTATTCACCTTCACCAAATTCTTCTTTGCTAGAATCGATATATAGTGAGTAGAGTCCATCAAAGCCTTCTAATGCTTGCCAGTCTTCACCATTTAGTTTTTCAACGCTTGTAATTTTATGTCCACTAATAGGGGCAAAATTATAGGATTTGATTGCAATTTCTTTCGAAAGAATGGTAAAGATGTAGGTTGATTTTAATGGAGCAGCACTTGACCCAATTCTTTCAGAAACATTAGCTGTTAGCACCACGTTGTAAGTTCCCGGAAGATCAAATTTATACATGCCTTGTCCATCACTTGTAACTTCAAAATCGATGTTATTTCTTTTTACAGCGATTTCCACGTTTCCATAGAAACTTGGCACATAGATAGTGACTTCATCATTAAATGTTTGATAAGGAATTGGAGAAATGTTTGCGCTATCGTCAGTGGCATTTTTAGCATAGAATGGCACATCATTTAAGAGTGAAAGTACAAAGTAGTTGTTTCCATCAAATTTTTGATAACGTCCTAATTGGTCGACTACTTTAATTGTGTAGATACCTGTTTTTGTAAGTCTTACCAATCCTGTTGTAGCGATTCTAGATGGGGTAGTAACGCCTTCAATATACTCTCCATCATAAATTTCAAGTCGGTAGAAATTATTGAAGTCAAATCTATTATTTTCAACTTCCATTCTAAGAGTTGTATTCCATTGTAATTCAGCCCAAACAGATTCAATACTTTCATTTGCTTCCGGTTGATGGATAAATATTGTGGTTGAGTTTGATTGAGGAGTTTCAAATTGTGGTTCAGGAGTATCAATCTCAGAGTATTTAATTGTTCGGGTAGAATCTTTTATTTTAAAATCAGCCTCATTGTTTAGTGTATCATTTTCAGAGAAAATACATGTTACTGCAAACATTAAGTTGACATAATTGTTTTCACTTCCAAGTAAGTTATATATAACAGTGGAAAGTGAGTTAGTGCTGAACCTTTTTACCTCTTGACAACGAATATTTCTATCATCATTGGTGGTTACAGTTACTCTATCTAACGCACTTTCCTTAGTGCTTAGATTTTTGTGTTGGAAAATGTAGTTGGTTAGATATGTCGTAATATTATCCACATTTGTATATTTTAGTTTTGAATCAGCAGGTAGTAGATAATCGAAGTTTTCTTCATTAATTTCAGATCTTACTGTGATGTTATATAAGTCTGGAATGTTTTTCCTTATGGTGAATGTAACCTCGGTTTCAGATGGATTGTAGACTCCGATACTATTTGCATAGACAATCGTGTAGTGTCCTTCGTTTGAGAAACGTTGTTCAGAGTTCTTTGATAATTCGTATGTTTCTGGTAATAAAGATCCATCTTCTTGAGCGTTTTCCAGTGGTTTATAGATGATTTTTATAGTAGGGTTGAAAAGATACATTTCATCAGCAAAATTTGGAATCTTCACAGTAACTTCTTGACCTGTGATTGCCGATGCTCCCGATACACTAAGTGGTGTGCCGACGCTGTTTGTCACATCAGCTTTTGGATGCATGGTATATAAAGCAAAGTTAAGATCGGAATTTTGAACCATCTTATTGTCACCAAGCAGCAACTCAATTGATATAAGAACATATACGTTTGGAATAGCATTGAAAACAATTTTACTTTCATTTAATGATTTATACCATGTTGAATTTGAATAAGGATAGCTGTGATTTGGTGCAATTGGAGTTTTATCAGGTAGTTTATATCCATTTTTAATATCAGTGGTCATCGGAGCGCAATCATTATTCATATCGGTAATTGTAATTTTTAAATCAAATCTAGGGTTGTATGTAAATGTAAAATCATCAATAGTGAAGTGGTAAATTTCGTTATTCTCATTTTTTGTAATTGATTCAATCGGATAGTTTTCGTTTCGATTAGGCATGTAGTCTACAGAGAATAGTTTTTCAGTTGAAGCACTGTTTTCAATCAAGTGATGTTGCTCACGCCCAAAATTGTCTGTAATTTGAATTTTAACTAAATCTTCTTGTTTAATTTGTGGAAGAGTTATATTTCTAAGTTGTCCGTTTTCTATCAAAGTGTATGGAGTGGGTATGTTCGATGAACTATAGACATACACAATCGCTTCATCAATGAAGGTTGATTCTGTAGAAATGGAATCTAGTTGTTCACTACTTACGGTGAGTGATGTATCATCTCTTGTAAGGAATTGATGCTCCACAAAATTTAGAGGATCGCCTGCTTGATTTATGTATGCTCTAAACAGTTCATTTTGCACTTCGTCATCAAGGTCATCGCGAATTGTGATAATAAAGTGTGCACCCAATTCATCTTTTTGTGCTTTTACAAATAAATTCAATTCGTCAATTAAGTGTCTAACAGAGTTTACAATTGTTGCTTGTCCACCAAGATTTTGGAGTGAAAATACTGTCCTAAGGTTGTTGGCATTGTCTAATAAGAAGTAGTAGTGTGTCGTATTCTTAATCGTATTTGTAATTGTAATTGGCATCCATTTTGAAATATTCCATGCAGAGTAGGTAATAATTGGAGCCACAGGGACACTGTCTCCAGCTTCAACATCGTCATCATCAGCAGGGGAAGGCGATACCAATGAATCTTTGTTTACGAACTCAAAATCTGATCGAATGTTAAAAGTTTTTCCATTTGTTAATGATGTTCCTGATTTTGTAATATCAAGTTTAATTTCATTGGCAGGGTTGATTATATTCAACCTAAAGAACGAGTAATTTCCTTCTTTGTTGACTTCCATCACAGTGTAAATTTTGTTTACTTGAAAAGCTAATGGGGGATTTTCTTCGCTAGCATTTCTTTCTAGAATAAGTCTGTCATCTTTAAGCATGATTTTAGAGTTAAAATTTCCAGTTTCTAAGGCTTGTGCTAATAGTTCTTGTTCGCGTCCATCTGCTCTTTGTTCTGTTATGAAAAATCTATTACGTAATGCATTAGTTGTTGAATCGATTAACAGGTTTTTAATTTCCTCATTTGTTAAGCTAAATACGTAATTATTTATAAACACTGCATGTTGATTATCAGGGAAGAAGGTCTCATAATTAGTGAAAGAAGAATCACGCAATTGTTTAACAATTGAAATCATGTAATCATTATTGATAAGAGCTTTGATAGTTTCAACAGGTTTATCCTTTTTCACAATAAGTTTTAGATGAATTGTTTCTCCGTTTGAGAGTATAATTTGAATTTCAGATTCATTATTAACTGATAATTGATTATCCAGAATGAAGTAATTCACATTAGACACATCAATATCATTAGTTAAATATTGTATGTGAGCCAAATATTCTGATTGTGGATTTGTCCAGCGAAGTGCCACATGATTTTTATTGGTGTGGTAGTAACCGTCATCAGGATCGATAGTAATTACTGAATAGTTTTGCACGGCAATGAGGTTTTGAGCTTCAGTATCACCTAAATCACCATCACCAGCCACAATTTCAAATTGAGGAGTAGAATCCACAATTTGAAATGAGAAAGCGGTGTAGTTTGGTTTGTAAGTAGCGTCATTAAAGATTTGATTGATACTTACGTTGTTAATGTCACCAATTACTTTTTTAATGTTGGCACTGTCAAATAAAATTATACGATATTTTCCCTTGTTTTGGATAAAGACTCTATAACTACCACCATCAGAATTAAGTGTGTATGGATTGTTTTCTCCAGGAGTAATTTCTGTGATGACTTTTATACCATTTTCAGTTAATGTGTATAGCACCTTATCTCCAGCTTCATTTACAATCACAGCGTATAGTTTGTTTAAACTGCTATCTTTGTATTTAAGTAAGTTTCCTAGGTTTACGGTTACATAGTAATCTGTTTGTAGCATAGCTGTTCCATCAAGATTTAACAGATTTTGCCATTCAATAGGCACAGGGTTTAGGTATAAATCATCATAAACTAGACTTGTAATATCACTATAATCAAAATCTTTAAAAGTAAGGTTGATGTCACTGCCGTATTCAGTCTTGTTGAGTGGAATGATTCCTCGACGGTCGACATAGTAAGTTAAGGTTAATTCAGGAACGTCTGTGCCTAAACTTTCAGCGCTTAGATTTTGGTAGGTTCGAGTAATTACGTATTTACCCTCACGTGATTTTGGGGTGCCTCCTGTGGAGAGTTTTAGAATGTATGGAATGTTAATTTGTTCATTAGTTCCTGCATTTCCATTTGAAGGCCATAAAGTTTTAGTTGTGTAGGCAGATGAGAATGGGTAATCATCATGATTTGAAAAATCAAATGGATAGTATTTAAGTGTAATGGATTCAATAGGGAAGTTCTCGGAATTTTGACATCTAAAGTAAATTGTATTTGCGTTTGTAATTCCGTTTGGAGCTAATTCTTGACCTTCAACACCATCTATCAAAACTCTAGATTCTGAGTTATCCATATTAATGCTAGCAGTAACATTTGTAGATGGCGTAATGTTGAATTCATAAGTTGTTCTGTCGCTCGCTGCAATACTTGCTTCCTTTGTCACACTTAGGTATGAGTTATCTTGATCACTTTGTTGATCGTCTAGGTAGATAGCACTTATGATGTAGTTTTCACCACCGATAATTTTAGGCTCAACCTTTAGCATTGCTTTCCAGTGATTGGATGTGTCAATTGTTTCTTCTGGTCGTTTGTTAACTTTTATTGAGCTATGTTGCACAGGAAGAATCAAATCGGTTGATGAAATGCTTCCATTTAATGCATCAGCCATGTTAATATCGTTATGTTGAAGGTTATATGTTTTTCCGTTACAAGTCCAACCATCCAAAATGCTGGTAATATTTTTTAAATCACTGTAGATTTCACGATTTTCGGTTGATGAATTTGAGTTGTCTACTACGTTAATTGACTTATGAGTTCCCCAAATAAACTCTTTTGTTGCTTTCACATTCAAACTTGAATTAACTGGGGTGTAGTATTCTATCTCATTTAAGGCATTATAAATTGGGGTTAAGACTTCGGTTTTTGTTTTATCTAAGATTGTCACAAATGAAGCAGTGTTACCAGCCAAGTCACTTAGCATCAAGACCGCAATTTGTGAATTAGCAATGATTTGATTCACAGGACTTAGATCCACACCTGACGTAGCATTGACATAGGTCATTGGGGCGGTAAACTCATTTACCTTATATTTTGCGGAAACAATTTTTTTATTCGTTTGGTCGGTGATAGTGTAGTTCACAGTTGTGTCTTCGACAATGCTTGCATACACATATTTTGCTGTTATTGTGTTTCCATTTTGTTTTTCGTTCCACGTCCACGCAAAATCGTCACTTACTATTAAATGATAATTATTTAAAGAACTTAATGAAGAAAGTGTTGTGTTCGATAACTTTTTATTTTCTACCTTTACGGCTCTAATACCAGAAATTGGATTTTTATCGATGCTAAATCTATAGTTTACAGAATAATTGCTACCATCGTAATTTGACAGATTTTGTGAATTTTTGATTTTATAAATTCGGACTATGTAATCGCCATTGGCACTAAATGGGGTGACACCTTTGATTGTTTCGTCGTTGTAGGTTACTCGGCCTTGATTGTTTTGTGCGTGATTAATTTCTGTCCAATTCATTCCGTTATTAGTTGAAAATTCAACTTTAACAGGAGAATCAAATGGCCCAGGAGCTGTCCACTCCACAAACACAGGTGTGTTGACAAATTGGCGACTTAGTTGCACAGTATTTGTTTCATCTAATGCGTTAGTAGGGCTATCTCTTAAATCTTGCATTAGTTTTAGCTGAGCTTGTTCGTTGGTGATTTTGAAGTGGAATAATTGCCATTTGTCAGTGTTGGCGTATGCAGATGGAATATTATAAATATTGGTTGGCTGAGATGAAAGTAAGTTTGTGAAATATAACACAACATAGTATTCACCAGCTTCTTTAAAGTTTTTGTTTGCTGTGTAAGGAACGCTAAAATTGAAAGTGTTTATATTATTTTTTCTAAAAGCAAACCACGATTGAGCAGTGTTTATTCGTCCATAGTATTTAAATGAAACAGGGGGAAGGTTAGTGCTTGCAACTTGGGTGTCATTAGAGGATATTTTATATGATTTATAGGTTGATGATGTTCCAATTTGTTTGGTTACATAAATATCAGTGCCTTCTATTTCAACTCCTTCAGCAGTTTTGTCACCATCTGTTGTTGCGAATGAAAAGTCAGCTGATATCACTTGATTCTTGTCATCAGATTCACGTTTAGCGACAATGTAGTTGTTTGTATTTTTAAATAGTTTTGCATACACATTATCAACAGTTGTGCCAATGTTAGTGAGTTCATTATAGTAATTTGATGAGTACATTGCTGCATTTTCATTTTGATTAACGGCATATTCAGGAGAAAAACCATTAATGATTAAGAGTTCTTTGCGGATTAAGTCAGAATTAATTGCGCTGTCTATTGTTTTAGTTTTAACACCTGTTGTGGTGGCATATGTCAAAAATGCTGTTTTTGAGATTGTGTATTCTCCAACTTCTTCAAACACAATGCTAATTGTATATGAGCCATCTACATTTTTGGGAATTACAAAATTGGTTGTCTGCACGGTTGAGGCGACATCAGTTATTGTGTTTGTTACAGTTAGAGTTGCAATCTCAGGGGCTTCGCCATTACTTATCTTTTTAAATTCAGTTGTTACAGATTCTTGATAACCATAGCGGTTATACACATAGCTTAAGTTAAATTTTTCAGGGTTATAACTTATGGTAGGGTAGTATAGTTTCTTTTTGTCTGTTGTATTTTCTATGTATCCATATTTAGTTACTTCTCTAGTTCCACCATGCCCATCGGATTCTAATTCTATATACTGACCCCATGCAGTTGTGTGGTTGTTATTAAAGCTAAAGTAATTTAATTTAGGAGCCCATTGAGTTGTGTCAGAGGGCTTAGTGTTCTCATAGTCGCTATTAAAATCAAATTTTTCTGTGTTATCGAAAGTTGGTTTTTGATAAGCAGGGGAGAATGTGTCTGTGCGGTACATGTAAAAGCCAAATTTTGTCGTTTGGGTTGTAGCTCCACCAACGACGGTGTAGCCAATAGTTATTTCGTAGTAACCCTCAACTAGTTCGATAGCATTATCTTTTTTATTGGTGCTACTAAATTCTGGTTTATACACAGTAAGGTTTTTTCCATCTATCGTTTGGGTGCTTGTGATGTAGTTACATTGAGTGGTGGCATACCCTGTTTGAGTAGTTGGTAAGTCACTATCAGTCACATCATAACAAAATTTGTCACCTAATTCACTTTGGCGTAAACCAAAAAGATATTGGCTGTAGATATAAGTATCTTGTGTTTTCCAATTGTGAAGAAGGGTGTAGCCATTCAGTTTTAGATCGACTGATTGAATAATGATTGAGTTAGTGGTTTGATTCTTTGCCTCGATTTTTATGGCTTCTTGATTTGCAATGTCTAACTCAACAAGACCATCATTACTAACTTCTATTTCTGAATTTGCTGTGTAGGCAATATTCTCAAATGGATTATCATTCGAGTGTGTTTTATTCATATCAATTCCAGACACTTTGTTAACAGAAATAATCAAATCGTTTGATTCAGCTGCAAACACTTGAGGCTTTTGAGTTGTGTTTACAGGAGTGGCAATTAACATTCCACAACATAGCAAGAACACACAAACGAAACATGAAATAAATAAACTAATTTTTTTAGACATAAAGTCCCCCTTAATCTTATGAAAAAGTTATCAGCTAATATATAAGAATTGTTATGGTTATAGTTTACCAAAATTTTCTAAAAAAAACAATTATTTTTACACACAATTTAGAAAATAAATTTGAAGTCAAATGCTTCACCGAGTAAAAAAGAAACTATAACACAAGTAATAACTCTAATTCGGTCAAAAATTTAAGTTAGGTAGCCAAATGCTGCGCGTGGTAGAAGAGTTTGTTTTAGCCCGTGTTAACTTCCTATTTGTCAAACCATTTGGGTTTGAAAAAAGCCCGCTTAAGCGAGCTTTTTAGAATCCAAAGAAGTCGTCATCTCCACCGGCTGGAGAATTCTTAAGAACGATTTTATTTCTTTCTCGAATGTCATAGAAAACGGCTTTTTCGTCTAGGTATTTAGGCGCAACATATTTCTCTTCTAATGGGGTCATGTTGTAGAATGGAACTTTGTAGGCAAAAGTAAAGTTTGATCTAATTGGTTTTTCACGGAATACCGACACAATCATTTCGCCTTCTTTTAAGTAGCCCAATTCATCTGGGGTGATAAGTGCACGGCTGACCTTTTGGGTGTTAGATGATTTGGTTGTTTCAGTTTTCGTCTTACTTTTTCCAGTTGTCTTCACTTCTACACTAGTTTGACCAATACGTGTGCTAAATTCTTCTTTTGTTTTTTGGTTTCCAGTACCAAGATAGATGTGCACGTTACTGTTTGATTTGATAACTTCAGCGATAGATTCGCTGTAACTTATTGAAAGCTGAGCGTAGTCTTGCACAACTAGCATTAACGAAATTCCAATACCACGGGACACGGTTACCATTGCATCCACATTAGGAAGTTTTGGCATGTTTGCAAACTCATCAAGCAAGAAGTAGCAGTGGCGGGGAAGTTCGTTTCCGGGGCTCTTTGTGGCTTTCTCAACAAGTGTTTTATAAAGTGCTACAGTCATCATCTGACCAATTGCGTGGCGGTTTTTCTTTTCAAATGGCACTTTCACAAATAGTGCTGTTGGTTTGTCGGCAAAGTGAGAGAAATCCATGTCGTCATAACTGGTTGCATAACACACACCATTATCAGAAAAACAGCTTACAGCAGAAGAGATGATACCAAAGAAAGATTTTGCGGTTCCTGGGGCGTTGTTCACGATTGGGGCAGCTAAAGCCACACCTTGGCTAAGTGTGTCACGTCCTGCAAGGTAGTCGATAATCGAACCGAATGGCTTGTCTGGATTTGGGTCACGTGTAGAACAAATTTGGTATAGGTTAAAGAAATTATATTTTTCTTGGGTCATTCCCAGTCTTGGGTCAAGTGAATCTTCAAGCATGCAGAGTAAAATTCCCAAAATAAATTCTTGTGCACCTTGTTGCCATGTCGTGTCATTGGTGCCTTCCGAAACAGGGCAGAGTGTCATTGCAATGTCTTTTAAATCATCAAAGGCAGAGTTTTTTAGTTGCACACTCACGGCTTTGATTTGCTCTTCAATGGCTTCACGCGTGGGGTAGGCCACACGTTCAAATTCATACCACTCTTTGCCATAAGAATGTGAAATAACTTGGCAGCCACAACTAGCTGGGCTTTCGTTTCGGTGAATGATTACCTCTTTTTTAAGGTTGTGAGCACGCACATATGCCTTATATGGTTTGGTAAGTGGATTCCATCTCACACTTTTATAGGGATCACGCAAGTCAAAAGCTAGCACGTCATAGCCTTCTGCTTTAAGGTTGCGCTCATGTTTTGGGTGAATTTCACTTTTTACGTCCGTTACCAAAAAACTAGGTTTGGTTTTTGTGTGACTTAAAAGTTGGATGGTAGGGTGAATCAAACCTTGCGTTTTACCAGTACCAGTGGTACCAATTACCAATGTATGCCACACTTGGTGCAAAAGGTTTACGTGCAAGTTTCCGTTTTTATATTCAGCTCTAAGAGGCACACCATCTTTTTTGTTAGGCAAGTCCTTAAAGCTTCCACCGTCATATTTCTTATCAAATTCAGCGTTAGTTATCCATTCTGTGTCGAAAAATTGATCGGTGGGTTTACTTTTCTCTTTTTTAGATTTGCCACTAAAAATGTCGCCGTCAGCATCTTTATTAAGCAGGTAAATCAGCCCACCAAAAACGAGCAAGCCAAAAATAATCCAGCTTACTGGGTCAATTTCAAGATTTTCAAAGTCAAAATCAAAGTCGCCGCCCTTATTGACAAGAGCATCAAATATCAAAATCACCACAAAGCAAACGGCGATATACCCAAAGAAAATTAGGGTGTTCTTCCAAAATTTTTTCAAATTATCCTCCTTAAAATTATACCAAAATTGTTGTTTTAATATACTAAAAAAATATAAAAAACAAAATTTTCCTAAAAATTATATTAAAAATGTTTGCATTTGTCAAATTTTTTTGGTATTATATTTACATAAATTTATGCTCTGACCAAAAATCGGCTAGTCCTAGGGCGTGTATAGATTTTTGTTTTTGGTAAAACATAACTTTATAGTTAAAGAATATTTTCGGAGGTAAAAAGTTTTATGAGTTCTTTAATGTTTCAAGCTGCTGATGCCATTATGAAAGTTGCTACCAATGCTCCATTGCTCTCTGAAGCAGGTGATGCTGCTAAATCTGACAGTGAAGATTGGGCGCTAAGTTTCTACCACACCGTGCACGACACAATCATGCCAATCATCTTGGTTGTGCTTGCTGCAATTGCAGTTATCTTTGGTGTTTTGCGTGGCGTTAAGTTAGCTAAAGCAGAAAGTGCTGACCAACAACAAGAAGCAAAGCGTAGTTTAATTACATTTATCATTGGTATAGGTGTGTCGATTGGTCTTGTATTGTTGTTATTCTTCTTATTGCCAACAATCGTAGGTTGGTTCAACCAAGACTTGGCTGACAGATTATAATACGAGAGGAGAGAAATGATGGGAGGGCTTAGTTTATTTTGTTGTTCGATGTTGAGGCTCATTAGCCCCGCATCATTGGGCGCAGTCAACCCAAATCTATCGTGGGTTGACGAATTTAAAACCACCATGAAAGATAACATTGGGTGGATTTTAGTGTTTTTGGCGGCAGGAGCAGCCATGTATGGAATATACTTAGGAATCAACCTTGCCCGTATGGACAAGGAGGAAAAGGCTCTCGAAGCAAAGAAAAGGATAGTCAATTTCTTTATTGGACTTGCTATTTTAGTGGCTTTGGGGCTAATAATGTTCTTATTGCTCGAGGTCGTTCCGACATGGTTTGATAATACGTCGTCAAGTTAAAAGATATGCGTCATGCATATCTTTTTTATATTTTTTCAAAATTTATATTTAATTTGCTTGACAAATGAAATTGTTTTTTCCTATAATTACATTATATTAAATCAAAGGAGATAAAAATGGAAAAAACAAAAAGATTTTGGGCATCATCATTGTTGATTGCATTATTCACTGTGCTTATGACATTTAGCTTTGTGGCTTGTTCTAATAAATCACAGAGTAGTGGAGTAGCCAGTCAGACAGATCATGTTAAGTTTGAGTTAACAAGCAGTACAGAATCTGGTAGCACAACAACTAACAAGTATAAAGTTACATGGTATGGAAAAGCGGCTGAGCAACCTACTAAGTACAAAGTTGTCTTAAGACCTTATTCTGAAGGTGATGGCTGGGCTGAATTTAAAAAGTATAAAGACAAGAAAGTAACGATTGGTTCTGACTCGAACGTTGATTATAGTGACAGTGCAGTTTGGTCACGTGAAATTACAGACGCGTCTCCTGCTACTATAACTGCCACTATCCAAGCTAAAGATGGTGCTACTACAAAAACATATACTATGGTCTGGGAATTTGCAAAAATGGGTTTACCTGAATCTAAATAAAGCAATAATCATTGACTAAAAAACATATTAAGCAAAACTTAATATGTTTTTTTCTTTGTCAAAATTTGTTTGCATTTGTTTGTAAATTGTTTGCAAAAATGTAGATAAATGTGGTATACTTATATATAAGAGGTAGAATATGACAAAAAATGGGAGAAAATGGCACGGACTTTTGGCGATAGTTTTGTGTTTTGTGTTGTCGATTAGTTTTACAGCTTGTGGAAAAATTGGTGGCTCAAGCTCGGGATCTGGTGAGGGCTCTTCGAGCGAGAGTAGCACAAGTGATAGTTCTACAAAACCAATCGTGCCACCGACAAAAAATTATCCTGCGGGCGACATCAACTTTGATGAAAAAGTGAACTTGGATGATGTGAACCTTTTTGTGGCTTATGTGTTTAGTGAAAACACATATTATTATGGAAAAAATGCGGCCGATGTGGTGAAGAATGGCGTGCTAAACATGGCAGATTTGCGTTATATTTGGAATAGAGTGAATGGCCGTGAAGGACGGCGTGACTATTCAACCTACGCAAGCAGTGTAGCCACTGGAAAAGGAGATGTAAATGGCGACGGCGTGATTAATGCAAGCGATGTGTGGGATTGGATAGATTACTACACCGCTAACAAAAAGGGTGGGTATCCTAAAAACCCGTATGTCACAATAGAAAGCTGCAACATAACAGGCGACAAAGATGAATCGAATGTGGATATTGTGGATAGCCACGACCTAGATGCGCTTTTGTCGATGTCGGATGTCGATTTAATCGATAAAGACTACCTTAGCAAACTAGAACGTGCTGCCTCCACACTTGGAGTGCGTGCTCTTAGTATGGCCACAGAGCAAAGCGACCCAGACTTTTATCATCAATTCTACGACAATGCTTGGGAACAGTGGTATGTGCTGTCAAGATGGATGCTTTACTATCTTGTGGGCTATTTTGGATCGGAAGATGGTCAGCACACCACTTTTATTGAATATGATGTTTATGATGACGACACAAGATTATATTTCCTAGATTATGGAAACGAGCATGGCACCATAACCACAACCGTGGAAGGCCGCACGCCTGAGCCCAAAATTACCGAAGGAGAGACCACCCCAACCGAAGCGGACATTAAGTATAACAACGCCGCTTTGGCTATCGAACGTCAGGTAATCAACATTGTGGGGGCGGAGGAATCTAGGACACTACCTGATTCAGATGTGAGTGACTATGAACATGTGACTGTTTACAAAGAAGACCCACTCAACCCAGGGCAATATATAATCGACGCTGTAAAAACAGGAGATTATCCTAAATTTAGCCAAGAAAAACTAGATGCTCAACTCACACTTTTGAATGCAGAAGTTAAGCAACTAGAGCCAAACATTATCACACAACACTGGTTGATGAGTTTTACATCATTAAATCCTGATTGGACAATTGAAGATTGCATCGATGGGTATAATAGTGATTATATCAACAAATTCTCACCTTTGATTGCGTTAAATTTCTTAGAGCATTACTTAGCACAAGTGGCGGGTGAAGAGGATAACCTTACTTTGCTGGCTGATTGGGCTGAACTAACAAGGGAAGAGTTTAACGAATTAAAAGAAACACTTGTGAAAAAAGTGAAACAAGTGGAAATCGACACAGAAATCTTTAGCGAAGAATTTTTGGCAGACTACATTAGGAAAGTGATTATCGGTGAAGAAGTAATCGAAAATGATAGTGCACTTAGTGAAATTGATTTTAGTGAACTTGTGAACAAGATTACTTATTCTTATAATAAGTATAGTGACTTTACACTAGAAACTATCGAAGTGCCCGAAAGTAGTGTGACCACAGAATCTTCATTTAGTGCATCTAGCATGCCACACTTAAGTTTGATGACGGCATCCAATGCGCCACTTTTATCCATTCCATCTGCGCCATATTCTACCAATTTCACAACGTCAGATGAAAAAGAAGCTATCGCGAAAGTTTTTTCGTTTGTTTCAGCAAATGAATTAACTGAACACGCACTTAGCTTTGCTGAAAATGCTCAATTTAATTCTACAACAGATTCGCGCTTAAAATATGTAAATGCTATTTTTGCTATCAATGGCGATGCGTTTTTCCCATATAAAATAAAAATCAACGATTTATATGATGTCTATATAATTTTTGTGGTAGATTCTCAAAGAGTTGTGTCTTGTTGGGTGAGTTGCGACTTGTCAAAAATTCAAATTGAAAAAGTTGAGATTAGTGGTTTGCTTGAGCTTATTGGGGCAGGTGGATGGACTACCAAGGAAACTGTTAATGGAGTGGAATATTTATGGCGCGGTTGTTCAGAACCATTCAGCCTAGCGTCTGGGGTAGTCAATTTAATAGGTACCCCTCAAACCACATTTAGTAATGTGATTAATCAGTTGGATAAGACTGGTGGTACAAAAGATAAGTTTGATGCTCTTGTTGGCGAACATTATAATGAGCATGCTGAGCTTTACAGATGGACATCAAATTCTCCATGGCGTTATAACTATGGCGATTTGGGTAATAAAAAAACTGGAGTAACAACAACATATGCTGCAGCAAGAGGTGGACTTTTAGGAATATTTGAAAGTTTGGGCCTTAGCTACACTTATCAATCTTATGAAGAACGAATTGTGGGAATTACCAAGCCTTTTGTGTTGTCTAATAATGTGTTAGTGGGGAATAATGTAACGGAATCGTATTACGACACTAATGTGCTAAAGTTAATCGATGACGGTAAATCAATTACCTCTAATGTAATTGTTGATTTTGAAGATTCGGCTGATCGAAATGCGCTTGAAAGTTTTGCTTCAAATTTCACTAGTTACAATGATAATCTATGGCCAAATGCTGGTGGTGGAATATATAATGAGTGGCTTAGTGGGTATAATTCAATGTTCCAAAGCGCAAATGCTTTGTTTGCTCGCACCACATTTACTAGCCCAACAAATAATTTTTCCAGCGAAAGAAGCACTTGGATTGAGTTGATGAATACTCCATATTGGGTATGTTATGGGACAAATTACGCCTCAGCACTGAGTAATACAAAACATCCGCTAGAAGCATCAAAGTTTGTTGCACGTAGCATTTTTGGAATCAATGGCTGTTTGCAACCTGATAATTTTAATAGGATTTTTTCCAACACTTCAGCTTCTGCAGAAAATCCATTTATGTATAATGGTGGAATGTGGATAGATGGTTACACCTATTTCCCTTATGTGATTTCCGATGGCACAAATTGCGTGTGGGTAATCTTGATTGAAAAAGATGGTCATCTTAGCGCGATGTTTAGCGATTGGGGTCAAATTGAAAATTGGCTTGGAGCTAAACCATTCGTTTCAGTTTCTTCAACTAACATCAATTTAACCGTCTATGGCTTAGAGCAATTGTTTGATTGTAAAGAGGAAAAATGTGTGACAAAAACATCATTTTTCACTGCTTCCCAAATAAAGTATCAATCATGTGATTGTAATGTTCTTCAAAGGTTAAATGGGATATTTAATTACATTGAAGCAGGGAATCCCTACACTGATGAGCGAGGTTTAGCCACAATTACATCAAAAAGCCTTGTAGCGGATATGCCTGAAGGTTATGTAAGTTACTTTAGTAACGTCACAACATTTTTTGGTTTTGTAAAAGGGGATTACTCTTCTCAATGGGGTGCTTCAGATTATTGGCATGCCGAAGTAGCAACAAGTGGCGCTCAAGGGTTCAAGATGCAGCAGTTATTTAGTGCATATTTAAACCTATATAGAAATTCTAATGAGAGTGATTTACTTAAGAATTCATATATACTAGATAATATGCGATGGATAGGATTAAATAAACCATTTATGCTTTCATTAGGTGAGCAAGAAAATCTTGATTATAATCACTTCACTCTGTTGGTAGCAAAGCTACTTGGTATAGACAATTCAGAATATTTAGTTTCAACAGCAAATGAGTTTATGGAACTTTACACTCTTGATTATAACAACCGATTAAAATATGATGGTGGAGTAAGAGTCAATGATTACACCATTTTCCCATATTGCATAACTCAAGATGATTTGAAAGTGCTTTTGGTGATAACAATTGATAACACTGGGGTGATGAGTGCGTGGATTGATGATTATACTATTGCAGAAATCATTACACGAATTAATGAAACCAATCCAACTACAACAGTTACAAACACTTTGATCGGGCGTCATCAGCTTTTTGAATCAGACACAGGCTTAGTAACACTTCAGTTTTACATAAGTTCAGATAACATTATCACAAAAACTGTTACCAAAGGCTCGTATGTTTCAGTGGAAAATCCAACTAAAGAAGGCACACAATTTATTGGGTGGTTCGATTCTAGAAGTGGGGGAAATGAAATAGATTTAACCACTACTGTATTTACAGCCAATCAAACCATCTATGCTCACTTTTTAGAAAATCCAATAACAATCACTTTCGATTCTATGGGAGGAACAAGCGTTGCTCCACAAACGATTGAAAGGGGATCAGTCATTAATTCAGCCCCCTTTACAGAAAAGGCCAATTATGTGTTTAAAGGGTGGTATTTAAGCTCAACATCAGATGATTACAAAGTTAATTTTCCTTCAAATTTTGGAGGAGACACAACGCTTTATGCCCATTGGGTCGAAAAAATTACGATTAATCTAAATTATGACGGTGGTAAATATTCGCATCTAACTAGCGATGAGGCATGTTGTGGAAAAGGTGAAACGGTAACAATTACTAGGGAACCAGGAAAAGACCATTATCTTTTCAAGGGGTGGGCTCTTCAAGGTAGTTCTGATGTGTTAGATTTATCTACATACAAATTTTATGAGAATACCACTCTTGTGGCACGCTACTATGATGCTGTTAAAGTAACGTTTAAAGCTTACTCATGGTATCAATTAAAATCGCAATCAGTATTGAAGTTTAGGGGTGATATGATTGAAGATGAGCGTTATAGTTACACCGCAACCCCACCAAGTGAAACTCAAATTGAAAATGCGGCGTCATCGAGTTCGATTTTTGGTGGCTGGTTTATGTATCCAGAGGATTTGTATCCTGATTATGATCCAGCAGATGTTCCTATTGAAGATAAAATTTTTGTAGATGATTTCGACACTCGCATATATACTGTGGATACTAATTTCTATGCATATTGGAAGGAAAGCGTTTGTATTTCATTTATTGATACTTATGAAGTAAATTCTAATTACTATGTGGATATTGAAAAAGGCACAAGAGTAACTCTACCTTCGTTTACTACGAGAACAAGTATTGATGGTGAAAATTATATTTTGTATGGATGGTACACAGATCTTGGTGAAACTGGTGAAAAAATTGATTTTTACACAAGAACTTTTGATGAGGACACCAGTCTTTATGCCAATTGGAGAAAAGAATCTGATGTTCCTCTAGATGAACTCGATGACTATAATATCTACCACGAATTAAAAGAGGGGCACATAACAGCCACTGAAAATTTAATCGATGAGAACGGAATTAAGAATGTTGATGTGTTTAACAATGTGGCTGAAAGTTTTGATACCATGCTAAATGGGTACAACACACTTTTTGAAGAAAAAAATGATCCCGATGAGTTTACGCGTATTAGAATGAATAGTTCGCAATTATATATCAAGGTTACTGAAGCAAATGCGAAATTGTTTGCCAAGATAAACTCTCAATTTGGTGATAAAATTGATTATTCACATAATGCGCTTCTCACTATGGATAATAATTTAGGTTTCTACTACTATAATTCAGCTGATGCGCATTCTGATTATGAAGATATCAATTCTTTCAGAAGACGAGTAAAGAGAGTGTGGCGTTTAAAAGCTGATGGATCAAATAACGTAAACACATTAACAGGTTCGTTAATTTCATTTTTACCATCATCGGAAGAATTGATAAAAGGAGCGGTCTACACAAATAATGGTTACTACATCTACCCATATCTCTATTCAAATGCATCTACCGAAATTGCCGTGTTGCTCATCATTACTTCTCAAAAAACAATCTATGCGTGGGTGAGTGATTTTAATGCTGTTGAGAGTCTAACAGATGAAGAAATTACAGGAACAACCTCAACTCTCTATGGGCTTAGTTCATTGTTCCCAGGGCTTGAGTCTGACACAGAGTTAGGTTTTGATGACTTCAACATTTATGCGGAGTTGAGAGAATCATCTCCACAAGTGATGGATACGACTGCAATTAACAATGTAGACATATTTAATGATGTTGCTTCTAAGTTAGATGCATTCTTAAATGTGACTGATAGTTACGCAAACAAAATTACCCATGTTGGCACAGTTAGCACTTATCGAAAACTAAACAATTCAATTGCAGGATTGTTTAGTAAAGCAGATAACAGTGTGATTAATGAGATAGATGTGAGTAAGAGTGCTCTTGTAAGCATGACGGTAGGTGTATCAGGGTTTTACTACAACACAAACAATGAGTTATATCATAATAGTAATCTTTCTGGTACGAGTGATTTTCGCCGCCGAATTAAGCAGTTTTGGGGAATTGCTTTAGGTGAAAATGTTAATGATTTGACTAGCAAGTTAGTGAATATGTTAGATAGCCTTGACTACAGTGATATTATGTTAAAAGGGGCTGTGAAAACAGATGATCACTATATAATTTATCCATATGTGTTATCAAATGCAACCACCAAAATTGCTGCGCTAGTGATTGTCACACCATATGATGAGGTCTACACTTGGATTAGCGATTTTGATGCGGTTTTCTACCTTCAAGATGGTAACGAAGGTATCGACATTCAATCAAGTGTTACGGTAGTTGATGGTGAAACTCAAATAGACGGCACACATGCCACTTTGTTGGGGCTTAATTCACTTTACCCAGGGATATATTCTGGTAAAGTGTATGGAGTCGTTGAGGAGCCTGAAGAACTTGTTACAATAGTAATTAACGTCCTTCAAGATCCACCAGAGCTTGTGACCGACTTTGTGTCAGCTCGTCCAGACTTATTAGACGATGGCTTTAAACTTATTCCGCTTGATTATGAAGCTGTGATTTCTAGTCTAGTTGATCGCATGTTTGGCAAACTTCCTGTGTTAGATGAAAGGGGAAATCCAATGCTCGATGGAGCAGGAAATCCAATATATGAACCGCCAGTTTTTGCTGATTTTCCAAGCTACAATCTAGGCATAATCACTGATGTGGATTCCTACTCATTCTTTAACGCCACTCCGGCTCAAAAAGAGGATCAAATTAAAAAACTGAATAACATGGAAGCACGAAATTATTCAAGCGCAGTTATCTATCCTAATGCGTATACGACATTTGATGCAACAACTTTCACGTTATTATTTAGCGGAGATACATTTACAACTTTAGGAATTGTTATTAGAGTCAGAAGTGGTATATATGAAGATTTAATTCATGTTGCGACAATTAGTTTCGATTATTCTGAGAGTTTTGATTCTATTTTATATTTGGAAGGCGAAGATAGATTTGCTAGCGTTATGACTAATGGTGTTATAATAGATCTCAACGATTATGCGGAATATGATGCAATAAAAAGTTATCTTGAAAAAGGTGTAACAGGTTTTTTGGATCCAGATTATTATCCGATTTGTACTTTTAGTAATTCTGTTTGTCGAGATTCAGGGGTTTGTAGTTCATATTTTATTACACATGATGGTGATTTAGTAAAACTTGATAATTTATATTCAAACGAATATTCAGATTTTATTGAATTTGTTTTTGTTGCATGGGATGGAAATGGTAATAATAATTTTAAATTTGCGATTGAATATAGTTAATTAAAAAATTATCAAATTTATTGTAAAATATTTGCGTTAAAAAAATTTTTTTGTTATAATTACACAAAATAGATAAAAATGGGAGTAGATATGAAATTGTTGTCAATATCACAATTAGGTTTAGATCTTAATGATATTATAGATGCTATTATGGGCTTTTTTGCTCCCATATTTTATGGAATTCAGATTGGTCTATTCTATATAATCAATGCTATTCAAGATGTTGTAAAGGGGTTGGTTGGGTTAAAACCGCACTATTGGCAAATGACTTGTGAAGGCGGTCAAGTGTATTCCTATGACTCTGATCCAGCCATGACATTTTTACAGACAGAAACTGTTCAGACAACTTTTCTTTCTGTGTTAATTGCTGCAATATTTTTGTTAATTATTGCCACATTTGTTGCTGTAATTAAAACCGAATTTAATGAAAAAGGTGATAACTCCAAAAAACCAGTTATCGAATCAGCTATTAAAGGGTTAGCCTACTTCTTCATTGTGCCAATCACTTGCTATATTGGGATTTTTATGGCAAATGTAATTTTGCGAATGTTAGATAAAGCCACAGCTAATGGTGCAGACCATTTTTCAAATCAAATTTTTTCACCCGCTTCAGCTCGATGTAATAAAATTCGCGAAGAGCATGATGCTAGAGCAACTATTGCTGCTTACATATTATATACAAATGATCCAGAAGCTTCACTAGGTGTATTTAATGAAAAAGTAAATGATGCTTTGCATGAATATTATTACAATAAACTTTGTGCCGAGTTTAGGTTTTTTAAGTCAGT
>JAEEGL011841585.1_pt1 | contig 20358 bp, 18 predicted proteins | sample 9134231 | NCBI WGS metagenome assembly JAEEGL01 (sample SAMN16246548, study PRJNA631951) | gut metagenome | biome: gut microbiome; feature: rumen; material: fiber-attached | host: Bos | place: Iran: Karaj | collected 2018-10 | reverse complement strand
TGAAAGCCAAGAGAACAAGGATTACCTTTTCTCCCTGAAATCGGGTCTCCTCGCCTTGAATGCCGACCGGGACCGGAAGGCGGCCGACACGGATCGGGAATGGAGACGGCTGAAAAGCCGGCTCTCCGCCCGCGGAAAGAATCCGTTCCCCCGGACTTCATTTGCCGTGGCGGCAGGATTGGCAGTGCTTTTTGCCTTGGGTTGGGTACTCGGGAGCAGGAAACAGGTCCCTGAACGTCTGGCAGGAGACATTACCATCCAAACCGGAATCGGACAGCAAACCAGCGCCAACCTGCCCGATGGGACGACCCTTCTTCTCAACGACTGCTCCCGTCTCACCTATAATCCTCTCAACTGGAAAAAAACCAGAAGCGTCGATCTCACGGGACAAGCCTCCTTTGAGGTCGTACACATGGACAAATTCCCTTTCCGGGTAAAAACAACTGACTATGAGGTCGAAGTGACGGGTACTTCTTTTGATATCTCATGCTATCCGGGAGAAGAAACCAGCTCCGTCTCTTTGAAAAACGGCAGCGTCACCGTTTGTTTCCCAGGATCAAGCCAGAGTGCACCCCTCGCTCCGGGAGAGAGTCTGATTTACCTTCCTTCAGCCCGGACCTACACCATTCAGCGGTTGCCGGAGAAACAAACTTATTCCTGGGAAGAAGGAGTCATTTCCTTCAAGGACCAGACACTCAAAGAAAAGAGCGGGGAATTGTACCGGCGTTACGGATATCGTCTGGAAATCGATAAAAACTGCGCCCACGACACCTTTACTGCTCTCTTTGACGGAGATTCGATTGTGGAAGTATTGGATGTGGTCGTCCAATTATCTCCCGGTATCCGGTATCTCATCAACCCCGAGACAAAGACCATCCGCATCTGGAAATAATCACACACCCAGGATCAAGGCCGGATCGTTATCCTGCTTTGTTTCCTCGACAGTCTTCCCGGTACCATTAAGTCCAAATACTAGTATCCAAATTATTCAAAGATATTTCTCCGGTCGAGGAAGCGATAGCCGGCGGCTTCGGCAAGGTGCGGGACCGTGATGGGTCCGGCGGGACGGGCCTCGGCGGCCGCCTGCAGGTCGGCGATGGTGCGGGAGAGTTTGATGATGCGGGAGCAGGCGCGCGCCGACAAGCCCATGCGCGTCATCACTTTTTCCAAGTAGTCTTGACAACGCGCATCCAGCGGACAATAGTGCCGGAGCATACGGTTGTCCATCTCGGCGTTGACCCGTATCGTCTCGTCCCGGAAACGCTCCGCCTGTATTTCGCGGGCGGCCGTCACACGGGCTCGCACCTGATCGGAAGTCTCTGATACAGAACCTCGTACCAACTTCCCGGGATCGACAGACTTGAGCCAAAGCTGCAGATCGACCCTATCGAGCAAAGGACCTGAAAGGCGTCCGAGATATGCTTCCCGGCGGCCCGGCGTACAGGTGCAGCGGTCCCCTTCCCCGTACCAGCCGCAGGGGCAGGGATTGGTCGCGGCGACCAGCATGAAGGACGCCGGATACTCCACTTTGCTTTTGAGGCGCGAGATCACGACCCGGCGGTCCTCCATCGGCGCGCGCAGGGCCTCGATCATCTTCTTCGGCGCCTCGCAGAATTCATCGATAAACAGCACTCCGTTGTGTGCGAGAGACATCTCTCCGGGCAAGATCGTGTCGCTGCCGCCTCCGATTAGCGCGGGCAGGGAAGCTGTGTAGTGCGGGGCTCTGAACGGACGCTGTCGGATGAGTCCCACCCCGGAATGCGCCCGTCCCGCGACGGAATAGATCTTGGATGTCTGGACCGACTCCTCCATCGACATCGGCGGCAAGATGCCCGCCATCGCTTTCGCCAGGGAGCTCTTGCCGGATCCGGGGCTGCCGATCAAAAGAATATTTTGGTTTTTATTTACAGGTGCAGTATATTTGCAGTTGATAATCGCAACTACTTATGGAAGACGGACAACGGCAAAAATACGATTTCGGGAAAAAATGCGTGTGCGTTGGCAGGGTTTCAACAAGTTCTCAAAGCCAAACAGCCCAAATTGAAGACTTGAAGGCATACGCTAGGAGCCTTGGATATACAAGGATCCAGCCGTTTTTCACCACGGAAAGTGGTTTTCTTGAATATGATGATAAAATAGGATGGAATCTCGTAACATCGTTTTTTGAGACCCATCCTGATTACAAAGTGCTAATATGTTCTGAGATTAGCAGGCTCAGCAGAAGAAAGTCTATTCTTGATAAAATTGAGGAATACCTTGTTGAACATAAAATTCAACTTTACATCAAGGATATCCATTTTCGTTTGTTTGATGAATTTGGGGAGATTTCTCCAGGGAATGATTTGGTATTTACGCTTTTTGCCTCACTGGCCAGTTCCGAGATGCGGCAAAAGAAAGAACGATTTAGACGTGCTTTGGCAGACTACCGTAGATTAGGATATTCGATTGGCGGGAAAGAATTGTTCGGTTATGACAGATATTACGAAAGGAAGGATGGGAAAGATAGAAGCAAGTATCGCATAAATGATGACGAGGCCGAGCAGATAAGAACAATATACCGGTGGTATGCATTCGGGATAGACGGAGACCTGACAAAAACATCCATACTTGACATTACTAAGAAATGTATCGAAGAGGGGTTCAGTCATTATCTCCACTCCAAAAGAAATGTAAATAAGTGCCTAAAAGAAAGGGCGTATCTCGGACAGAAGGAAACACATAATAGGGTGCATAATGCTGAATACTGGAGTTATAAGAATCATGATAAGCCCAAGTACATTGAAGGAAAATCGTTCGTCTGTATCTATCCTGCAATTTTCGAAGGCGAAAACGTCGCACTGTTTGAAAAAGTTCAGCAAAGACTAATAGAGAACAATTCTAAATTCAACAAGTATGGCGTCCCCGTCGACAAAAGCAGAAACCATATAACAATACTCTCAAAACTAATCAAGTGCCCAAGTTGCGGGACTTATTTACATGGAGAATACCGTATAAGAAAGTTCGATAAACGGCGGCCCAATGTTGGTGTGCGTTACTATAATACCTACAGGTGTTGCTATACACGAGGCCATGTTAAAAAGTGCGATTTTAACCATCTCCTTAGCATGCCTCTTATGGATAGCGTAGTATGGGCGTACTGCAAAGAAGCGGTTATACATATTATCAATTCAGAAACAAGAAAGAGCACAAAAGAACAGATTGATGAGATTGATAAGAAAATCGCAAACATTGATAACCGTATTAAGGATTTCAATATTGACGCAAGGATAAAAGCAGAGGAAGCAATTCTGCGGAGTAAAACAGCAATATTAAAGAATCCCGATGCTGTACAAACGGCGGTGACTGAATTCCAACAACATGTAGAAAGCATCGACAAGGAACTAACCAGTTACGAAAAAAGGAAACTTGAATTAGAGCAAGAGCGGGAAGGTGTTAAAAACAGCGCTTCAGTAATTGGCTCGTTAGCACAGCAACAGAACATTACCTCAAACAAAAAACAACTGTATCAATATGTACATAGATTGATTGATAAGATTGAGATAGTCTTCTGTAATAGGTTATATACCGTGTTAAAGGTTCACCTTAAAAGCCATTTCCTATCTTATCGGAGTGATGAATACATTTGTTTAAGTAAGAAAACGACACAAAAGATTACAAGTCTTTTGATTCACCCGGTAGATTTAGAATTAGAAAAGAAGGTTCAGAACATTATTGGTAGAGATGAAAAAGATTTCTGGAATTTGACAAGAGACAATCTGCCTAGTAACAATAGCCTAATTTGGGACGATGATAATGAAGTGTTCAATCTGAATGAAATACCATTTTCTCTGGAAGATTTGTTTCTTTTCCATACCAATTCGCTGTGTCTACTCCCTCCCGAAGAACGTGTTCTTCATACCGATATCTCAATTCTTCCATTAAGAGTAAAAGAAATGAACGTAGAAAGATTAAACTGCTACGAAGAAGATGAGAGGGAATAATTTCTATTAAAAAACTATCAATAATTACCATTGCGAAAAAGGATACCAAGTCTGTTTGGTATTCTTTTTTTCTTTGGGGTACTTGACTTTTTGGACTTCGGCCTATATTTATGATAGAGAGTATCAATGGCGGACTTGCATTATAGCCATTACTAATAGGAAGATAACGTACGGAAAAATAGTCTTCTGAGCCCGATAGGTTGCAAGTCCCTTGACGGCTCAGAAGGCTTTTTTATATAATAACTGAGATTTGAAATTAAAAAAACAGAATTTATGACTTGCAATGATGGAAAGGAGAGTTTTGTTATGTATAACTCTTTTTTGAAAGCAGCAGAGAATCTAAGTGGAGACGAATTCAAAGAATGTGTTTTGAAGATGAGGAACTATGCCCTTTATGGAGTTGATCCGGTAAGTGAGAACCAGCTTGTGAACATCATCTTAATAATGGCTAAGCCAAACTTGAAGGCGGCTGCAGATAGATACCAAAGGTGCGTTGACAATGGGATGAAGGGGAAAGAGTTTGGGGGCCAAGGAGGACGCCCGAGGAAAGGTGAAACCAGAGAAGAGTATATGGATAGAAAGGGGCTTGGAAAAACCCCAAGAAAACCCCTTAATGATGATGTTAATGGATATGAAGATGAGAATGAGAATGAAAATAGAGATGGTGATTTAGATGATAATGAAGATGTAAAGATAACTGTCAAAGAAAAAGAAAAGGTAAATGTAAAAGATAAAGAAAAAGATAATTGGATTAAAGAAGTCCCTTCGGGACAGGGAACCTCAAAGGTTCCCACACCACAATTAGTTTCTTCTTCTGTTTCTATTGAAAGTACAAATCCTTCAGAAAAGACAGCAGGCGCTTCCAACACAGCGGATGCTGAGCAGGAGAGGACAAGCAACCTCAACAGTCCTGTGTCTTCTTCCAATTCGGCAGCAACGAATACCAACGAGGCATATATACAGGAGATTCGCGGCTATCTTGTGATGATGGCAAAATACGCCCTCGGCATTATCAAATTAGAGGACTTTGACGACGTTTTTGAGCGTGCAATCAATTGCTATATGGAGTTCAAGGGCGTGAGCAAGCTCAAGGCTGCTAGGGCAATCGAGCACCTCATTTCAGAATACAAAGAAGGAATCCAAAACCGCTTAGAAGCGGAGAAGAGAAGTCAGGAGGCAATTCCACAAGTGGTGGAAGAAAACGATGAACCGTTCTAATTCCCCCAAGGCGGCAAAACGACCATTTGTTTTTTAAGACATCCTTGTTAGGGAGATGATGTTTTGATCCGGTGAATTCTAAAAGATATCATTGTTTCCGTAAGACGAAAAAGAAGGAGTGGTACTTCCTGGCATAATGCTGCTTCTTCGTCCTTGAAAACGGTCGATTGTCCGCTAACAGTATAAACTTGTCAAGCAGTTCGAATCCCAATTCTTGAGACTGGCGCAAAATATAGTCTGAAACCCAATATTGTTTCCCGCCTGAGCAAACGTCCATGGTCTTTACTACTAACAAGCCGCCCTTCTTCAAAAGGCGATAGGAGCGACTTAGCATTTCATCATTTGCCTGATAGAGTTCCTCTACGGAATCAAATTGCGTAAATCTTTCCTTTATCAAAGATTTTGATCCGGCAGCGATGATGAAGGGTAAGTCAAAGACTACTGACGAAAATGATTCGGCAGGCAAACTGTCTGCCTCTGTCAGTTCCCTTATCTGAGGCATTTGTGGATACTTGTCATACAGGTTTTTCGGAGCAGGAATCTGCTTATAGAATTTAAGCAACGAGGCGGTCAAGTCTGCGTCAAATGGATTACCATCGTTATGCAGTTTCATGATTCCAGATAATATTTCTGCTTGACTTGACGAAACAGACTTTATCACGTTATTGTTTCGTATATCAAATTGAGACACCTTTTTGGTGTTCCTAAATGATACGAGCAGACTGTCTTCAGATAACGCCTCATACTTGCGAATCGTGTTGATTGAATAGCCGAGAACTTCGCTTTTCCTTTTAAGGCTGTGAGTGGGGTGAGCGTTATGATAGTCATTGATAGTCTTCCAACGGCTATAAACAGAATCAAACTGAGTGTCAATACCCTTGTTTCTCAGATGCTTCTTCAAAGCCGAGACAGAGCAGCCAATAATACTGGCGTTTTCTTTCAGCGTCAAAGCAGGATTGTATTTCTGATATGGTAATACTCTGTTCATGTGACAAAGATAAGTGTTCAAATGTAACAAAACTAATAATCCAACTATCCTTTTCTAACCTGACAGACTATTTATTGGAAACAGAATTCCAATGAATAAGAAATATTACCTCAATGAGATATGGAGGCCAATAAAGGGATACGAAGGGCTTTACGATGTCAGCAACTACGGCCGTGTCAGGAGCCACGACTACAGAAAGAAAGGCATAACGCAAATCCTTCGGACGCACGCTCGTTTAGGGAACTACGTCAAGGTGCGATTGAGAAAGGATGATGAAACACGTTTTCATCGGGTTCATCGTCTTGTGGCTTTTGCCTTCCTTCCAGAGCCTCAACAGGGACAGACGCAGGTCGAGCATATTAACTGCGACACGAGGGATAACCGTGTCGAAAATATTCGGTGGGTATCGCCTTGTGGCAATATGGCCAACCCCCTGACACGATACCGCCTGTCAATAAGCCACCTTTCCCCCAGCGCAGAAATCAGAGCACACTATTCTACCGGACAGTTAAGACGATTCGCACGGGAACGGGCAACAAAAACGGGAAGGTATGCACCCTCCCGATATAGGTAGATTTTTGACAATTTAACTATCAAACATTTCATAGATACTTCTTGAGTTTTTGCAGCGTTCCGAGCGACGTTCCTGTCAGTTGTCTCACGTTCCGCATGCTGATTCCCTTTCTCATGAGACTGAGTTCCTTTGCGTATTCTTCCCGGTAAGATTCTTCGCTCTTTTTGTAGCCTTGTCTGCCCAATCGCAGTTCAGGGTTTTCTTTCCTTCGCCTGAGATAGTCTTCATACCCGGCTTTCATTCGATATCGCAGGAGATTTCGCTCATAGGAAGAGATTTCCAGGCATATCGTCAAGATGAGTTTGGCACAAGGATTGACTTCACCGTTAGGGGTCAGCGTCTCAATATTGTAGTTCGCAAGATAGAGATTAACATGATGTTCATTCAGGATTTCAATTGTCTTCAGTGCCTCCAAGGTATCCCTTCCAATACGGCTGATTTCCGTGGCCACAACCCTATCCACCTGATTGCTCTTAACGTAGTCAATCAATTCCATTATTTCCGTTCTTTCTTCGTTTTTCTTCGCTCCACTGACCTTGTTCGCAAAGACCTTTACAACTTCCCATCCCTTCCTTTCACAGAGTTCTAATAACGTATTGCGCTGGTATTCATAGTCCTGAGCGAGAGTTGATGTCCTCAGCAACATGCAAACTTTTTCCATATCCTTGTTATTTGAGTAAATAATCCTTCTTTACACGCTCTTTATAATCGTCTGCCTTCTCCACCATCGCGTCTATTGTCGCGATCAATCCGTCAGCGTAAATTCCTTCCTGTTGTTCTTTAACGGAGCCGTCAGGGTTGATAGTTCTGACCATAAACAAATCCCATCCTTCGTCATATACCACCTCAACACGTCCGTTGTGTAGATACCCCTGGACTTGAAATGTCAAGCCGTTTTCAATTGCTCTTGCATTATGAAACCCCCAACTGAACACTATCATGAGTTGGGTTTTGAGGATTGAGAGGATGTATCTTGCCATTTCCATGTCTGAGGGTTTTATGTGGGAGGCCTTTCGCCTCCCCAGTTAAACATTAGTCAGCGTAGCCAATGAAAGAGCCTATCCGCATAGACCTCCACTGACCTTTCTCACAATCAATGAACGGAATTTGCCCCTTGGGGAGTTTAGGCTCCGTTCCGATAGGATAAACGGTTTTCTTGGAAGCTAGAGACGGGTTAGTAGTTCCCCAGAATTCACGAATGGTTTTCCCGTCTGCCTTGAGGAAGTAGCCATGGACAATGCCATTGCGGAGGCGATTCACCAGTTCATTGCATTTGGACATTTGGAGGGCGGCAAGGAAAGCGTCATTGCTGCGGGTGATAGAGTAGGAAGCGATAATCATTTCCTGACGACTGACAGTCATAATCTGAGTGTTCATTTTGCGGAATATTTTAATAGTTAAACATATCAAATTAGTCTCCATAGTAGCGACCAGCGACACCGTAATAATCGGCGGGGATGACGCAGGGCTTGAATTCCACCGGGTGAGCAACCTTTTCGTCAATCTTGTCAAGGTGAGCATTTGCCTCTTCTACAGTCTTGAAGCAATATCCGCTGAAATGGTATCCTTCCTTGTTATAGTTTTTTAGGAACAGGGCTACTCCAAGTCCGTCCTCGATTATCTGCCACTGTGCGCCGTTCAGGGTCGTTCTGTTGTATGTTCTTTCCTGTGTCATTGTCTTATCCTTTTGTTGATACAAAGATATGACAAATTTCTGACATTTGCAATAGTTATATGACTTTTTTCAGAAATTTGCAATATTTTTTTAACTTTGTAGGAAATCAAGACCAAATCAATATGAAATTCGGACAGAATGTCATCATCATGACGATGAAAGAGACGGGACAGACCTTCTTGTTTGGCTCCCTTTCAGCAATATACGGAATGTTCAGCGATAAGCAACTTGATATAACCTATTCTGCCCTTCGAAATGCCGTCGGAACCTATATGAAGTCTCACGGGATAGATGAGAGCGAGCCCCACGCTCAGACTATCTACGATACCAGGCGCAGCACCTTCACACTTCAAAGAGCTCCATTGCTACTGTTAGAAAGGCAATAATAAACCGAATAGTAGTTGCAGAATCCATATTCTTTTGTAACTTTGTCACATTGTAACATTATTACATTATGGCAAAGGACAATGAATATGGAGCCTTCAGGCTTAAAAACGATACCTTGGAATTCCTTAGGCTCATGAAACAGGCATTTGAACTGAACTACGGTAAAACCTTCACCAATGATGAATTCATTAGACAAATGGCTGCGTCCGTTGAAGAGGGAGATATTGCGGTTTGGGAGACCTATTGCGAGCTGGACATGAAGATTGAGGAATTGAAGGAAAAGGCGAAGCGGCGAAGGGAAAACGAACAGTGAAAATGAATGCTCAGGGGAATCCTGAGCATTTTTTTGTTTAGATAAAAATTAATGGTTATTTTTGATAGTTAAAAATCTATCATTTTCGTCTGTATGAGTACACGTTTCTTCAATAACGATTCTGGTCATACCTTATTCGACAAGTTATCGGGGATTGCTCACGACATGCACTCTTTCGAGCGCTTTCTTGCAGTTGTGGGGTATTTCCGCTCCTCGGGCTACTTCAAACTCCGTAAGGAACTCGAAAACGTCGCTGAAATCAAGATTCTCGTGGGTATCAACATTGACGATATCTTCCGTAAACGCAACAAAGCAATTCTTGGTTTTAAGAATGCTGATGAGGCAAGAAAGGTTTATAGTGAGGACTTCCGTCAGGATATCCTTGATGCGAAGTATGCCCCTGAGATAGAAGAAGGGATTCTCCAAATGTGTGACGACCTCGCTTCCGGTAGGCTTGAAATGAGAATCAGTCCTGATAGGAATCTCCATGCGAAGTTCTACCTGTGCCTTCCTCAACGCTTTACAGAGAATACCGATGGTTGGGTTATCATGGGCTCATCCAACATTTCGGACTCGGGGCTAGGTATCAGCCAAGCGCCTAGGTATGAACTTAACGTAGCCATGAAGGATTATCCTGACGTGGAGTTCTGCTACGAGGAATTCAAAAGACTTTGGGAGGAAGCCGTTCCCCTGACAATTGACGATATTGCTTCCTATAAGGCGAAAACATATCTTGGTTATCAGCCTACGCCATACGAATTGTACATGAAGGTTCTTATTGACGTATTCGGAGACCAGGTCGAAGAAGACTTCAACATGCAACTCCCTGAGGGGGTAATGGACTTGAAGTATCAGAAAGATGCGGTTATACAGGGCTACCAAATGCTAATGAAACACAACGGCTTGTTCTTGGCGGATGTTGTTGGCCTTGGAAAAACCATGGTTGCGACAATGATAGCGAAGCGTTTCATTGAAGCCAATGGCAAGAACACAAGTATCCTTGTTGTCTACCCTCCAGCAGTTGAAGATAACTGGAAGGATACCTTCAAACTGTTTGGCATTGCCAAGCGTGCTCAGTTTATAACAAACGGCAGCCTGAGCAAGATTCTTGACGGAGCAGAGCAGTATAAGTCGAAGGAAGAATTTGACTTGGTCATAGTTGATGAATGCCACGGATTCCGCAGTGATGGTTCTGGAAAGTATGATGAACTCCAAAAGATATGTAAGTCAGATTGCGTCAATGGCGGCCTTCTGGGAAGCACGAGAAAGCGAGTGATTCTCTGTTCCGCTACGCCTCTTAATAACCGCCCAGACGACCTTAAAAACCAACTCTTGCTCTTCCAAGACGCAGCTGGTTGTACCATTGATGGCGTATCGAACATAAATGCTGATTTTGCGGATTGGAATTCAAGGTACAAGAAACTGATGAAGGAGCGTGGCCTTCGCGATGTCACAAAAGACGTGGATGCAATCTACGACCAGATACGCGAAAAGTATATCGACAAGGTTACTATCCGCCGTACACGTCACAATATCATGAACGACCCTGACTATGCTCAGGATTTGACCGCTCAGGGTATTGTGTTCCCTCATATCCTTCCTCCCAAAGACTTAACATACGTCATGGATGAAGACACCAGCGAGCGCTTCTACAGGACATTGCAGGTTCTGACAGATGAAGAGGTTGCAGGACACCTATATTATGCTCGTTATCGCTCTGTTGAGTTTCTCAAGCCTGAGTATAAGAGCAAATATAAGAAGCACGCGGATTTGATTGCAGAGACTCTAAAAGGCATTTACCGTGTTCACATGGTAAAGCGTCTGGAAAGTAGTTTCTACGCTTTCAAACAATCCTTGCACACCCTCCTCAGGATTACTGAGGACATGTTGAAGATGATGGATGAGGACAAGGTCATTATTATCTCAGACTTCCGCCTGAAAGATATGATGGCCAAAGGGATTGAGCTTGACACAATCATTGAAAAAGCCATTGAAAAGGGTTATGTAGAAGAGGATATCGTATACAAGGCTGAAGCATTCGTTCCCGAATATCGTCAAATGCTGGAAAGCGACCGTGAGGCATTGCAAGCCCTTTGTGACGAGTGGGATTTGGAGTTGGACGACCAGAAGTTCGACGAGTTCCAATATAACTTGGAGCACAAGTTCATGGCAAAGACTCTGAACAAGGAAGGAAAACTCGTAGTCTTCTCCGAAAGTGTGGACACACTCACATACCTTTACAAACGGCTCAAAGACCTTGGAAGAACAGATGTGCTCTTGATAACCTCAGAGAGTCGCGCTCGAATGATTGTGACGGTCAAAGAGAACTTCGACGCAAACTACAAAGAGAAGAAAAATGATTACAACATCATCCTAACCTCTGACGTGCTTGCTGAAGGAGTGAATCTACACAGGTCAAACGTCATTATCAACTATGATTCTCCTTGGAACTCCACTCGCCTTATGCAACGTATTGGTCGTGTGAATCGTATCGGTTCCGTTGCTGACAAGATTCATAATTTCATGTTCTATCCTTCACAGCAGGGAGACAACGAGATCCAGCTCTATAAGAATGCCCTAATCAAACTCCAGGGCTTCCACTCGGCCTTTGGCGAAGACGCTCAGATTTATTCTCGAGAGGAAATCGTTAAAGAATTCCAAATGTTCGATAGCAACGTCAGGGATATCATTGACAAGAAGATTGCTTTGCTCCGAGAGGTTAGAGACCTGTATAATACTGATAGGAAACTATACAAGAAGATAAAGGCCCTTCCGATGAAGAGTCGTGTGATGCGAGATACAGGAAAACACCATAAAGAGTCAATAGTTTTTGTTTCATCGTCTGTTAAGACAGAATTTTATCAGGTAACTGATACTACGGTTGAGCCCGTTGATTTCTTATCGGCAGCCGCAGTCTTGAAGGCAGACCCTAGTGAGAAACCAGTGATTCTTGAAGAGCCCACTCGCCACTATGAACACGTAGAACGTGCTCTTGCTGGTTTTGAGAATCTTGTTGATGAAGCAATGGATGATTTCCATGTTGAATCAAAAGACCTTACCATGACGGCAAAAATCGCCCGTAAGTTCCTTGTTGTTTTGAAACAGGTTTTTGCCGACGACCTCATTCAAAAAGACTGCGACTTGCTACTTGCTTATGTTAACGAAGGAAAGTATGCTCGTCTACCACGACGTTTGAAGGAATTATCTGCAAAGTATAAAAATGTCCGTACTGCTATCGAAGAAAACGAGTATGAGATTCAGACGGCTATTTCCAAACTTGTAGATGAGTATAAAACCACGACTGCCGACGAGCGTCGTGACGCTCAGGCTGTGACCGAACCAAGAATTATTATCTCCGAAACGTTCAAGTAATATGCGCTACACTGAAAACGAACTCCGCACCCTTTTTCAGAATCAGTATAACCGAAGCACGTGGATAGGGTTCCTCAGGATTTTTATGGAGGGAGCCCGTCTACGCTCCATCCCTGAGGAATTCCACACCCCTTCTGACAATGAAAAAGGATTCTTCCTTGGGGAGTATAACACGTCAGACCATTTTCGGATAGGATTATTCCAATTTGATGTAAATGCTACTTCTGTCGCCAGAAGAAGAGTCGGATTGAGGAATCTTGTAAAGTCACTTATTAATCCTAATTGGGGTGAATTTGATGCAGCTTTAGCAGTCTTTGCCTCGAAGACAGACTGGCGTCTATCCTTTATATGTGATATTAAAGAGGAAAAAACCGCTCCCAAGCGCTTTACCTATGTCTTCGGAGATGAGAGTATGCTATACCGTACTCCGGTAAAGAGGCTTTTTGAGATACAGGGCAAAGTCACATTCGAGTCTCTGATGAACGCCTTCTCCGTCGAAAAGGTTTCAAAGGAGTTCTTTACGGAGTATCGTGATATCTATGCCGATTTTGTTCAGTATATAACTGGTAATAGATATGTAAAGAAAACTCAAGGAAGCGGGTACGAGTTAAAATCATTCCCAGGAAGACCGCAGAATACAGATTTCTATAACGCGTTGGGAAGAGACGATAAGAGGGCTCGGGACTTTGTCAAGAAGATGATGGGACGTATAACCTTCCTTTACTTCTTACAGCAGAAAGGTTGGATGTGCGGCGATAAGAACTATATGCAGCATCTGTTTGAGTCTTCGTCCGACAAAGATTATTATCTCAAAAAGGTTCTTGTTCCTCTTTTCTTCGGAGTCTTGAATACAAAACCCGAGGAGCGGAAGGCAGCCTTCGCCGCGAAAAACTGGAATGACAGTTTAAGAAAGGAATGGGAGTCCATTCCGTACTTGAATGGTGGTCTTTTTGAGCCAGACGATGAAGATAGGATTGTGGACATGTGTTCTACTCACATTTTCCGCAAAAAAGACTTTGAGGAGTTGTTTGAGTTCTACAGCCACTATAATTTCACGATTGATGAAAATGACCCTTCGGATGCGGAAATCGGAGTTGATCCGGAGATGCTTGGGAAGATTTTTGAAAGCCTTCTTGAAGACAATAAGGACAAGGGAGCCTTCTATACACCAAAGGAGATTGTTCAGTACATGTGTCAGGAATCCCTGATTGCGTATCTCACCACTAGAACTGGTATTGTGGAAAATCGCTTACGTTCCTTTGTGCAGAATCCTGAAGAAACTGTCATTGACTTCTCAGAAGACGAACAATACGCTATTCTCGACGGGATTTTAAGTGTTAAGATTTGCGACCCCGCTATCGGCTCAGGAGCATTCCCGATAGGACTGCTAAATGAATTAGTACGTTGTAAAGAGGCTATCTATGGAGATAAGAAGGGACGTGCAGATATCAAGCGAGAGATTATCCGTGATAATATCTATGGCGTTGATATTGAGAAAGGAGCCATTGATATCGCCCGTCTTCGTTTCTGGCTGTCCTTGGTTGTCGATGAAGATAACCCTTCTCCACTTCCGAATCTTGATTACAAAATCATGCAGGGCAATTCCTTGTTGGAATGGTACAACGGTGTTGACCTCAGTCATCTTACCGATGCTAAAGGCTCCGACCTCCTTCTGAATACTGAAAGTTCTGACGAATTGAAAAAGAATCTTGCTAAACTTTTGAAGCGGTACTTTGGCGAGTCAGACCATGCAAAGAAGTTCAAGTTAAAGGAGTCCATAAAAGAGACGATAACTGAAATCCTTGATATTGCAGGAGTAGAGATACCCGCCGAGATTGATATAACTGAAAACAACCAGTTCTTCCTTTGGCATACGTGGTATAATGAGGTATTTTCTAATAATGGTGGTTTTGATATCTGTCTTGGAAATCCTCCCTATATTTCGGCTCCAGCCCAAGTTGAAAATGAAGCTCTTAACGCTCAAAGGAATGCCCTTATAAAAACAAAAAAATACAAGTCTTTGTACCAAAAATGGGACTTGTATGTTCCTTTCATGGAACTAGGTTTCCGTTACCTGTGTAAGCCTGGCGGGGTATTTACAATGATTGTCCCTTATCCGCTTAGTAACCAGCTTTATTCTCAAGAATTGAGGAGAATGATGATTCATGAGTACGATACCTTTGAGATTGTGGATTTGAACGGGACTAAGATTTTCGAAAATGCAACAGTATCTAACTGTATAGCGTTTGCGAGGAACCAACTCTCTGCGAAACAGGAAGCAATCATTTCTCATATCGACGATAATCGTACTATTCACAAGTCTTTCGTACAGCCTTATTCTTCTCTCGTTCAAGACGAGAAGAAGTGCTTATGGAATCTTTCCGAAGGTAATCGTTCTTCTGCCAAGTATGCCGATTTTCATGTTTTAGGTGATTTCTGTTATATCAGTAAAGGAATGTGTCTTTTCGCAGAAGATGGTGAATTTAAGAAACCAGATTTGTTATCCGACCAAAAGGATGAGATTCATTGTAAAGAGTATGTGGAAGGAAAGAATATTGATAGGTACATTGTAAGGAAAATACGTTATGTAGAGTATAATACAGAACGGTCACCCGGAAGACTTAGTCGCCCGACATTCCCTGAATTGTATTCTACACCTAAAATCATTTTCAATATTCTTGGTCATATGGCGGGTACTTTTGATGATACTGGTCTTATGCACAATAATTCACTAAATGCTTGCGTTTTGTGGAGAGACTTAGAAGGCGTAGTAAATAAGAGCATTGCTGCCTCAATTAAACGGTATTCTTCATATTCACGCAAAGAACTGGTGGATCTGTCTCATTCTGTTGAATTGAAGTACCTTCTTGGTGTGATGAACTCTCGATATGCGGATTATCTTCTTGCTGTTGTTAGAGCAGGTGATTACCATATCTATCCAGAGCACGTCAGGAACATACCAATTGTTGCTGCAACGAAAGAACAGCAAGCACCCATTATTGCGCTTGTGGATGTAATCCTTGCCAAAAAGAAGGCTAATCCTTCTGCTGACACCTCTGCCCAAGAAGCAGAGATAGACCGTCTGGTATATGAACTATATGATGTGCCACTGTCAGAACGCAAATAACATGGTAGGCAAATACAAAGTCATTACCCTGTGTGGTAGCACCAAATTCAAGGACGCATACATAGCGGCTCAGAAAGACTTGACGCTGAAAGGGAATATCGTCATTTCCGTAGGTCTGTTCGGGCACTCCGGAGACGATGAAGTATGGACAGAGGGGACGAAGGAAATGCTGGACGATATGCACAAGCGAAAGATTGACATGGCCGATGAAATCTTTGTAATAAACGTGGGTGGATACATTGGTGAAAGCACAAAGAGTGAGATTGAGTATGCCCGCAAGAACGGAAAGAAGGTGAATTATCTTGTACCGATTGAACCATGAGCAGAGAAAGTAAGATAAAATACGACAAAACCCTGTCAGTGCCTGAAATTGCAAAGAAAAGCGGTGTTTCAGTGGCGGCTGTTTGGTACTATATCAAAGTGAATGGTATTGACAGGCGTAGAGATGATAAAGAGATAATCATTAACGCATGTCGGAACTATTTTAAGAAGCACCCTAACGCAACATGGGCGGAGGTCGCAAAGGCAGTAAAACATAGCGAAAAAACCATACGAAAATATCATAGAAATATTAAAGAAGATATTCCGCTGGTAGATTTTAATAGTGAAAAAGCACAAAAACGTTCCCAAAGACAGCCTGACAACTTTTACGCTACACATCCCAGCGTTCCAAGAGACCTTCTCCGGTTAGAGCAATTCCATGATACTATTCTCGAGCCGTTTTGTGGAACGGGGGAAATCTCCAACGCAATTAAGGAATTTGGTTATGAAGTGGATTCCTATGATTTAAGAGATAGAGGATTTGGGGCTATAGGAGAATTCTTCGGCACAGATTATCCAAAAGATTATTATGACATCATTACCAATCCGCCTTACGATTCCCATCTTACAAACAGAATCATTTTGCGTTGTATTGACCTGTGTGTGGGGAAAGTTGCTATGCTATTGCCAATAGACTACCTTTCTGGTAATACTCGCCATGAAGAGGTGTTTAAGAACTACCCTCCTAAGACTGTATATGTATATGTCAATAGGATACAAATAGCAAAAGATGGCGATTTCACACAAAATGTTGGAAACAAAGTTGTCTATGCGTGGTACGTTTGGCAGAAAGGATACAAAGGGAAGACAGAACTAAAATGGATTTTTAATAAGAGCAAGACTGTCTCACCTGGAGAATATGCTCCTGCTATTAAGGATTACATAGAAGGGGAACATTTGAATACGGAAAGGATGGTGTATGGGAATTGCTTTCTGCCATATCCAACAAAGGCTGACCTTTACAAAACAGAGCAAGAAGAATATGACGCGTCTCGCTATTTGTGCTATGCTTTCCGGAGGAAGGAAGATACTAGAAAGGGAGAATGGATACCTTTAGGGAACATGAATAACGGGTTCCCATTTAAGATTGGTAATATAGTCTTCCCTACATCCGAGCAAGCCTATATCTTTGGACTATTTTCAAATAATACAGAAGAGCACTTAAAGCTTCAGAGAGCGGTTTTGAATGCTGATAGCGGATATCAAGCGAAGATTATCAGAAAAGAGAATAAAAATAGAGGTAGAAAAGATTGGGAAGAATTCAACGTCGAGTGGATGTTGTACTGCGTTTGGCAGAAAGTGCAAGGTAATATGGAATTCAGAGACCTTCTCATGTCCATACCCCAAGGGGCAACAATCATTGAGAATAGCACTTTTCAGCAAAGACCAAAAGATAAAAATGCTGTTGATAAGCCTGCCTATTGGGGCTGTAGGAATGCCGATTTGGAAGATTTCGCCCGATTAGTCAAACAATACGCAGGCACGTTGGGTGGCTCTGATGCAGAGCAAAAGAGGAAGGTTGCGGAATATCTGAATGACTTCTGCAACTATGGAACTTTTGTCGGCCATAATACCATGGGGAAGATACTCATGCTTATCAAGAAGTGTCTTCACGATGGGACTGAGCCTGATATTGACTATGACCTCCTCACTCGAAAGAATATTTGGCTATTAGGCAGTCCCGTCTGTGAGCAATGGTCTAAGATTGAGTTAGATTTCTCTTTGGATGATTGGGTCGCCGCGATCAAAAACTCGGAAGATGATGATAAGAAGGAATAGCCAACCAAGTATTTCTAAAAGATGAAGAATAGAGCATTCCGTTCATCGTCTCTTAACAAATAGGTAGAATAAAACAGGTATAGAACTATTGGTAATAAAACTGAAATCAATCTGAGATGAAAGAGCCTGGATACGTTTATATTCTCACTAACCCTAGTTTCAAGGATGATATCGTCAAGATTGGACTGACCTCAGGTACAGTCGAAAAACGAATGAAAGAACTCCATACCACAGGCGTTCCTACTCCGTTCGAGAAGTATGCATCCATTAAAACTAGAAAGTATGAAGAAGTGGAGAGATTTATGCACCATAGCCTTTCTCTTTTGTCAGAAGGCAGCAGGGTGAATGATAACCGCGAATTCTTCCGTATCGGCCCTGAAAAGGCATTATCCTTTATGATGGAGATAGCGGAGTTGCTCGATGATGCGGAAATTACCACATGCAATGAACAGGCTCGAAAAGACCAGGTGGAGATTGCTCGCAAGAAGAGTCTTTCTGGAAAAGAAGAATGGATTGCATCTGCTCATTTCAAAGGCATTGAACCAGAAGAGGCTTCCAAGTTTATCGACAAACTCCTCCAGATTGGTTTTGGCGCTCACGTTGGTACCAGCGACCTCACGCTTGATTATTCAATAGACAAGAAGCGGTATAATGTTCTTATGTTCTTTGGTCTTGAAGCAGTATCTGTCGGCTTTCAACCAAAGGCCTTGTTAAATCTTTCAAATGCTGCAACAGGTTCCGAAGATTCTGCAACGGTATTGTTAAATAACCTTAAGCCCTTTCTTGGCTCCTACCAGAAGAACAAAACACCGTACGAACCACTCAACGGATACTACTATATCCCATGGAGTATCGTTCGTGAAAGAGAGCATGAGTTGCTGGAAGTGATGAGGGCATTTGCTGAAAGAATAAAAGGATAGTTTTAAGAGTCGATTTAGACCTGATTGATAATATAACACGATGATAAGGCCCAAACATGAGGAATTAACAAATAGCTTTATATCGCCTGATGGCGTCGTTTATGAATCTTATGAGGCCTACTGCAATTCTATGGATTTGGACGACTATACCATAATGCTAAAACTACACTCAGGCATACGTACTCCGAAGAATGAACATGAACGTCGTCTTTTAGATGAAATGAGAGAGATTGAGCAAAAAGGCGGGATGATAGATTTTTCGGAAAACATTTGGTGAAGGCTCAGGATGATTCCTGAGCCTTTTCTTCACAGCATGATGTCTTCAATCGAAGTTCCGCCCTGACCTGCATCCTTTGGTTTTATCTTGGACCAATATCCCCCTGTATCAGTTCGAAGGCCGTTTGAAATTGCTCTTCGCCAGGTTTCGGGACGGGGATGAGTTGCGTTGTACCTTTTCAGACTATCAGAAATCTTTTTTGCCGTTTCCGGAGAAACGCTCCTATCCTGACGTTTGTATGTTTTTTGTTCCATGTGTTGTTTGTTTTCCTATAAATACAGGCATACTTGGAAAAGAAAGGATATTAGGGTGGTAATCTTTATAAAAAATAACTATTAAAAAATTCCGAGGATAGTAGTACCTATTCAGAAAAAGACCCCTACCCCTAAGAAAAACACTAAAAATCACATCCACAATTCGGATGGAAGGCTATGGTACCTAAAAAAGCCTAATATGCCCCCCCCCTCATGGAAAATGGGCGGATTACGTTGAACGATTCCCCCAAGGGAGGGAGGATATTCAAAAGAAGATGATAGAGAATTCATGCAAGCGACAGTTTCAACGCCTGAAATCGGCATTATTCAAAAACGAATTATTTGACGAAACAAACTTCGGAGATAGTCTGATAAGTCAAACTTCCTCAACATAATAGATTGGTAGAAAGCGACACGAGAGGGCGTTAATATTGGTTTTTCTATTTCGGGTAATGAGGTGAAATAATTACCTGTAAATAGATACTAAAATCTTATTACATTGTGACAACCGCTTGCCGCAATCTCCACACCGCGTTTCGCCTGCTCCTGCCCGATGATTTCGGAGAAATCCATATAGGAAGAAACGGCGTCCGGGAGCTGCGGGGCCACTTTCAGGCGGGCATATTCGGGCGTGTTCCAGACCAGCAGGTCTTCATCCGTCCCTTCCCCCGAGAGGATGCGGATCGCTTCTTCCATCGTACGGATGCCATATACTTCCGTCTGACGGATTTCCACCGCTTCCATCGCGGAACGCACGGGCAGGATACAGCCACGGAAACCGTCACGGACCGCCATCTCGGCATAGGCCAGGGCCCCCGTGATCTCACGGACTTCCCCGTCGAGACCGAGTTCGCCCATGATGAGATACTCTCCGAGCCGGGGAAGTTTCCGCTGTTCGGAGGCTGCGATGATACCCAAGGCGATAGGAAGATCGTAGCCGCTGCCGTTCTTCCTCAAATCGGCGGGTGCGAGATTGATGACGATTTTCTTGCCAGGGATGCTGTATCCCAGCGACTGGAGGGCGTTGACGGTCCGCAGCAGGCTCTCCTTGACGGCGGTATCCCCGAGCCCGACCAGGTGGATCCCGATCCCGCTGCGTATATCCACCTCGACGGTCACGGTGACGGCTTCGATGCCGATGCATTTGGCGCAATAGACTTGTATGAGCATGAT
>JAEEGL013774987.1_pt1 | contig 20359 bp, 14 predicted proteins | sample 9134231 | NCBI WGS metagenome assembly JAEEGL01 (sample SAMN16246548, study PRJNA631951) | gut metagenome | biome: gut microbiome; feature: rumen; material: fiber-attached | host: Bos | place: Iran: Karaj | collected 2018-10 | reverse complement strand
TTCGGCTGCGGCAATATTGCCTTCATGCACTTCTCTCCCAACGTCAACATGCGCGGCACGCAGATCGACTGCGAGCACGGCGCGGCGGAAATTGCCGGCGGCGCGGTGCGGATCACCCGGGAGGAACGCGGGATCGTCACTTACGTGCGTGGCAGCGGATTTAAATTTACAGTTAAACCCGGTAGCGGCGGAGGCAGTTTCGCGGAAGGGTATTGCCCGGCGGAAGAGGCGTATCTGGTGCTGGGCTTTTCGCGGGACGAAGCGGATGCGGAAGCCATTGCCCGCGCCGACGGGAAAACCGAGATCGAACGCATCGAGGCATATTACGCCGAAAAATTGTCCAACCTGTACGTGCGGACCCCGGACGGCGAGATCGACGCCGCCTTTGAAGCCGCCTGGCTGAACCTGGAGTACGCCTGGCTGTACCCGTACGGCTGGATCGAGTCGATACAGCACTGGCCCACCATGTGGCACATGGAACACACCGCGGCGGAGGAATGGGCCGGCAACGCGGACCGCACCCGCCGCACGCTGCTGACCCAGCTGGAACATATATTCGATTCCGGCGCGATCCCGGACATGTGTACCAACGACACCGGCCGGCGCGACTGGGGCGGCAACAACCAGTTCTTTTTCCGCGAGATCATACACTACCTGGAAATGACGGATGACCGGGAGTTCGCGGAGCTGGCCGAGCCGTACATGCGCCGCATTCTGGCGCAGACGTTCCGCGAATACGACGCGGGCAATACCGGCGTGCTCAGCTGGCACTCGCAGATCGGCAATCAGGAGGATTTCGAATCCACTCCCGGCAGCGGCGCGGCGCCCGGCACGGAAGGCGTGCGCATGCTGCGGATAATGTCGGAATATCTGAAGTATCTCGGCAAGACCGAAGAATCGGCGGAGTACGCGCAGCTTTCCGTTTTTGCCTGGCAGCAGCTGCGCAAAAAGCTGTGGAAGAACGATCTCGGGCGGTTCTCCTGGTTCAAAGACGGACTGGGCGCGGAACGCCTGGATACCACGTATCACGGCATCTGCTACCCGGTCATATACGGGTATACGGACAGTCTGGACAACGCTTCCGCCCTCGACCATCTGAAACACCGGATGAGCGGTCCGGAAGGCGAAGTGTATCAGTCTAACCATTTCGGAGATCACGGTTACTGGGGCGTCCCCACCTGGGGCATGCAGGCCGGTTCGGACATGCAGCCTTTCGCGGCGGCGGCGTACGCGGCGCAGGGCATGAACCGTGAGGCGATCGAGCCCCTCAAATTCGTAGCGAAGCGCGTGTGCGGCGAATTCCAGCGCGGCGCGTTTCCCGAGACCGCCAACGAAAAACGGCTGGCATACTTTTCTCCTTCCGCGGCCGTGTTCGCGCAGGCCGTGATAGAATCGCTGTTCGGCGTAAAGCGGGATATGATCGCGCGGACGTTGACGCTCTCACCGTGCTTCCCGGCTGATTGGCGCGAAGCCGAACTGAGGCTGCCTTCTCTGAGCTATAAGTACAGCTTTTCGGACAACACCGTGCGGCTCCGCGTTTTCAGCGCGGACGGCTGCCGCAAACAGCTGCTGCTGCGCACTCCGCCGCTCAGTTCGGCAAAGGTCAATTGCAACGGCAAACCCGTCCCCTGCGCCGTCGCGTACAAATGCGGTTTCTGTGAACTCTCGGCCGAATTGACGGAAGAGGCGGAAGCGGACGTAGTGATCGAATTGACGCCGCTCGCGTTCAGCGTAAAATTCGACGGAACAGCCGCGGATGGCGAGATGGTCAATATTGACCTTGCCGGCTGCGAGCTTCTCGGCGTGACCGACCGCGCGGGTATATTCGCGGACACGGCGTCAATGCGCCTCCGCCGCGATATTCTGGAACCGTACAAAAAATACGGCACGCTGGGTCTGGTCAATTTCTCCCGCCGCACCTTCGCGCTGCGCCTGCGCGCCGGCGAAACAGATTTCGAATACCCGGTAAGCATTACCGTCACGCCCGCTTTCGAAGTGAGAGCGTCGTACGACAGCATGCTGCACGTTCGTTTCCGCAATTTTACCAAGCGGGCGGTGAACGGAAACGCCGCATTGTTCACCTGCGGCAGTACGGTCAAATTCCCGGTGAACTGCCCGTCCGAAACGGCCGTTAATATAGACGTTCCCGCGGATATTCCGGCGCTTCACGGCAAGAACCGCGCTGTTTTTGTGCTGGACGGGTACGCCGAAGAGACGGAACTGATCTCTGCCACCCCGTTCCGCGGCACGCCGCTTTCCATAGATCCTTTCGGTGCGAAAGAATACGCAGCATGGCGCGAATACGGGCTGTTCCCCCACCACGGCTGCGCGGTGATGGGCCCCGACGAATATCTTAAAAATGTGCCGGCGACCGTCCAGGCGGGCGGCGTCGACTTCCCCCTGTGCGGCAAATTCGTGCCGGTCTCGGCGGCGAAGCATATTGACGCCAATATCCGGATAGGCAGGCCCGCGCGGAAACTGTACGTGCTGTTTTCCGCGTTTGCCGACGATCACGAAGTGTTCTGCGAAGTCTTCTCCGCCGTGATCGAATGCGAAAAACAGGAAGCGTATACGAAGCCCACGTTCGTGCGGCCCCTCACGGTGGCGGGCGAACTGGATTTCGGCTTTTCCAACGCCGTACTGGCCGGTTTCTCCACTTATGTGCCCGGTACGGAGCGGAACGCTTCCCTGCCGCCGTCGGCAGGCGGCGATTACGCCGGCACGCTTTGCCCCGACTATCCGCAGCGCGCGCTCTGGTGCGTCAACGAAGCCGCCGAAGCCGGCGGCGCTGTGTTCAACCTGCTGGAATTCGATCTGGGCAAGACGCGTCAATTGGAAACGCTTGTCATCCGCGCGCTGGCGCAGGACGGCGCGGGAGGAATTTTCGCTGTAATGCTGGAGTAATCATGCTTTGCCGCGGATCATTCCTCAAATATTCCGAAGCCGGCAACATCGCTCACCGGCAGTGAAAACGTGACGGCGCCCGCCTCAGTCTGCGGCCCCGCTTTTTCCAGAATCGCGCGCATGATGCCGGCCTTTTTCTCGGTGCGGGCCACGATCAGTATGACCTCTTTTTCAGAGGTGATCGACAAATTCATGAACTTCTCCTCGCCCTTCGCGCCGGTGCCGCGCGCGTGGAGTCCGGTACCGCCGGCGGCGCCGGCGGCGCGCGCCGCGTTCATAACCATGTCGCGGCGGCCTTCGTTGGCGATCACCACGATCAGCTCGTACGCGTAATTGATCTCAGGGGTATATTTTGCGCTTTCGGCGTTGCCTTTTAGTTGTTCCACGAGTTTTCCTCCTCCGACGCTTTTGACCGGCACCGCGCACACGATGCCGTGCCCGGGCACTCCGATGTAGATCTTGCGCTTAAGCTGTTTGATGAATTCGGACGTTTGTGCTTTGTCCGCGAATGCGCAGATCAGCCTTTTCTTGGTATTTTCTATGCCGAGCAGGTCGCGCATGCTCTGGAGCGCGGTGCCGCGGGCGCTGAACGAAAGCGGGTACTGAAGTTCCAGCTCCGCGCAGATGTCCGTCACCGTGGCATAATCGGCTTTGTCAATTATGGCAAACAGGTAATTCACGACGCTTCCTCCCACAGTTCGATGATGTCAAAGTCGCCGAAGCTCTGTTCCGGCACAGTCGTCTTCTGCGCCTTCTTCCTGCGGCCGTAAACGAGGCCCAGCAGCTGGATGGAGATGAGGGGCATCATTGCCACCATTGCCACCACTCCGAAGGCGTCGGTGAATATGTTGCGGCCGAGGGAGGTTGCCGTCCCGATCGTGAGCTGCAGCATGAATGTGGCGGTGAGCGGTCCCGACGCGACCCCGCCGGAGTCAAACGCGATCGCCGTGTAGATATCCGGCACAAAGAAGCAGAGCAGCAGCGCCAGCGCATACCCGGGCACCAGGAACCACATGATCGAGATGCCGCACAGCACGCGCAGCATGGAGATGCCCATGGCCAGTGAAACGCCCACGGACATGCTGTATTTGATGGCTTTGCCCGGTATGGCGCCGGCGGAGACTTCCTCCACCTGTTTCTCCAGCACCACCACCGCGGGCTCGGCGGAAATGATGAACCAGCCCAGGGCCATTGCCAGCGGGATCAGCAAGTACCGGGTCCGCTCCCCCGCCAGGTCTGTCCCCATGACGGAACCCAGCGCTGAGAAGCCCACGTTGACGCCCACAAGGAACAGCACCAGCCCGATATATGTGTACAAAATGCCGATGAAGATCTTGCCCAGATCGCGCAGCGACATGCGCAGCTTGATGACCTGGAACAGCAGGAAGATCGCCACCACCGGCAGGAGCGCGATGGCCATTTCTTTCATGTATCGGGGCGTTGCCCGCAGGTACGCTTTGAAAATATCCGCGGTGTCGGAGTACGTCACGGCTTGGGCGGTCTCCGTTGACCCTGCCGCGGCGCCGCCGGACTTGTAAAAGAAGCCCAGCACGAGCACGGACAATATCGGTCCGATGGACGCCAGCGCCACCAGCCCGAAGCTGTCGGCCTCCGCGGCCTTGTCGCTGCGGATCCGGGAAACGCCGTAGCCCAGCGCCAATATGAACGGCACCGTCATCGGCCCTGTGGTAACGCCGCCCGCGTCGAAAGATATGCACAGATTGCCCGAATCCGAAAGCGCGGCCAGCACGAACACTATCACATAGAAAATGATGAGCAGCAGCTTCAGTTTGATGCCGGTCAATATGCGCAGCATCGACAGCATCAGAAACAGTCCGACGCCCACGCCTACTGTAATGATCAGCACCCAGCTGTTGACGTGGGGCACCGTCGCGGCCAATACCTGGAGGTCCGGTTCGGCAACGGTCACCGCCAACCCCAGCGCAAAACTAACGATCAGTATCAGCGGCAGATTCCGGCTGGCGGTCAACGCGGAACCCACCTTCGCTCCGATCGGCGACATAGACTGATCTGCGCCGAGCGAGAACAATCCCATACCGATCACGATCAGCACCGTGCCGAAAATGAAGCTGATCATCACGTCGTTCCGCACCGGCGACACAGTGAACGTGAGCAGGATGACCGCGATTATCAACGGCAGCACCGAAAACAGCGCTTCCCGCGCCTTCTCGGAGATCGCTTCTTTGTTTCTTCGTATCGCGGTACGTTTGTCGCTGCCTAGTGCTGCTGTGCGTTTCACTTGATTGCCTTCCCCAAATCGGTGTAACTTATTTTATAACAACAAGATATAAGTTACAAGTTATAAGTTATAAGTTGCAAGTTTTAAGTTTTAAGTTGCGGGATCGCCAAAGGCGATACATCTTTCACTTGTCACTTTGAACTTAAAACTTAAAACTTAAAACTTAAAACTGATTCGTTTGACTTTCTTTCGCTGTTTGCGTACAATTGTCCGCGTAAAGCCGCACAATTACCGCGGCAGTCGCGCTTAGTTTCGAAGGGAGCAAGCAACATGGACAGCACCGAAAGAGTACGCAATACCATACTGGGCAAGCCCACCGACCGTCAACCCATCTACGGCTGGGTCGCCGCAAATCTGTCAAATGAATTGACGCAGGCATACGGATCCGTTGCCGCCTTCGAGGACAAATACGAATTCGACATGGCGCACCTGTTCGGCGGCCCCGGTTACTTCAAGGAAGAAGTTTTTGACCGTCTCCGCGCCGAGAACGACGAAATGACGCCGGATCTGCTGGTGGACGAGGATTTCTTCTCGGATCCGGACGTCATTGACCAGTATCAGAACCTGAAAGACGCGCTGGACTTTCACAAAGCGCGCGGCCGCTTCTGCTACGTGCAGACCCCCGGCTTCTTTGAGCAGTTCAACGGAGTGTTCGGCATCGAAAACCAGCTGCTGTACCTGGCCATGTACCCCGACGAACTGGATGAGCTGTACCGCCGGCAGGCAGAATGGACCGTGAAATTTGCGGGTCACTGCATCGATATGGGCATCGATATGGTGCACATCTCCGACGACTGGGGCGCGCAGAAGGACATGATGTTCAATCCGCGCCTCTGGTGGGAGATCATTTATCCGCATATGAAGCGCGTCGTGGACTACGTGCATTCCCGCGGTGCGTTTTGCTCTCTGCACTCGGACGGCTGCATCGTCAAAGTCACGGACGGCATCGAAAAACTCGGCCTCGACCTGGTACACCCCTGGCAGGAAAGCGCGGGCATGTCGTACGACCTGTATCTGGACAAATATCAGGATAAATTCGCGATCCTGGGCGGTATCTGCATCCAGACGGTGCTCGGACTCGTGGGCCACGATGAGCTGGAAAAGGAGATCCGCCGGGTGTTCGGGCTGCTCCGGGGCAAACGCTGGGTCTGCTGCACCACACACTTTGTCCAGAATCACTGCACTATCGAGGATCTGGCGTTCGCGTATGATCTGATATATAAGCTAGCTCGGGAATAAACGGGATTATCGCTCATTTTCTGTTTTCATAATTGTCTTTGTCATAGCAAAACTGAGTTTTCCCGGTTTTGCTATGACACTCTCGCTCATTTTCCGGCCAGGAACAGATACTTGCATCATGGCATTTCGACCAATTCCGGAATTTGCTATGATGATTGGGCTTAACTTGCCTGGCACGAGTTTATTGAGTCATAGCAAAAACTTTTTTGTGTGTCTGCTATGATTCATTCGGCTTGTTTTTCTGGCAAAGAAGGAGCCCGCGTCATAGCAAATTTAGATTTTTTAACTTTTGCTATGACGCCGGCGTTTTTTCAAAGAAAGAGAAGGCGCCCGCCTCCCATTGATGCCTTTTTTTAAAGGATAATCAGGACACGGGCGCCCGAAAAACAATCTAAATTACTTTCATTCCACAACTTAAAACTTAAAACTTAAAACTTAAAACTTAAAACTTGAAACTTATCACTTTTAACTAAAAACTATTTCAAACGGTACGGCGATATTGTCCGTGCCCGAGCAGAGGTTGGCCGTCTCGGTAGAAAAGTACCTCAGGCTGGGAGCGTAGCGGACGCCTTGAGCATTGTCCGCCGCGATTGTGATCTTGTTGCCGTCGATCGTCACCTGCGCCGGCTGCCACGAGCCGTTCAGTTTGACCTCGAAGCCCTGTACTTCGCCGCCGTCCACCGTCTTTAGACCGCCGCCCGCATAATCGTACAAAATAACGATCTCATCGTTCTTGTACATCACCTTGGCCGGAACCGGGAAGCCTACGTCCTCCATGCTGCCGATGCCGTACAGGAGTGCCGCGGCCATCTTCGCGCCGCGCTGACCGAGCTCGAATTTGTAGTACGGATGCGCGCCGTCCGCGTCACCGTCCTTCCAGCCCACGTCGATGGACGGGATGATTTCGTAATTGTGGATGCTGTCGTCAATTTTGACCTCCGCCTCCGCGAAGCGCATATCCGGCACGTAATTCCACACGCCGTCAAGATTTGTGCCGCCGCTCTCGTAGCCGTACGACGTCAACTGCACATTCAGGAACAGCATGTCGGTTCCAAACTGCTCGCGGTACGCCTCCACCGTGTACTTGAGCGCATCGCAGTAATCCTTCGATTCATTTGCGTCCGATTCGCCCTGGTAGAAGATCATGCCGGTGACGCCCACATGCGTAAGCGGCGCCATGAAGATGTTGTAGATGCCGGCGGGCGGGATGTTGATACCGTTCAGCGTCAACGACTTATACTTCAGCGACTCCGGAAACTTCTCCAGTGCCGAAGCCGGGGCGAGTATCGACAACGGCGCACCGCCGCACGCTCCCATCACTATGCCGATGGGCACTTCGGGGTTGAGGGTGTACAATTCTTTGGCGAAGAAATAGCCCAGCATCGAGAACGCGGAGGTGCCGCTGGCGGCAACTTTCTTGCGCTCCGCAAGCTGCCACTTTGTTGATTTGCCCACGTCGCTCTGGGGCGACGCCATGCGCTTTGAGCCGTCCCGGTTCAGGATATTCCAGTTGATCTGCTGCATGATGCGGATATCGTCGTCCGCGGTGGCGTTGTTCAGATATTCGTTGTACAGCTTTTTGATGTCCGTCGTGGATTTGGCCACGGTGCCGCTGAAGGTCAGGTCCGCGTTGCTCTGGCCGGAAACGATCCAGATGTCGCCCACCAGCACGTCCGTGTACTCTTTTTCAACGTCTTCCGCACCGCGGACAATAAGGCTGTTCCCCTTCTCCTTGCTCGCGGGCAGCGTCCCCTGCAGCGCAAAGCAGAACTCCCCGTTCTCGATCACGCCTGAGCCTTTCAGCCCTTTAAATTCAGCGGTAACGACCTTGCCGTTCTGGTCCTCATCGGCCGTGCCCCAGATCTCGATGCGGCGGTCTCGGGCAATGATCATATTGTTCGCGAAATAATTCGCGACTTTGAATTTCTCCGCGGTACCTTCCATAAGCGTATAGTCCTCTATCGTTTTTGACGTGTCCTGCGCCGCTTTGCCGGCTTCCCTGGATGAGGTCCAGACCGTGTAGTCTTTGTACGGATCTTCCGTGGCATCAGGGTCTTTCGGCACGTCGGTGACTGTGTTGCCGCCATTTCCGGCCCCGGCACAACCCGCGAGCAGCGCCACGATCAGCGCCAGTATCAGTATTGCAGTTCGTTTCAGCGGTTTCATATTGAATTACCTCCAGTCATGTTGTTCTAAAGCTCGATTCCCCGCGCCCGCAGGATCTCAGTGGCCAGGGTCTTCATGCCGTTGCCGTCGGGATGGATGCCGTCGAGGGCGTCAACAAGTTCCGTGTTTTTATTGGCGTCAACGAATACGCAGCCTTTCTCCGCCGCCACTTTGCCGATCGCGTCCACGTATTCATTTAGATGCCGGCCGCCCAGATAATACGGGAACTCAAAAGCCGGATCGCCGCGCAGGGTGGATATGGCCGGCGAGATGCACCATACCTCCGCGTCCGGATAGTGGGACTTGATCAAGTCCAGCATGATCCGGTACGCGCCGGCAAACGATTCGTTCTCGGCCATTTCACCGGAGGCTTCGATGGGGGTGCCGGAGGCCCAGTCGTTGACGCCCATGTAGATCATGATGACGTCGGGGGCAATGCCGTTGTCCCCCAGCATCGACATCCGCGAATCGAGATGCGCAAAGCTGCCGGGCGTGAACTCCGCGTGGTAGCTCACGGTGCTGCCGGACCAGGAATTGTTCTTGAGCAGTTTGCCGCCGAGACGCGAAATGATCTGCCCCCACCAGGTGCCTGTCTGGTCCTCAATGCCTGCCAGCTTTTTGTTGTTTTCGTCGTAGTACAGCGCGTAGCCCTCGGGGATCGTTCCCAGAAAAGTGCTGATGGAGTCGCCCACGACCGAGAAGTATTTGCCTTTGTAATCGTCTGCTTTTATGACCTTCTGATCCATTGTCTGTCCCCCCGTCAGGAATCTCAACCGATCCGCTTATCGTACTTTTCGATGTAGAAGTCGGACAATCCGTCTCCGCCCTCGTCCTCGCGGTTGATCCGCTTGACAACACCCTCGAGCGAAGTGGCATCGAAGAAGTCGTATGCTTCTTTGACCGTGCCGAAAAACGCCAGGTGGCCGCAATTGTCCTTTACGCTCTTGGCAAGGACAATGACTTTGTCAAACAGATCCGCGGCGCGATCCGGGCCGTGGGAGATGACCATAACGATCTTGCCCTCGTTAGCGATCGTACGCAGATTCTGCATCAGTGTTTTGGCCATGATGCCGTCCAGACCGGAATCCGGCTCGTCCAGGAAGAACAGACTCGGGTCCGCGATATACTCCACCGCGATACTAAGCCTCTTGCGCTGGCCGCCGCTGAGTTTTGAAACCAGCGAATTGCGTTCCCGCTGCAGGCCCAAAGTATTCAGCACATTTTCGATGCGGTCTTTTTTCTGGCGTTTGGAAATGTTGCCCGGCAGTTTCATATCGGCGGCGTTGTCCAGAGTGTCATAGACTGTATCGCTGCCTCTGAGCAGATCCTGCTGCGGCACAAAGCCGATCTTGTATTTCATGGACTTGAAATCTTCGTAAACATCGGTATCGCCGTGCATTATCTTGCCTTCGGCCTTTTCGTAGCCCATTACCGCGTTCATGAACGTCGTTTTGCCCGCGCCGGAACCGCCGAGGATCAGCACCATCTCGCCGGCTTCGATCGTCATATTGATGTTTTGCAGAAGCATCAGTTTGCGGGCGCGCTGCCAGACACTGCGTTCAACGATATGGATGTCCAGAGAGCCTTCGGAAGCGGTCTTCCCGGAGGCCGCCGGATTGTCGACCTGCTGGCCGCAAGAGGACTGGTAGACGATAAGACTGCCCAGAAAAAAGAAATGGACGTTCGAGATCCTGATGCAGTCTCCGACGCGCAGGTATTTCGGGCGGTCAATCCGCAAATTGTTCAGGTAAACACCGTTCTTACTGTTGTGGTCAACGATCGCCCACCCGTTCTGCGCCGTAAAGAATGACGCGTGGTTCGCGGAGATGGTGTTGCCGCCCAGCGTGATGCCTGTATTTGAAGAACGCCCGATGTTGATCTCGGCGATCGAGGAATTCTGAGGAATGTGTATCGTGTGTTCCGCGAACGTTTCCGGATAGTCGGTCACATACACAATAACGACGACGTCGTTTTCCGTTCTCGGATTTCCGTTATAAATGTGGAGCACATCGCCGTTGAACAGATACTGTTTCTGTTCCGGGATCAATTTGATCCCGTTGTAAAAAGTGCCGTTCTTGCTGCCGGTGTCAACATAATATGTGCCTTTTTCGTCCATGCCCAGTATGCCGTGCCGCCGTGAAACATAGTTATGCTGAAAGCTCAGATCGGCCTTGACCGTTTCTGTACTTCTGCCGACAGTCAGGTCTCTGTATATGGGTTTTTGAGAAATGTGCCCGTTGTCAACAATGATGATCCTGGGCTGAAGTTCGCGACTTTCCAATAAAACAGTTTGTGCCACTTCTGTTTCCCCCTTGCTTTATTGCAAACTATTATATACTATCTTTTTTTTGAAAGCAATAATCAATAAACAGTTCCGATTCGAACTATTGACAAACGCCGTTGACCTCCCATAAAATACGGGCAGAGACAGCGCTGAGCCCATGGGCGCAGCGACGCATAAACTAATCGAAAAGTGAGCTTAGTTATGAACCCGTTATTACCCAGATCATTCTTTATGGCAGACGGCGAGGCGCACGTTTTTCCGGACGGGCGCCTGTATATGGTCGGTTCCACGGACACTTCGGGCAGCCCGGATTATTGCGGCAGCGTGCACCACATCTGGTCCACAGACGATCCCCTGCTCGAGCACTGGGTGGATCACGGTCCGGTGTTTGAGAACTCCGCCGAAAAGCCGGGCATTCCGTGGGCGCCGGGCGTGCCGCTCTACGCGCCGGATATGATCTGCAAAGACGGCAGATACTACCTGTATATGTGCGGGGCCAACGCGTTTGAGGCCGTTGCCTCCGCCGACCGGCCGGAGGGCCCGTACGGAGACGTGCACCGGATCGAAGGCGCGGACGGTGACGGGATCGACCCGGCGGTGTTCGTTGACGACGACGGCAGCGCGTACTTCTTCTGGGGACAGTTCCACCTCCGCGGCGCGCGGCTGAAGGACAATATGTACGAGCTCGACATGACCACGTTCACAGACAACATCCTCACCGAACAGCTGCACGGCTTCCACGAAGGATCGTCGCTGCGCAAGTTCGGCGGGCGCTACTACATGGTCTTCACGGACATTTCCCGCGGCCGCGCCACGTGCATGTCGTACGCGGTGGCGGATTCGCCGCTGGGGCCGTATAAGAAAGGCGGCGTGCTGGTGGACAACATCTACTGCGACCCTGCCACCTGGAACGACCACGGCTCTATCGAGCGTTTCAAAGGCCGCACGTTCGTGTTCTACCACCGCTCCAGCCAGAACAGCGGCACCAGCCGGCGCATGTGCGCGGAGCCGATCACCATCCTTCCGGACGGCAGCATACCAGAAGTGCCCATGACCTCCGCCGGCGCGTCCGGCCCGCTCGACGCATTCTCGGAAATTGACGCCTCACTGGCATGCCGTTTGAAGGGCAGTCTGTATATTGCCCCCGATCCGCTCTCTCCCGGGCGCGAGTTATTGACCCGCTGCGGCGGCGGCAACTGGCTCGAAGCCTGGGCGGAATTCCGACCGATCGATTTCGGCAGCGGCGCGCGCAGACTGATCGTCAACGCTTCCGGCCGCGGTGCCATTATCCTCATGACGGAACGTGACGACCGCATCGGCCGCGCGGCAGTGGACAATGACTCGCCTGCCCCGGTGGAGCTTTATTTAGAAAAGAATCCTGAAGGTATTCAAACTATGTGGCTGCTGTTCGAAGGCAGCGATATGGAAGTGCGGTCATTCCGGTTTGAGTGACGGAGTTGTTGCTGTTTACACGCAAGGAAAATGGCCGCCGTATTTTTCAAAAATTCCTTCGATCGTTTCCCTCTCAGCCTCGGAGATGTTGAAATACTTACCGGTCTTACAGTCTTTCACTTTGCCACAGGAATCGCAGGCAGGACAAAACACCCGGTCTCCAACCCGAAACGAGATGTTGACGTCAAAACTGCAGGAGGGGTCGCCGGCATATAACGCTTTTCCGTTGACAATATTCGAAAGCTGTTCCGACTCTTCCTTTGTCAGAGTCGCAGAGACGGAAATGTCGCCATATTTGAAGGTCAATTCCGCCAATACGTCCGAACTCACAGACACTCTGCTGCAGGAGGCCAATAACACAATGATTAAAAACGGGTATATGATCAATAAAGGTTTTTTCATAATTGGGTTCTCCATTCAATTTACTTTTATGAATTGTACATGGGAAGCGTTAAATAGTCAAGATTCTCGGCCTTTGGTTGGATTTTTTCTTGATAGTATCCCTATTTGCCGTATTATGAAATCAGGGATGCCGCTCGTAGCGTTTGCGGTATCCCGATTTGCTATCTTTTGAAATCAGGGATGCCGCCCGTAGCATTTGCGGTATCCCGATTTGCTATCTTTTGAAATCAGGGATGCCGCTCGTAGCGTTTGCGGTATCCCGATTTGCTATCTTTTGAAATCAGGGATGCCGCTCGTAGCATTTGCGGTATCCCGATTTGCTATCTTTTGAAATCAGGGATGCCGCCCGTAGCGTTTGCGGTATCCCGATTTGCTATCTTTTGAAATCAGGGATGCCACCAAGGGTGCTAACACTACAATTACTTGAAACATTCCCTTTCAGCTGGTAAAATAAAAGAAAATCAGACTTTCCCGGACGATAACTCTGGAGGTAATTATGAAAAAAGCAGTCAAAGCAATCGTGATCTTTATTGTCCTGGCAACAGCGCTCGGACTCACTTCATGCAATTCTAACACTTACTTGAATCCGAATACAAACACGAACCCAGATACAAATTCACCCACCATTGCACCGGCGGAGCCGACGCAGGAGACGCATGATATGATCAGCTACAGACCTTTAAATTTCAAGGCGGAAGACCTTACCTGGGAAATGCAGAACGTGTTTTCCGGCAATTATGTGAAAAACGAGACGGTGATGTTTATTGACAAAGGAGACACGAAAGAGCTCCTGTATAGAATTGACAGCGTCATCTCCGTCAAATCCTATAGCGGCAAAAAGACGTACGTTGAGGGGCAGGATTATGAAGTTGTCGACGGCAAGCTCAGGATAACCGAAGACAGCAAGATCCCCTGCATCACCAGCAAAAAATACTATGCCGGCGACGGCACGCTGATGGTGGAAGTTGACGGCGTGAAAAAGCCGGTATACTGGGGCGAAGGCACGGTAATGACCAACTATCAGGTGAACGTAGAATACACGCATTCCGACACCTGGAACGGCTATAAGCAAAAATGCTTTGCCGGCATTTACGACAAGCTTTACAGCAAGCTGGAGGCCGGTGAAGACGTGACGATCGTGTTCTACGGCGACAGCTGCACGTACGGGGCCGCTTCATCGTATGCGTACGGTTATGCGCCATACCAGTACTCATATGCCCTGCTTGTCACGAATGCGTTAGCGGACATTTTCGGATACACGGTCCATTACGAGAGATCCAAGCTGCCCGATACAGGACCGATGCCCAAAAAGGATCACGTTGCCGGCGACAGAGGGACAATAACCTACATCAACAACAGCGTGGGCGGCTGGACAACGGCAGACGGCGTCAGCAACTTCGACAAATACGCCAAACCGTATATCGAAAAGCACGGTTGTGATCTGTTTGTGGTTGACCTCGGCGGCAACGACGGCGGCCGCTCCCCGGAAACGACGGCGGCCAATGACGCGGCGATCATTGACAAGGTGCGCGAACTTGCCCCGGACAGCGGCATTATCATTATGTCAACGCTGCTCAACCGCCCCGGCTCCAACTGGGCCGGAAACGACGCGCTGCAGGAGCCCCGCCTGGTGGAGCTTTCGGAAAAGCTGCGGGACGAGGGCGTGCCCTGCGCCGTTTGCGGGATCACGTCAATGACCGCGTCCGTGCTGGAACACATCAAATTCGAAGACTTCTCGGGCAACAACATCAACCACCCGAACGACTTCTGGGCCCGCCTCTACGCCAACACTTTGTTTGAGACCCTCGTAGGCTACGAGAATCTCAATTGATTAAGCAGCATTAACTCAAGCCGGCGTTGTCGTCAGAGAATGTCGCGCCTGCAGAAAGAGTCTCTTGCCGCCCACAGCAGCACCCCGATCAGTAGGGTCACATAGATCGCCGAATACAGGCAGCCGAACGGATGCAATATATATTTGACCGTGTACCAGTCGCTCTCCTCGAACATGGCATTCACGTTCAGCATCGACGGCACCTCCCGGCAGAACCAGAGATTGCTAAGATTCTGCATCGGAAGCACGGCGCGCGTAAACCGTCCGAAAGTATCTCCGGCAGACAGACCCATGACCAGATTTACGATAAAATACCCGGTGGGCAGGATAGCGGAAATAAGCGCGTTGCGGGTCAGCGAAGACAACAGCAGTGCCAGGACCGCAAAGAAGAATATACCCACTGCGTCGATCAGCACGGACAACAGCGTTGCCAGCCAGTAAGGCATGATGCGGGGAGAATTGCCCGAATTGTACAGTACGCGCCCGTGATCCCACACTCCGGTCACCGCCGAGCCCGCTATGAGCGCGAAAATTGCCGTCGCTACCGAGAGCAGCAGCGTTACGGTAAGCAGCATAAGGACCTTCGACCAGAATATCCTGCTCCGGCGGACGGGAGCAATTATAAGCGATTTTATCGATCCGTCTTTGATCGGTCCCGCAAAGGAACCGGCGGCAATTATTACGACCGTCAGCAGCACCGCGACCATCCCGCCGAAAGCGAGCGACTGGTTGATCACGAGGTTCGGGTCGGTACCGTCAATGTATGGCCAAAGACGCTCATCCAGTTTAAGCGTGCGCTCCGCCCGGTCGATGCTGATCCTGTTTCTAAGATCGGTCTCGAGCATTCTGACTTGCATTGCCAGTTCGTTAGTACTTGGATAAGATATCGTTCTGTCGTGCTCAAGTCTGTCCAACTGATCACGCCTGGCGCTTACGTAATCATTCGCCATACGCACCGCTTCTCTGCCGCTTTCCAGTCCGACGTTGCCGGTCCCGCCGCTTAATATAAAGTCGTACGCTTCTATCTCGGCAGTCCGCTTAAACGAATCCTCTTCCTGCTCAGCGAGTTTCTTTAATTCTTTGATGAAGAAGTCGAAATCGGCGTTTTCGATGGCAGACCTGTAATTATCGATTTTGTCGCAATACTCCTGCACGATACTGTCGAAATCAGCCGTCAACGTCTCATATTTTTCCAGCGCGGCTTCCAGCGAAACTTCGGTAATATAATCCGGATATTTTTGCTGAAGCTCTTCCTGGACCGCCTGAAGCGGCAATACCCGGTAGTCCTCCCGCAAGATCTGATATTCGAGCCGGAGCTCAAACACTTTCAGATTGATTTTGCAATATAAGATTTTGCTCAACCAGCTTGAGTTGGCGTTCAAAGAGCCTGCGTAATGTGATTCTGCTTCTTGAAGGGCTTTTTTGTTTTCTTCTGTTCTGTCCGTGTCGTACACAAGCGCGGCGGCTTCATATTCCGCACGGTAATTCTGCAGATTCTGCTTTGCTTGGTCCAGAATGACTTTATTCCGTTCGATCTGATCACGCGTGCCGGCTATCCGCTCTTCCAGTTCCCTGACGGCCTGATCGCCCACAGGCGTACTGGAACGCCTGCCAATGATTTTCTCACGGGCAACAAAACTAAAAGCCAGTGTCAACGCGAACGCCAACCCCAGACCGATCCAGATCGCCGGTCTCCCGAACACGCGCTTCATTTCGTTTTTGTATAGAGCGATCAGTTTACTCAATGCTGCCGCCTCCTCCCGTGAGTGACATAAATACTTCCTCGAGAGAGTGGCCCCGCTCAGAAACTGTGAGGATATTGACGCCGCCGGAGATCAGCGCCTTGTTGACCTCCGCCAGCCGCTCCCTGTCCATACGCACCGCAACTTCGGCGCCTCCCTCTGCCGCCTGGCCGGAAGCTGAATGATCGAACGCGGGAACGGTTTCAAGTCCCATATCCGCAAATATTTTTTCCGCCCTGGCAGAATCGTCCACGGTATACACGAACTCCCGCTCGCTGCCGCCGGCGTGCCTCAACTCTTCGACGGTCATCTCGCCTTTTATCACGCCGTTGTCGATTATGCACACGCGGTCGCACATCATATCCATTTCCGCCAGCAGATGGCTCGACACAAACACCGCCACTTTTTCCTGCTCCACCATTTTACGGAGCAGCAGCCTGAGTTCGCGTATGCCGTTCGGGTCCAGACCGTTGGTGGGTTCGTCCAGGATCAGCAGTTTCGGTTTGTGCAATATGCTCTGGGCAACGCCTAAACGCTGCTTCATTCCAAGTGAATACTTGCGCACTTTGTCCCGGATGCGGTTCTCGAGCCCCACCGTGCGTACGACTTCGTCGATGCGTTCCTGAGTGACTCCGCCCTGCAGCGCCGCGTACATTTTAAGATTGGCCAATCCGCTGAAATCCCTGAACATATCCGGGTTTTCTACGATGCCGCCTACATTTGCCATCGCATCCTCGAACCGGGTGCGCAGATCTGAGCCGCATATCCGGATCTCACCCGCGTTCGGGAACAGAAAGCCCAATATCATCTTTATTGTTGTCGTCTTTCCGGCGCCGTTGGGGCCCAGAAAACCGAACACTTCACCTTCATAAACGTCAAAAGACGCGTCGTTGACCACGCACCGTTTGCCGAATTTTTTGGTAAGCCCGCGTACTTCAAGTACTTTTACGTCGTTCATCAGGCGAGCCCCCGTTTCTTCATGTATTCTTCGTATGCTTCGCGCCGTCCCTGAAAACTGTACGCCGCGCTGACCACGCGCCACTTTCCATCTTTGAATTCGATCTGGAACTGGTCGAAAAGATCATAATTTATCGATTCACTGATAGGAAGGTCTTTGATGCCGCTCTCCAGTTTACCGAACACGCGCACCGTCGCATGGGTCAGATCATCCCACTGCTTGATCTCTGCGTACTGGTATATCCTCGGCGGTATTCCTTCGGCAGGATCAAGGGTCTCGTAATATTCATAGGCCAGGTCAATGATCTTAGCCGGCATCTTTTTAACGTACGCGTCGGCGGCGGCAACGAATATCCCGCACAGCAGTACAAACACGGCCAGCGCGATCAGGCCGCGGTTAAGCCTGCTTCTCCATTTTCCGCTTTTTGTGTGAACAGACATCGTGCTATGATCTCCTTTCATTTTGCCCCGACGGGACTGCTATCTCCGCCTCTCTCGGAAGCGGATCACCGAAGATCGGCATGCCGTCTTCGCCGAAATCTATTTTCTGAATATATGCGTACCGGCCCTCGACGCCGGCATCCGGCGTTGCCATGCCATGATAGGCCACCCAGGTCTCTTTGCCGTCCGGCGAAGAAAAGAATGAGCAGTGTCCAACGCCGTATACCTCGTTGCCCGCTTTGAAGAGCGGCGTGCGGCTCTTTTCCCAGTTGTCCGGATCCAGAAAACTCTTCCTCGACGTGTCAGCGCCCGTATAGCGCAGAAAGCCCAGACAGTACCACTCCGACCAGCAGCCGCTGGCGGAATACAGCAGGAATATCTGTCCGTCGTGCGTTAAGAAGATCGGGCCCTCGTTGACCCTGCCGTCGTTCGACGCGTCGGTGCCGCGCTTTTCCCAACTGTATTCCGGGTACGTCACCATCACGCGCTTATTGCCCACCTTCCACGGCCTGTTCATCTCGGCGAGCATTATCACCTGCCCGCGCTCGTTGAATTCGCAGTATGCCGTGTAAAGCCGCCCGCTGACCTCGTCGTAATAGACGGTCTGGTCAATGCAGATCTGATCACCGACCGTCGCACCCTTATATACATAGTCGCCAAACGGATCTCCGCCCTCCGATTCGAGGCAATGCATGCGCATCGTGCCGAAGTCAAAGCCATCCGTGCTGGCGCAGAAATACACGTACCATCTGCCGGTTGTGGGCAGATAATGAAGCTCCGGCGCCCAGCAGTTCCCGCCGAGCGTTTTGCCGTCGCTAATATCGTCACCAGTCTTTATGAGCTCCTTCGACTTGCCGCGTATGAACAGGTCCTCGACACGCTCGCACTTATAGAGCTTTACCGTCGTTACCTCCGTTGCCAGCCCGTAATAATAGCCTTCGTAATACGTTATGAACGGGTCGGGCATCGATTTCCTGGATACGGGATTGTGGAACGTTGCCGTTTTTTCCGGTTCCGCCGTCGTTTCGGTCAATGTGTTGTCCTCCGTTTCGGTCGTCGGTGGTGCCGTGGTCAACGCGTCGATCGTTTCGCGCGGCGCCTTATCCTCTGCGGTCCGTCCGCAGGCGGTGAGCGTCAATACAGCCAGAAGAATCGATATGAGCACTTTTTGCTTTTTCATAAGGATCCCTCCCGCGGTCTTCGTTTGAGCAAGCACCTGGTATTATATGACCATGTATATTCTATCAGCCATTTGTTGATAATACAAGTTATACGAAGTTCTGCTCTATGTTAATGGTTCATTTTCATTTTTCACTAAGTTTTTCTGGCAAAATAAACAAAAACCCATGTTTTTCCGCTGGTTTTCTTCGTTTTTCGCCGTTTTTCGCGCTTTTTCAAAAATCGCTTTTTCAACGAAGTTCATAGATTTATTTTCCCGTTTATGGGATTTCAACCGGAATCGGACCGGGGAAAGCTTTTTTTGAGAGAAAACCGCCCTTCCCTGAACAACCCAATATTTATCACCATTCAGCCGACTGAAGTAATAATTCAGCCGGCTTTTTTTGTTGCAAAAAACGAAAGGTGATACGCATGCAAATCAAACTGAAACCATGGATTGGTAACGAGAAACTGTACTTCTACCGGCAATCGCAGCAACTGTCGGGACAGACCGGTCAGATCGGAAAACTCAGAGCAGACTTCGACAGAGACGGAAATGGTTTCTTCTCTACCTGGGAGGACATTCGTTACGACCTGAAAACTGAAGATTTTAAGACGGAGTTCGATAATGTCATCAATGCACTGAGGTTCGAAGCCGACGGTACTCCGTTTGGTAACAGGAAGAGCCTTTCTGTTTTTCTCAGCGAGCAGGACAGATCTCTTCTTCCGAACGATGGAGACTGGCACGGGTACAGATCGGACACGGACAAGTACTCTTACTTACGCGAAAGAGATGGTCGAGGTCTGCTGCTCGTACGGAAAGACATGCGACGAGGTCCAGGACAGAGACGAAGAACTCGCAGAGGAACTCGGGCTGAATCCCGGGTTATCCTTTGAAGGCACGGAATACTTCAACGCCATCAAACGAACCGTCCAGTACGGCGAGGTAATCGTTGTGACCGTGACCTATCAGACGTACGTCAGGGGACTCGGAGTATTCAAGATACCCGTCACGCTGACCGCGAAGCACAGCGGTCTGTCGCGGAAATATTGGAAGTGAACTGTTTGTTAAGAAGCGGTTAATAATGCCCCAGACCGGTGCAAAAAAGCCCTTAATTATTGACAAATAAGGAAAAAACGGCTATAATATTACTGTTGAAAATGCTCAAAAGCAGTGTGTTATACTATTGTGGAGGGTTTGATATGAAAGTGCTTCTTAACTATACAGTGAAACTTGGCAAATACGATGGCAACGAGGATGTTTTCGAATGGGAAATTGAAACCGCCGATGAAGACATCGAAAAAGCAATTACCAGAGCTATAATGACGGGAACATACTTTGAGGATGTTCCGGAACTTCAAGCCCTATGCGACCAGGCATACGAGGAAATCGAGAAACAGCAGATCCAAAAGCTGCGCGATGAAGGCGATGACGCTTTTGCGCTTGAGTGTTTTGAAAAAGGAAAAAGCCCATTTGATTGCGGTTACAAGATTACCGTCTTTTTCCCTGATGACGATCTGCC
>JAEEGL012424888.1_pt1 | contig 20360 bp, 11 predicted proteins | sample 9134231 | NCBI WGS metagenome assembly JAEEGL01 (sample SAMN16246548, study PRJNA631951) | gut metagenome | biome: gut microbiome; feature: rumen; material: fiber-attached | host: Bos | place: Iran: Karaj | collected 2018-10 | reverse complement strand
GCAGAAAATATTGATATTGATATTATTATTTCTCCTAATTTTAATCTTTTTATGATTGAAAGAAAAATTTTTTTCTATTCTGATTATCAAACTATTATTTTACATGTTGTTATTAAAATCGATGATGATTTACTTAAAATGCAAAATACTTTTATTAATTATAAAATATATGAAAAAAATATTTTATCTATTATTTTAATTTGTGTTATTTGTAATATTATTTTTAATACTATTATTAATGAATTGAAAAATAAAAATGATGATAAATATACTTTTGGAAATTTGTATTTTATTATAAATGAAGAAAATGAAAAGTTAAAATTTGAAAATTTATTTATTAAAATATATAAAAATAATAAATTAATTCTTGATGATTTTAGTAAAAAATTACTGGATAAAACTATAGAGGATTCTTCAAATAAAAACAATGATAAAAAAAATTATACTTCATTAAATTCAAATGAAAATCAATCAATTTCAAGTAAATCAAGTAAAAATGATATTGATAATATCAAAGGTAAAAATGAAAATGATAATAATAAAAATAATAAAGATGAAGAAAATAAGAATAGAAAACAAAGTAAAACAAAAAATAAAAGAAAAAATAGAAGACAAAATAAACCAATTGGAATGATAGAAAAGGACAAAAATAATAATGAAAAAAAAACAGAAATAGATGAAAATAAAAATATAGAATCAACATTAAAATCAAATTTGAATTTAAATTATATTTCAAATAATTATAATAATGTAAATAATAATAATTATAATTATAATTCAAATATTGCAAAATCAAATCATTCAAAAAACATATCTTCATATGTTTATGAAGAAAATGATTTATATAATCATTACTATAAAAACAAATTTTATTATTATAAAAACAATCCAAGAAAAAATAATTATTACTCTTCCTCATTTATGAATCATTATTCATATAGAAAAAATATACCTAAAAATAAATTTAATATGAATAATAATCATTATCATAAAGATTTAGAAGAATTACCAAATGTAGAAATAATAAAAGATGAAAAAAAAGAAAATGAAATTGAAATTGAAAAATCACCAAAAAAAAATTATTCAAATTCTTCTACTCCAGAAAGAATAATTAATAGAGTATTAAATGATAATTATGAAGAAAAAAAAAAGCAAGAAAAAAAAGAAGAAAATAATGAATTTAATAATTTAAATATTGAAAATGAAAATGATTATGAACCAATTTCTTTTGGATATTTAACAAAACAAAATTTTTTTAATGATAATTTAAGTGAAAATGATAATGAACAATTTAATTTTTCAAAATTATTTGAAGGAAATAAATTAATTGAAAATGAAGATGAATATGATGAAAATAATATGAATTTAAATAAACAAAAAATATCTGAAAATGAATTATTAAATGGATTAAATCTTAAAGATTTTTTAAATAATGATTTTGGAAAAAAATTATTTAATTCTAATCCTTTTAGTTATACTATTCATAAAGGAAAATTAAGTGATTTACTTGATGATAAAAATAAAACTAGTTCTTTTGAAAAAAAAAATATAAATGATGATTAATTTTATTAAAAAGTATTAATTATTGAAGTAAAAATTTATTATTTATTATTTATTTATAATCAATTATTAAATTTTAGTATAATACTATTAAATTACATTTTAATTATTTTATCATAAAAAAATTAAATTAAAAATTCAATATTCAGAATTTTTATTATAATTTTTCTCCTTTAACAATTGCATAATCACAAATAAATTTTTTTATAACATAAGATATATATTTATTTGTTTCATCATTTGATATCATATCATGTGTTCCTTGAATTGGTATAATTTTCCTTTTTGTAATATCTTTTTCATTTTTGTTTCTAAAAAAAGAAGTAAAATCAAGTTTATTATTATTATTTGATTTAAACATTTTTTCAATTTCTTCATTATCAATTCCATTTAATATATCTTCAATATTTTTAAAAGGGATAAAAAAATTATTTATAGAATGAATAAATACTAAAGGCGTTGTAATTGATATTTTATCTTTATTTTTATTTCTAATATCAATATTGTAATTATATCCTTTAATAATATTTAAAATTCCATTTAATTTTATATCTTCATCATTATCATAATTAAATAATAAATATTTATCATTTAATTCATTTTCATTCATATTTTCATTTTTAATATCATAAATAGAATCTTTATTTAATTTTTCTATATTTCTATTTATAATAGACTCAATATAATTTTTAACAAGTTTACAATCTTGTTTTTGATTTAAATATATTTTAATTTTATTCATATAATTATTAATATAAATATCTTTTGATAAATATGAATTTATTAAAATTGCACCATCAAAAAATGGAAAGTATTTTTCATGTAAAGATAAATAAGATAAAGCAACAAAACCACCATTTCCAAAACCAATTAAAAATCCTTTATATTTATCATTAAAACTCCTTTTTTGATGATATAAATAAAAGAGAAATCTGTCAAAAAAATTTTTATAATATAAATTATTTAATATTTCTTCACTTTGCCAAATTGTATTTGATTGTCCTGGAAAATTAAAAGAAACTATTTTAATTTTTGAAATATTATTACTTTTATTATATGCTTTTTTTAGGCTTTTTGCTATTGTTTTTAAATATTTATCATATGATTCAAAAAAATCATTCAATACAAATATTATTAAATTAATTGATTTATAATTATCTTTTATTCTTTCTTTTTTACCTATTAATGTTATGTTATATGGAATTGCAGTATAATTATCATAAATAAATATTTGACTTGATAATAATAAATTATTCCAATTTAAATTTGCTATTTTTGCAAATTCTTTTGAACTTATAGTAATGGATAAATTAAACTGATTTTCATTTTTATAATTTCTTTTTTTAAATTTAGAAATCTTCTTTTTAGTTATTTCAAAATTAGTTCTTGCTTCATCAATATTTGTTTTATATAAAACAGATGTTATTCTAATTTTTTTTATATTATTTCTATCACTAGAATCTGTTAAATTTATTTCTGTTAATGTTTGATCTTTTGATATAATATTTTTATTATTTTCAAATTCGTTAAATTTATTATTATTTAATTCATTATTATTTTTTCTAATAGTATTTGTTCTACTTATAATACTTTCTAAGTCTTCAAAATATTCTTTTTTTTTTCTTTCAAATTTAATTTGTTCATAAATATCACTTTTTCCTTTAAAAATATATACAGTATCAAATTTTAATAAATTTCTTGAAGTTTTTCTTCTAACTATTTTTTTTTGTATTTTGCGATTATTTTTTAAATTATATACTATATCAATATCTAAAATTTGGTTATTTTTTTGTTTTTCTCTTATAGTTAATTTCTTTTTTAATGTATGTATATTATTAGTTGAATTATAATCTCCAGTATAACCTAAATGAAATCTTCTATTAATTAAAGCAGAATTTGTTCTTTCTTTATTTATGTCAATTAAACTTTTACTTTTTTCTAAATTTACTTTAAACATTTTATATTCTTCATTTCTAATATATTCATTTATTACATTTATCTTATATTTTTTAGGATTAATATTAATATAATAATCAAATGACTTATCAAATATTTTATCAATATTACTTCTTTTTATTTTAGTAACACTCAAACCTTTTCTATTCTTGTTTAAATATTCTTTTTTTTTAATAGATAATTTCCTTTTTAATGAATCAATAAAACAATTTTCTTTATATGAATCATGTAAAACAGAATTATCAATTGCATTTATTTTATCCATTCCTAAAACTTTATCACTACCTTTCATAATTGAATAAGCTAATTTTTCATTTTTAAATTTATGAGAATATAAATCTATTGTATTTATATAATTATCAATTATTTGATAAATAATAAAACAATTATAACAAACTGGAACATTTTGATAAATATTATCAATATTAATATGTTCAAATTTATTTTTTGTTGGTGTATATAAAATTATTTCATTATTTTTATTTAATTGTGATAATTCATTTAAATCTGAAAAAAAAGGAATATGAATAGAATGAATATTTCTCATTGAGGATGATAAAAATAAATTATTTTTTTTTTTTTCTAATAAATTATTTTTTTCATTATGAATATTTAATATTAATTTATCATAATTAAGTTCATTAGGAAATATAGAATATGCTTTTAATAACATATTTACTAAACTTGGATTATCATGAACTCTTTTGATAATAAAAAGACTTAAAACATTTGGAAGATTATATTTATTATCTCTAGAAGAAAATTTATTCATTAAAGGTACTTTATTATTTAATAAATAATCATTTGTTTTTGTTATTTTTTTCATTCCTTTTAAATTTTTTGGTATTTGATAATTACAAAATTCGCCATTACAAAAATGATTATTTGTTATTTTTTGATATGATGAAAAATTTTCTATATCTTTAGGAACTTTTTTTTTTAAAATTTTATCCATTATTTGTTTTTCTCTATTTTTTTTCTTAATATAATATTCATTATTATATAAAATTCCAAATAAATTATTCCCACTTATGAATAAATATTTATTATTTATTGATTTTACAAAAATAAAAATACAAGATTCTATTTTTATTTTATCTAATTTTTCCATTGAATTAATAAGATTAAAGATAATTTCATTATAATATTCTATTAAATTTGAATTTGATATCTTTGATAGAGACTTTTGTTTTATTAAATTATTTATAATCAAACTTTCATTAACTAAATCTATTGATGATAATTCACTATTTGAATTTAATGTATGTTCTTTCTCATTTTTTAATTTTATAAATTGAATTTTATTTAAAAATTCAATTAAAGTATTTAATTCATTAAAATATAATTTTATTTCTTTAACATTTATATTCGAATAATGAATAATTAAATTTTGAAATTTTTCTTGATTCAAATTAAATTCAGTTTTCATTTTATTATCATGTAAGTTAATATTAATTAAGTTTTGAATAAGTTTGATAGTTCCTAAAATAAAATGATCATTTAAAATTTTATATAATTCAACTATATTTTTAAATTCTCTTTTATTATCAGAATATGTAATTAAAATAAAATAAATATTATAATAATAATTTAAATAATTCATATCTTGATTTTGAAATAATTCTTTTGATGAAACATTTAGTTTTAATAAACTACTAATTCTATTTAAATCAGTTAATATTTTTTCATCTGTTATAGAAGCTAAATTATTTAAATTTCTTTTTCTAAAAAAGTTTTTAACATCATGAATAAAACTTAATAAAATATTTTTTTTATTTAATTTATTTCGATTATGAGTCATAACATATCCATTAATATCAGTAAAAAGCCATTTAGTAAATGATGCATTATCAATTATTAAAGTATCATAAATTGGAAAATTAATTTTATGATTAAATTTTTCGCTATTTAAAATATTATTTGCACTATTTGATTTTGATAAAATTTTACTATTATAATGATAATTTTCATTTATAAAATATTCAAAAAAAAAATATTTTTTAATAATTTCTTCATTCTTTACAATAGACATTAATTTAATTTTAAAAAAAAATTAAAAAAATTTAAATAAAAACCTTAAATAAATAAATTAAAAATATTAAATTAAAAAAGGAATAATTGCTTTTCTATTTTTTACGATATCATTTTTATCATTAAATTCATCTTTAAATTTATTTTTATACCAATTATGATATTTAATAGCTCTAGGAAATAAATTTGCAATAGTAGAAATAAAAAAGATAAAACCACTAAAAGTTCCACTTAAAATAGCAAAACCAAACCATTCAGTCATTTCACCAAAATAATTAGGACAACTTATATAATCCCATAAATAACCTTTTGGTAAAATATATTTTCCTTTTTCTTTTATTTCTTTTCTTTTATAAGCCATCATATAATCATGAAAAATATTAATAGACATTCCTATTATAAATACAATTAAACCAATTAAATATTGAATTTTAAAAATATAATTTTGTGAATATTCTGAAAAATAAAATATACTTCTATTTTGAATTATACTATTAAAAACACAAAAAGTAAAAGCCATTAAAGTAATATCAAAAGGACTATTTTTTGAATTATGAATAATAAAAGGAAAAATTAAAGTTCTATGAATATAATGAATTAAAAAAGGTAAAATTATCATAAATTTAATAAAAGTAATTTGATTAAGTAATTTAATTAAATAATAAAAAGTAATAAAAACACAAGGTGATTCTTGAATAATCCATGATGTTCTACTTGAAATTGTTGGAAAAAATGATGGTGCTGCATTAAAATTATAAAATTTCCCATATCCTGCATTTAAAAAAAATAAAACTAAAAATGTTGGTATGTCAAATATTAAATAACATATTTGAATTCTAAAATTTAAAATGTCTTCTTTTATTAAATCTCTAAGTAAATATTTTAAAATTGTGTTTTCCATTTTTATATTTTTATAAATATGAAAATATTATTATGAAAGAAATTATGTTATTATTTTTATTATATAAAAATTATTTTTAAATATTTAATTATATTTTTTTTAATTAAGGATTGTTTCTTCTTTTACAATAATTTATTAATGTCTTTTTTTCATATTTTTTTAAAATTTAAATTTTTTATATTCCCTAATCCAAATTTATATAAAATAAAAAAATAAATTATAATATAAAAATGTCAAAGTCAGATTTCATAGACATAGAAAAATTAAGATATGAAATAAGAGAAGTAGGAAAAACAATATCAAGGTAAAAATATAAAAATTAAAAAAAATATAAAATTATAGTTCAAAAATTTTATATATTTGGGATTTTTATTTAAAAGGACATTATCACAGAGTGGAATTTTATGATTCAAGAATGAGTGGGAAAAAGAAAATAACAGTCGATGCACAAGTTCTTTATTTTCAAAAAAAAGATGATGATAATTTAAAATTTGGTTTTAAAATTGGAGGAGTTTTATTTCAAGTTTTTCAATTTTCTGAAGATGATGTTGATTTGAGAATTGAAACAAGAAGATTTTATGATGTTATGAAAGATGATAGAAGTGGAAGATTAAAAAAATTAAAAGAAGAATATAATAAAAAATTAGAAGAAGAAAAGAAAAAAAAAGAAAGATTAGAAAAAAAAAAAAAAAATGATGTACCATATGAAGAAGATGAATATAATAGAAGAGCATTGGCTATAAATAATGGAATTTATTTTGATGAAGGAAAAAATGCTCATTTAGATTATTCAAAAGGACAAAGTAAAAGAATTCAAAATTCATATGTTCATGAAATTTCAAGCAATAAATATAAGAATTATGATGATGATGATGATGATGATTTTTATGATAGAAATTATAATAAGAGAAATAATAATAATTATAATTCTAATAATAATAATTTTAATTTTAATAATAATAATAATAATAATTTTAATTTTAATGATAATAATAATAGTAATAGTTTGAGAAATGAAACTTATAATTATAATAATACTATTTTAAATAATATTGATCCTTTTTCTAATATTAGTAGTGAACAAAATAATATTGTTGATATTGATGATAGTAATAATTTAAAAGGAATGAATGTTTTTAAAAATAACGATTTTAATTCTATTTTTCAAGGAAATGGGAATAATGATATTTTTAATATGATAAATTATAATCAAAATAATCAAAATAATAATAATATGATGAATAATAATAATTTAATTGATAATAATAATATGATGATGAATCAAAACAATAATAACATGATGATGAATCAAAATAATAATAACATGATGATGAATCAAAATAATAATAATATGATGATGAATCAAAATAATAGTATGATGAATAATAATAATAATATGATGATGAATCAAAACAATAATAACATGATGATGAATCAAAATAATAATAATATGATGATGAATCAAAATAATAATAATATGATGAATAATAATAATTTGATGATGAATCAAAATAATAGTATGATGAATAATAATATAAATCAAAATAATAATATGATGATAAATCAAAATATAACCCCTAATTTTAATAATAATAATATGAACCAAAATATGCAATTTTTAAATCAAAACAACAACAATCAAATGAATCAATCTCAATTTCAAATGAATACATATCAAGTAAATAATTCTAATTTTAATCAACAAGATCCATTTAATAATAATATAAATCAAAGCAATTCAGCTTTTAATTTTTAAAAAAATATGAATTCAAAAATAAATAAATATCATTTAATTATTATTTTCAAAACAAAATTTAATATTATAAAAACCATTTTTAAAAAAATTAATATTTTAAAAAAAAATAAAAATAATCAAACTTTAATTTTTTTTTTATTTTTTTTCTTTTTTTTTTTCAACAATCTTTCAATATTTTTTAAAGAATTATTAATAGAACTATTATTTTCATACATATAATTTAAACTTGATTGAAAAACTGCAATAGAATTTATTAACAAATCATTTTCAGATAAAGTTTCATATGTATTTTTATAAAAAGCTTTAATATTTTTAAATTCATTTTGAACTTGTAATTTTTGATAATATTGTTTATCATAATTATATTTATTTAAGAATTTTTCTTTTTTTTTACTATCATCAATTTTACTAGCTTCATTATTATATTTTTTTTTTTTTAAATTGTAAATCATTCCTTTTAAAAAAAACATTCCACCTTTTTTATCAATTTTATCACTAATTAAACTTAAAGTAAAATCATTGTAAGCATTGACTTCATGATTTTCCATATTAAATAAATTTTCTAAAGAAACAGTTAATAAATTTGTAACAACACAGCCAAAAATAGAAGTAAGAATAATAACAATTTTACCTAATACAGTTATTGGATACATATCACCATACCCAATAGTTGTCATTGTTACTAAAATATTCCAAATACAATTTAAAGTTGTTAAATATGTATTTTGAACTGGTCCTTCTAAAATTTTTATTGAAAATGAAAAAGTTATTACAAATATTACTGAAAAAATTGCTAAGAAAATAAAAGGTGAATCAACAATCAAACATCTTAATGTAAAAATTCTTGAAAATTCTCCTCCTATTGATATACTATTTTTTTATATTATAAAATTATATTTTTTATATTTACCATATTCTATTTGATTTTGGACTTTCAAATTCAGATGATGAAAAATAAAATCTAAATATTACATAAAATTTAATTAATGAAATTAAACATAATATATCATTTATTTCATATTTAATATCATAACCAAAAATATATTTTTTTAATTTTATTGTTTTATTTTTTAAAAATATATTTGGATGAATTAAAGATATTATAACTTCTATTATAAACCATATAAAATAATTAGGTGTAAAAAAATTAGAATTTGAAAAAAGAATTTTTCTTATTATATCTACTTGAATTAAAGAATTGTATCTATTAATAGAAGCTAAAACTAAAAATAAAAAAAAAAAAATCTTACTATAAAATATAGTAGACAATGAAGAAATAATCAAAAGAAAATTTATTGAATATTTATATAATTTATTATTTGAAGTTGATAATGAAGAAGGATTCATATTTATTTCTTGATAAATTAAAGCAACAATTATACTTACTAATACAAAAAAACAACAACACCATTCTTGTTTTTTTAATTGTTCAATTGATTTTGATCTTTCAATTTCATTTATTCTTTTTTCTTCTTCATTAAATATTTGAGTATTTAATTCTATTTCTTTTACAAATTCAGTTTCACTTATATTATCAAAATCAGAATTAATTGAATTTAAAGAACTAGTAGAAATTTTTTTTTTTGAATTTTTTACTTTTGGTAAAACAATATTTTGTACGTCATCAATATTATGTTTATCGAATTTATTTAATAAATTGTTTGTAGATTTTTTTTTTTTGTTTATTAATGGTAAATTTTCATTTGTAATTTCATATATTGAAGAATGATCTAATTCATTCATTTTATTATTTTTATTAAAAAATTTTTTAATATTATTTTAAAAATAAAATATATTTTTTTATTTTAAAAAATGCAACCAAAAGTAAAAATTAAAATTAATAATATTAAAAATAGCCAGGTGAAAAAGAAGAAGATGTAACAAAACAAGATCAAGAATATATAAATGAATTTTCTCGTTTATATACAAGAAATAAATTAGTAGATAAAGAATTAAAAAGTATAAAAGTAAAAAAATAAAAAAATATTTTTTTTTATATAATAAAATAAATAGGAAATACTTGAAAGTTTAAAAGATGCAGATCAAGCAATTGAAGAAAGTTTTGGTGAATCTCTTAAATTAAATATTGGTGAAACTTATGTTGAAACTGATGAACAACAAGCTAAATCTTATGTTGATAAACTTAGAAAAAAATATACTAATCTACAAAATGAATTAATGAATAAATTTAATACTACTAAACAAAGACTTGATGAATTAAAAATTATTTTATATGCTAAATTTGATAAAAGACTTAGATTAGAAGAAGATTAAAATGCATTTTTTTTTATTTATTTTGATTTTTAATAAAAAAAAATTTTTTTGAATTTTAAAAATTTATAAAATGTTTAATTTATAAAATATTATATTCTATTTTATTTAATAAATATTATATTTTCTTGCTATAATACATTATATTTATTCATCTTTTTCATTATTTTTTCTTCCAAAAATTAAATCGTTTAAATTTATTTTTATTTTTCTATTTTCAATTTCTTCATCATCTATTATTTTCTTTTTTTTAATTTTAAATTTTTTCAAATTTAATCTTTTTGTAATATTAAATTCTTTAAGAGGTTTTATATTAAATAATTCAGGATCAATAGTTTTTTTTTTATAATTATCTTCAATTGAATAATTTTTAATAATAGGATAATTTTCATTTAATTTATTAATTTTTAAAGAAATAATATTTTCATTATAATTTAGAATTGATTTTTGTGAATTAAAAATAATTTTATATTCATTTTTTTTTTTTATTTTTATTTTTCCAACTATTAAGACTCAACATTGAATTAGAACAATTTAAATAATTTTTTTTTCCTCTAAAATTTTTTAATGATTCATGACAATTAATACTATTTAAATTTAAATCAGAAATTAAATCAATATTATTTACTCTATAATTTTCTCTTGGACTAGAACTTTTTATTAATTGATTACTAAAATCAATATAATGATTACTATTATATTTATTTCTTGTTTTAATAAATGATAATTTTTCAGGATAAAAAATATAAGTTTGAGATTGTTCATTATTTCTTTGACTATTAAATAATTTGTTTGGTTTATTTAATTTTATTTTAGAAAAACTTTTTCTTTCAAATAAAAATTTATTTGGATAATGATTTTTTCTTTTGAGATTATTCCTTAAAAAAGGTTCTAATGCTTTTTTTATATTTTGATTGGAAAATACTAAATTATCAGTTTGAATACCATTTGAAACTAAATCAGATATATTTTCATAACTAAATATTTTTAATAGAATAAATACTTCATAATTTTATTTTTATTTTCAATTATAATTTAAATAAAAAAAGAAATTATTTATTATATTATTTATTTAAATTCGAAGAATAATAAGAAAAAGAATCTTTTAAATTATTTTTACTTTCTTCTAAATCTTCATTCATTGTTTTAGTAATACATGGATTATAAGGAAAATTACTTTGAATTTTATATAATCTTTCTTCTAATTGTAATTCTTTTTTTAATTTTTCAATTATATAAAACATTTCTTTTAATTTATTTTCAATATCTCTTTTGTGAATATTTTCTGTTTCAATATCATTATCTTTTAAAGAAATTTCTTTTCCAAGTTCAATTAAATCATAATTATTTTTTATTAAGTCTTTTATTAATTGTTTCACTATTATATTTCTCATATAATTACTCATTTGAATCATTAATTCTTCTATATTGTTTTTATTTGTTTCATAATAATTTATTAATTCTTGTAAATGATTATTTTTTATTTCTAGTGATTTTAATTGGCTAATTTTTTCATTTAATCTAAATTTTAAATCATTAATTTCTTTCATTTTATCAAGTGTTGAATTGTCAATTTTATTATATTCATTTTGTATATTGTTTACTTTTTCTTCTAAATTATTTTTATCTACATTTAATAATTCTATTTCTTTATTTAAATTATCAATTGTGAAATTTAAATTTGATTCTTTTTCTTTATTTTCATTTATTGTTTTATTCAATTCTAATATTTCATCATTTAAATCTTCTATTTTTTTACAAAGAAATTGAAATTCATTTAATAAATAATTAATAAAATATTCAATATTATCAACAGGATTAATTTTTTTAGTTTGTGAAATATAAATAAGAAATTCTTCACTCATATTTTTAAAATAAGGAATTAATTTAATTTTACTTTTTGCATTTTCTACTTTAACAGATAAATAAGAATATTTATTAAATGAATCTTTATTATTCATTTCTAAATTATTAATTTTTGTAATAAAATTAGCTCTTTGTTCTTTTAATTGATGATTTTCATTTTGTAAATAAATAACTTTATTTTTTAAATTATTTATTTCTGAATCTTTACTAAATTTTTCTTTTTCCATATCTTCTAATTGATATTGTATTTCATTTATTTTATGAAGATACTCTTTTTCTTTTTCTTTTGATTCTTTTAAATCAATTTCATAATTCATTTTATTTTTAATTGAAGTGTCTTTTTCATTTATCAAATTTCTATTTTGAGAATTTAAAGTATTTAATTCAATACACAATTGTTCTTTTTGATTTTCTAAATTTCCATTTATTTCTCTTAATAATTTTATTTCATTATTTAATTTTTCATAATCAGAATTTAATTTATGCTTAATAAAACCATTTTCATCAATTAAACTTTTATTTGCAATTTCCATTTTACTTTTTTCCATATCAACTTTATGTAAAAATTTATTAATTTTTTCATTTTCTTTTTTTAAATTATTATAATTTTCATATAACTTTAAATATTCTTTATCATTATGTTTAGTAGTTTCAATAACAGAATTATAATTTTGTTTTAAAGTATTATTTTCATTTTTTAATAATTCATTTTCTTCAATTATTTCATCATATTTATCTTTTAAATCATTAAATTTTAATTTATATTCTTTTTCTTTTTCATCACAAATTTCTTCATTTAATTTTAAATTATCCATATATTTATTATTTTTATTTTCTAAATCATTAATATAAACATCTTTTTTAATTAGTTCTTTTTCATTTTTAATATTTAATTCAGTTGTAAATGATAATTCTTCTTCCATTTTTTTTAGTCTTAAAGTTAAATCATCTTGTTTTTTAATAAATTGATTTTTTGCTATTTCATAAGCATTATCTAATATTTCTTTTTTTTCTTTTTCAAAATCTAAAATATTTTGGCTTAAAAGACTTTTCATTTCTTCTACTTCATTATTTTTTCTATTTATTTCTAATTTTTGTTCATGTAATTCTTTTAATAATCCAGTTTTATCTTTTGTCATTGCAGTATTTAAATCCATTATTTTTGAATATTCATTTATGTAAAAATTTAATTTTTTTTCTTTTTCAATATTATCTTTTTCAATTTCCGATTTTTCTTTTAATAATTCTGTATATTTTAAATTTATATCACTACTATTTAAATTATTATTATTAGAATTATTTTGTGTATTAATATCATTATTATTTAATTCTTTTTTTTCTTTTAATTTATTATTAATATCGTTTAAAGTAATTAAATCATTTTCATATTCAGTTATTTTTTTTTTTAATTGTGAATTTTCAGATATGACTTTTTGATAATTTTTTTCAATTTGTTGTAATCTTGTTGCTTGTTGTGTAATTTTTTGTCTCATTTTTTCAATTTGATTATTATTAAAATTAGTATTTAAATTATTATCTAAAATATTATTTTTAATATCTAAATTAGGTTCAGAAAAATTTTTATCATTTCCTTTTATACTTTCTGTATCACTTATTTCATATGCTTCATTTGGAGGATTTGATTTAGTTTCATCATCAATTTCATCTGTTCTAATATTCCTCATTTTATTTTAATATTTAAAAATAATCAATTATATTAATTTAATAAATATTTTTTATTTTTCTATGAAAAAAAAATTTGTCATATTTTATAATTCATTTTATTTTTTTATTTATAAAAGACATGTCTGAAACTACATCAAGCTCACCAAAATTAATATCAAAAGATATAAATCAATTTTCATTTAATGAACTTTTTATATCTCAATCACCAAAAATAAAAAATAATAATAATCAAGAAAAAGAAAAAATAAAAGAAAATAATATAGAAAAACCAATAATAAAATATAACTTTTGTTTAAAAGTGAAATGTTTTAAATGGAATCATAATTCACATAAAAAATATGATTCTTTCTTTGATTATGAATCAAAAAAATATTCAATTGAAGAATATATAATTGATTCAAATGGAGGAACAATTGCAGATTATTATAATTCACTTAAGTTTTATCCTAAAATAATTTCTGAAGAAAATTCTACTTTTAGTACTTTATCAAATCAAAATAGATTTTTTTTAAAAGAAAATTTAACTGTTACTTTTGATAAAGAAAATAATTTTATTATTCACACAAATCAATATACTTTTTTTTCTTGTAAATATTTTAATAAAAATAGTGAATTTTTAAATTTAAGAGCTGGATGTGAGTTAAAAATAGGAAAATATTTATTAAAAGTTAATGTAATTAAAATTGGAAAAGATATACAAATAGAAAAACCATTTAGATTATATAATAATAATATTAATAATAATAATAAAGAAGAAAATACAAATGAAGCAATTTGTAAAATATGTCTAAGTAATAATACAAATGAATCATCTTTAATTAATGTTTGTAATTGTATTGGTTCAATGAAATATGTTCATTATGAATGCATTTTAATTTGGATTGAAAAAAAAAGTAAAATTAATTATAATATTATTAATCCACATGTTACAGAAATTTCATTAAAAAATTACTTTTGTGAAATTTGTAAAAAACCTTTTCCAATTGGAATTATTGATGATTACAATAACTGTAATTTATTAATTAATTCTCTTCTTAAAATTGACAATTTTTGTCTTTTGCAAAAAAATTTCTGTCCCGAATTTATAAGTAGAAAAGAAGAATTTAATGAAAATGAATATATTTTAATTGATTTATCAAATACTTATAAAAATAATGTCACTATTGGTAGAAGTAAAGAATCTCTTCTTCATTTAAATAATTCAAGTGTTTCAAGAAATCATTGTTTATTATATTTAGATGAGGAAAAAAATATAAAAATATTTGATAATAAATCAAAATTTGGTACATTATTAAGAGATAAAAGTTTAGGTTCAAAATTAAATTATATAAAAATGAATAATGAAAATTCAAATATTACTTTACAAAAAGGAAATACAGTTTATAATTTTTCATATACAATAATATAAAAAATATATAGTTTTAAACAAATAATAAATTATAATAAAAAATATCTGATATAATATACTCCTTAATAAAAAAAATTTATAAAAAATATTTTATATTTTATATTTTAATTTAAATAAAGTATAAATAAAACAAAAATTAAATAACTTCTCCATAAAAAAGAAAAGATTCATTATTATCAATCATTTCTGTACGAACAATATATTTTAAAGTGTCAAATTCTTTATCATCATAAAAAGCAATATGTCCACAATATAAAGGAATCAAAGTTCCTTTATATTTTCTCATCCAATTTTCTTCAATTTTTTCTAAATGAATTCCTAAAATAAAAGTTTTAAAACTTTTAATACAATTGACAAAAGTATTAAATTTAATATATAATTCATATTCAGAAAATTTTCTAATTTCTTCATTATTAATAATTTGACTTTCACTTTTATAAATAAAATCTTCTAGCATCTCCTTACATTCATTAATATTACAAAAAGAATAATTAGAATTTTTATCATCCGGACCAAAGATAAAAAAATTATTAAAAAAATTATCAAAATGTTCTCTATCATTATCAAAATCAATAAATTCTTCTAAACTATCAGCACATGCAGAAAAATTTGAATAAAACATTTTTAATCTATTATAAAAAATATCAACTACTTCTTTCATAGAAAGATTTAATTCATTATCATTTAAATTATCTCTTAAATTATTATTATTTTCATAATCACTTTTATTTAATTTCTTATCTTTTTTTTTATGTGATTTAATAAAATCAATAGTATATTTAAAACATTCAAAAATTTGTTTATTATCATCAGGTTCAAGTGAATAATCTAAAATATTATAACTTTTAATATTTCTAATATTAAAATCAATATTAGTTTCATTAAAAATTTTAAAAATACATTTTTTAGATATTTCAGTTTTTAAACAAACTTTATCAATAATAGTTTTATCTTCAGGATCATTCATAACAACTTTATTACATAAAGTATTAATATAATTATCACAATTATCAATCATAGGAATAAATAAAATTTTAGCTAAATATTTTAAATATTTACTTAAAGAAAAAGAATTAATTATTCCATTAACAGAACCAAAAGTTCTATCTGCAATTAATAAATCAATTTTTCTATTTTTTGCTAAGTGACAAGCCGCAATTCCTCCGACACTTAAACCATGAACTGCAATTTTTTTATATATTCCTAAATTAATTATATAATCATATATATTTTCAACATCAATTTTTACATTTGATAAATTTGCACTTCCTTCACTATATTCAAAACCTCTATAATTCCAAAAAAAAACATCTGTATTATTTACTAAATATAAATTTTCTATATCCCATGATCTTATTAAATTTTCAAAAGGAGTTAAATTTGGACCACATATTATTACACAATTTTTTTTTAAGTTTTCTATTAATTCATCTTTTTTTTTATTGTCACTTTTTATTAAAAAACAATCTAATTTATATGAATTGGAATGTACTTTTATTTCTTCATAATTGTATTTTTTATATGCTGATTGAATTCTTAAATATTCTATTGTTCTAAATATGTTGTCATATAATAAAACATGAATAAAATGAAATATTCTTTTTATTTCAAAATTTTCTAATAAGAATTCTTTTAGTAGTGTTAATACTTGATTTATTTGATTTTGAATTAAAGGGTATCTTTGTCTTTCTTCATTTGGAATAAAAATATTTAAATCTTTTTTATTTAATCTTCTTGAATATTTTGCTATTGAAGTATTATTTAACATATTTTTAAGTTCATTTAATTCATTATAAAAATTTTCTTCATATTTACTTAATTTTCCATAATTTTCAATTACTTTTTTATAAACAGATAAAGGATAATTTATACTAGAAAAAGAATATTCAGAAGAAGAATGATTTTCATTATTTTCTTGTTCTGAATTTGGAATATTATTTAATTTATCAATTTTATTATTTAAATCATTTAAAAAATCTTTTAAAGAATTTGCTCTAATTCTTGCTTGAACATTTCTTAAATAAAATTGAATAAATTTATTTCTTCCTGGAAATGCTCCAGTTAAAACTAACCATCTTAATATAAATAAATGAATAATTATCCATATTATTATTAGTAAAAAATATGATGGTATTATTAATAGAAAAATATATATGAAAAGTCTTTCGAAAATTAATATTAAAAATATTAATATTATTCCTGTTATTATTATAAAATTTGTTGAAGGAATATATACATTTCTAGAACGTATTCTATCAACATCTATTTCTATTTCTGCATCTGAATCCATTTTTTTTTTTAAATTTTTTTTAATTTTTTTTATTATTTAAAATTAAATATTTTATATTATTAATAATTTTAAATTGTTATATACTTCTATATTTAGATTTATTAATTAAATGATTTTTAAATATAAATTTTTTTTTAAATTTTTTTCCACATTTGTAATTCTTGATTTATTAAATCATTTTGTTTTTCAATATCTGTTAACATTAGTTCAATATCATTTTTTTTTTTAGATTTATTCATTGGATCAATATTTCTTTGATTAAATGTTGTTTTAATTTTTATATTTTTTCTAATCCCCTTTCCTACTGAATTTGATGGTTTAAATAAATTAATTTTTCTATGATTTATATTTTCTTTTAGTTGTTTTAATTTTTCATTTATACAATAAACATCATCACAAAGTCTAATTTTTCTTTTTTCATTTTCTCCTTCAATTTCTTTTATTTCATTTATTGCTCTTTTCATTTTTGGAAATATTTGCTTAGATTTATCATATTCATTTAAAATATTAACAAATCTATTATCTTTAGATTGTAAATTTATTTGAAAATAATCATTATGATTATGTGATTGAAAGTAATTTTTATAAGCAATCTTAAAATCATTATTATTTTTTGAATCATTATTTAAAGTATTATTATTTAAAGAAATATTTTGTTTATTTAATTTTATTTGATTTTTTAATATAAATTTTAATTGAGTTCTTCTTAATTCATTAATTAAATTTTCTGAATCAACTGTTTTATTAAAATTAATTTTTATTTTTTTTTTTTTATTATATGAAGTATATAAATTTCTTTTATCTTTGAATAATTTTATTGTTTTTTGATTTTCATTCGAAATTAAAAGAGGAAAAACACTATTTGATTTTGACGAACTTTCATCATAACTCGTAAAATTAACTATATTATTTTTTTTATTTTTCAATAATTTCATTTTGTTTGATAAAATAGAATTTTCAAAAGATTTCATTGATGAAATATTTAAAAGTGTTTTTGGAATATTTCTTGATTTATTACTAATATTAATATTAATATTATTATTATTATTTTTAATATTATTATTATTATTATTAATATTATTATTATTTTTAATATTATTATTATTATTATTAATAATATTATTTTGTTCTTGAAATATTTTTAATTTTTCTGGGTTTAAAAATGATCTTCTTATATTGAAGTTCATTAATTTTTCTAATTGTTTCTTTGGTTTTTGAATTATATTTTGTTCTAATAATTCAATATTATCATCAATTTTTTTCTTTTGAATGATATATTGTTTTTCTTTTACTGATATATTATTATATTCAAATTTCTTTTTCATTTTTTCTATTAATTTAAAAGTTCCTGTCTTAAATAATTCTTCATTTTCCATTATAAAATCAGCTTGTTTAAAGATAAAATCCCTTTTTTCTTGTATATCACTAGAATCTAATGTCATTTTTTTAAAATATTTATTTAAATTAACGTATAATAATTAATTTCTATAATATTAAATATTATATTTTTTACATTAAAATATTTTGTTTTTTTACAAATATTATTCTGATTATTACATAATATTATTGAATTACTCATATTAAAAAAATTTTGGTTATTTTTTAAAATGAAATTTAAAAAAAAAACAATTTATTTATTTATATCTTGCTAATCATTTTATATATAAAAATAATTTAAAAATAATAATATATTATATTAATTTAATTTTCTCAAAGCAGTAGTATAACAAGAATTAAATTTATCAAAAATTAAAGCATCATAAATTTTAGATGTATTTTTCTTAACAATAGGGCTTAAAAATTTCTTTTTTATATCATTTTTTTCATATTCATTTCTTTCAGTAAAAGCATAAGAACTAAAAACTCCTTCATATAAATTTTTATTAATTAAACTCTCTTTATATAAATCATAATAATTTTCTTTATAATTTCTACTAATTCTATTTGTTAAACTATTTGAATTATCATTTTTTAAATTTTGAATTTTAATTTTTGGAAGAATTAATTTTTTATTTTGAAATATATCAAATTTATTAATTTTTTTTTTTGAATTTTCCAAAAGTTTTTTTTTATATTCTTTTTCTTTTTCAACTCTCTCTATAACATTTTTAATTTCTTTATTTTCCATAATCATATTATTTTCTAAATCAGAAAATCTATTTTTTCTATTTAAATTAAATTTATTTAATTTATTTTGATTAGATATTTTAAAAAGTTCTAATTCTTTTTGTTTAATTAAATTATAAATTCTTTCTTTATAAATTATTAATCTTTGAATTAACATTTTCATTTTATTTATTTCATACTCAATAGTCAAATCTTTAACTCCTTCTTCACGATTACCAATTAAAAAATATTGATATCTATCAATAAAATAAACTTGATTTTCTGCACTATTACTTTTACAATTAACTAATCCTTTAGAAATAGATTTATCAATTGGATTCATTAAATCTTTTAAACCTAAAATATCTCTATTTTGAAATATATTTAATTTTATATTTCTTTTTTCAAATAAAATTTTATTTTGTTCTGCAGTTTTATATTTTTTATTTAATTTTAAATCATCATTTTCTTTTATTTCTTCATTTGGATTAAATAATTTATGATCTTCTTTATTTCCATATTTTCTAAT
>JAEEGL014527372.1_pt1 | contig 20361 bp, 16 predicted proteins | sample 9134231 | NCBI WGS metagenome assembly JAEEGL01 (sample SAMN16246548, study PRJNA631951) | gut metagenome | biome: gut microbiome; feature: rumen; material: fiber-attached | host: Bos | place: Iran: Karaj | collected 2018-10 | reverse complement strand
GCGCATCGAGTCTTCGATTTGCTTCTTCAACTGGGCATTTTCGTTGATGTACTTCTGTATGACGCCTTGCAGGTCGGGAGCATTGTTGAAGAGTCGGCGCAGTTCCGAGAGGGTGTCGGCAAACTGATACATCATTTCCTCCACCTTCTGGCCTGTGATGGCCTCGATGCGGCGTACACCAGCGGCTACACTGCTCTCGGCAAGTATCTTCACCATGCCTAGCTGGCCTGTGCTCTTGGCGTGGCAACCGCCGCAGAACTCTACGCTGTCGGCGAACTGCACTACGCGCACATGGTCGCCGTACTTCTCGCCGAAGAGGGCGATGGCACCAAGTTTCTTGGCCTCCTCGATGGGCATGTCGCGGTGGTCCTGAAGGGGAATGTTTTCGCGTATCTTCTGGTTGACGAGGCGTTCCACTTCACGCAGTTCCTCAGGTGTTACCTTCTGGAAGTGGGAGAAGTCGAAGCGCAGGTATTCGGGTGTTACGAGTGAACCCTTTTGCTCCACATGTGTGCCCAGCACTTGGCGCAGGGCTTGGTCGAGGAGGTGTGTGGCGGTGTGGTTGGCTTCGCAGGCGCGACGCAAGTCCACATCGACGCATGCCATGAAGGGTGCCTCGGGCTGCTTGGGCAGGGTCTTGGTGATGTGAACGGTGAGTCCGTTCTCGCTCTTGGTGTCAATGATTTCGATGGTTTCGTTCTCGCTCACCAACACACCGCGGTCGCCCACCTGTCCGCCCTTCTCTGCGTAGAAAGGAGTCTGGTCGAGCACCAGTTGGTAGTAGGTCTGCTTCTTCTGCACCACCTGACGATAACGCAGAATGTGGCACTCGCTCTCGGTCATGTCCCAACCGACAAAGGTGGTGTCGCCTGCGGCTACTTCCATCCAGTCACCGTTTTCTACGGCAGCAGCATTGCGGGCGCGTTCCTTCTGCTTCTGCATTTCGGCGTTGAAACGCTCCTCGTCGACGGAAAGACCGTTCTCGCGGCAGATGAGTTCCGTCAGGTCGAGGGGGAATCCGTAGGTGTCGAAGAGGGTGAATGCCTTTTCGCCGTCGATGACGGTCTTGCCGGCAGCCTTGGTCTCTGCCATCACGCCATCGAGCAGGCGGATGCCTGTCTCCAATGTGCGCAGGAAGCTGTCTTCCTCTTCCTTCATGACCTTGGAGATGAGTTCCTTCTGTGCTTCCAGTTCGGGATAGGTCTCGCCCATCTCGCGGTTGAGCACGGGCAGGAGGCGATACATGAAGGCTTCCTTCTGTCCGAGGAAGGTATAGGCATAGCGCACAGCACGGCGCAGGATTCGACGGATGACATAACCTGCCTTGGCGTTGCCTGGGAGCTGTCCGTCGGCAATGGAGAAGGCGATGGTGCGCAGGTGGTCGGCCACAACACGCATGGCCACATCAACGGGTTCCTGTTCGCCATAACGGAAACCGGTCATGTCGCTGATGGCGCGAATGATGGGTTGGAAGACATCGGTGTCGTAGTTGGAGTGCTTGCCCTGAATGGCACGGACGAGGCGCTCAAAACCCATACCGGTGTCGATGACATTCATGGAGAGGGGTTCGAGGTGGCCATCGGCCTTGCGTTCGAATTGCATGAACACGATGTTCCATATCTCAATGACCTGTGGGTCGTCCTTGTTGACGAGTTCGCGGCCGGGCACCTTGGCTTTCTCCTCGGGAGTGCGACTGTCGAGGTGGATTTCGGAGCAAGGTCCACAGGGGCCTGTGTCGCCCATCTCCCAGAAGTTGTCGTGCTTGTTGCCGTTGATGATGTGGTCGGCGGGCACGTGCTTGAGCCAGAACGAGGCTGCCTCGTCGTCGCGACTCAGGCCCTCTTCGGGTGAACCCTCGAAGACCGTAACGTAGAGGTCCTTGGGGTCGAGCTTCAAGACATCAACGAGATATTCCCAGGCCATATCGATGGCGCCTTCCTTGAAGTAGTCGCCAAACGACCAGTTGCCGAGCATCTCGAACATGGTGTGGTGGTAGGTGTCGTGACCTACTTCCTCAAGGTCGTTGTGCTTACCAGAGACGCGCAAGCACTTCTGCGAGTCGGCACGGCGGCGAGGTTCGGGGTCGCGCTGACCCAGAATGATGTCCTTCCACTGGTTCATGCCCGCATTGGTGAACATGAGCGTTGGGTCGTCCTTCACGACCATAGGGGCCGAAGGCACAATCACATGGTCCTTGCTGGCAAAAAAGTTCTTGAACGAATTGCGTATTTCGTTTGCTGTCATCATTGCGATTTACGATTAAATCATTTATCATTTACTTTAATTCGGGCGCAAAGATACGACATTTAATTAAAAATTAAAAATTAAAAATTAAAAATGAGTCATTGGCTTTTCAATTTTAATTAATTATCGTAACTTTGCAAATGGTTGAGGCGTTAAAGCCAAAATGGGAAGTCGTAAATACTCCAATCGTAAGTTGCAAGATGCCACTAAACACCGAAAAGTCTATTAAGAAATACTTCGCGATTAGCGAGGTTGCGGCAATGTTCAACGTGTCTGAAACCCTGCTCCGCTATTGGGAGAAGGAGTTTCCCTCGATTCAGCCCCGCAAGGGTGGACGCAACATTCGTCAATACACCCAGGAGGATATTGAAGAGATACGTGTCATCCACAACATGGTGAAGGTGCGTGGCATGAAACTTGCCGCCGCCCGCGAGGCATTGGCAAAAAACCGCCAGCGCGAGTCGGGGACGACGGAACTGATGAACCGACTGCTGGACATTCGCGAACAACTTGTTTCGCTGCGAAAAGAGTTGGATGAAATAGTTTGAAGCCACAAAGCCCCCAAGGGGGAGGAATGGATTGTAATGCCTCATAAGCTTACACCCCAACCTTATAACCTCATAACCTCAAAACCTCATAACCTCAAAAAGGGGCTATACATTATATATATTATAAGGGGTGCCGTTACGAGATGCGAGTGACGGATTTGATTTCTTCTATTTTCTTTAGGTCGCTGCAGATGGTGCGCACATCTGCCACATCGTGAACGTCGAGGTTGATTTCAGCCTGGAAGAGTCCATTGTTGGTTTCGACGGACAAGCGTCGCATGTTGACATCGAGTTGCGCCGAAAGCACATTGGCGATTTGCAACAGCACACCCTTGCGGTCGATGCCTTGAATGCGCACTGTGGTGGGGAACTGCATGCGTCGATGTGTATCCCAACGGGCAGAAAGAATGTGATTGCCGTCGGTAATCTTGAGGCGATTGGCCTCAGGGCATTGGCGCTTGTGAATGGTGATGCGACCGCGATTGTCGATGTAACCAAGCACATCGTCGCCTGGGATGGGATGACAACAAGGGGCGATGATGTAGCTGTTCATGGTCTCCTCACTAAGTATCAATGGTTTCTTGCGGTCGATGGAAAGATTCTGGGCGGGGTCCTTGGTACTCTTTCCTCTGTCATTCGCTGTGTCTGCGAGTGCGTTTGACTGGTCCTCCGAACTGTCTGCCTGCTGTTTGCGCGTGAAGAAACGAAGATAGCGTTTCCAGTTGCGGGAAGACTTGTGCTGAAGATAGCCAAGGTCATCGTCGGAGAGATTTACGTTGCCGCGACCAATGGCTGCAAAGAGTTGTTCTCGTGTGGTGAACTTGTGGAAGGCGGTGAGCTTGTCGACATGCATGCTGGTGAGTTCCATGTCGTGGGCGTGGAGGAAGTCGGTGAGCATTTGCTCGCCATTCTTCTGGTATTCACGGTCGGCACGCCGAAGCATTGTCTGAATCTTGTTCTTGGCCTTGCCTGTGGTGACATAGTCGAGCCATTCGGGGCAAACGCGAGTGTCCTTGGCTGTGAGCACTTCCACCTGGTCGCCGCCGTGCAACACATAGTTGATGGGCATGAGCACATGATTGACCTTTGCCCCGATGCAGTGTGTGCCTACAAAGGTGTGGATGGTGAAGGCAAAGTCGAGAACCGTACTTCCTGACGGCATCTTACGCACATCGCCCTTGGGGGTGACCACAAAGATTTCGCTGGAATAGAGGTTGAGTTTGATGGTGTCGAGGAAGTCCATTCCACTGGGCTGCGGGTCGTCGAGAATCTCCTTGATGGTGAGCAACCACTTGTCGAGTTCCGACTCGCTCTCCTCAGCAGTCTTTTCGCCGTCTTTGTATTTCCAATGGGCGGCAAATCCCTGTTCGGCCACTTCGTCCATGCGCTGGCTGCGTATCTGCACTTCAATCCAGCGTCCCTTGCTGCTCATGAGCGTAGTGTGCAAGGCCTTGTAGCCGTTGCTCTTGGGATGACTGATCCAGTCGCGTTGGCGCGAGGGGTGAGCGGTGTATAGTTTGGACAGGAGACCCAAAATCTGCCAACATTCATTGTCTTCCTCGGCAAGGTCCTTGGGTTCGAAGATGATGCGAACCGCCAGAATGTCATAGACGTCCTCGAAGGAAACGTGCTTGGTCTGCATCTTCCTCCAAATGGAGTAGGGTCGTTTGATGCGTGCCTTGATGGTGCACTTGAAGCCGTGCTCGTTGAGGACTGCCTTGATGGGGTCGACAAATTCCTCGTAAACGCTTTGCAGTCCGACATGCATCTCTGCCAGTCGCTGCGTGATGAGTTCACATTCTTCGGGATGTTCGTAGCTGAAACTCAGATTCTCGAGTTCCTCCTTTATCTTGTTCAATCCCAAACGGTAGGCGAGGGGGGCATAGATACTGAGTGTCTCTCCTGCAATTTTGTATTGTTTGTGTGGCAGTTGGCTGCCGAGGGTGCGCATGTTGTGGAGACGGTCGGCAATCTTGATGAGGATGACACGAATGTCGTCGCTCATGGTGAGCAGGAGTTTCTTGAAGTTCTCGACCTGTGACGATGTCTTGTCGCCAAAGATGCCGCCTGATATTTTTGTCAGTCCGTCAACAATCTGTGCAATTTTCGGTCCAAAGATGTTTTCGATGTCTGTGACGGTGTAGTCGGTGTCTTCCACCACATCGTGGAGCAATGCCGAGCATATGCTGGTGCTGCCCAAGCCGATTTCTCCACTGACAATCTGAGCTACGGCAAGAGGATGCATGATGTAGGGTTCGCCGGAAAGTCGGCGAACGCCCTTGTGCGCCTCGCGGGCAAAATTGAATGCCTGCGTGATGAGTTCTACTTTCTTGCGATGGTGACTGGCCAGATAGGTGTCGAGGAGTTTATGAAACGCCTCGTCAATCATTCTGTTGTCTTCCTGTTCGCGTGTAAGTTTCTCCTCGTTTGCCATATTCGTATCATCTTTTAGAACTCTCTCCTAAACCGGCTTAGTTTTTGAGGTTATAAGGTTTTGAGGTTTTACCATTTTTCTTCTCCTCCATTTGGGGAAGAGGGCGGAGGAAAGGGGCTTCCGTTTCGTAGCCGCATGTGGCTTATCTAACTCTCAACTTCTTTCCAGAGCGGATGGTGGAGCCACGCAGACCATTGAGGCGCTTGAGGGCGCTGACGGTGGTGTGGTTGCGGCGAGCAATAGCACCCAGCGTATCGCCCGGTCGCACGGTAACGGTGCGGGCTCCGCGGCTTCGGCTTGTTCTTGGGGCGGGAGCAGCATCCACTGCCACTTCATTTTCGGCTTTTGTGAACAGTTCCTCTGCGCGATGGGCATAGATGGAGTCGCCAGCCTCAATGAATTGTGAGATGGCCTCGCTGGGCATGCGAATGGCCAAGGGGCGTGTGGCTCCCGGAACCAGGCTTGTGCGGTATTGGGGATTGAGTGCGCGCAACTCTTCGAGGCTAACCCCACAGAGTTCGCTGATTTGTTCGAAACGTACATCGCGACTCACCATGATGGTGTCTGTGCCCGATGGCAACTGGGTACGGGCAGGACAGATTCCGTGGTCGCAGTAGTAGGTCATCACATAGTTGGCGGCAATGAAGGCTGGCACATAGCCTCTGGTTTCTCGGGGCAGATAGGGGTAGATGCTCCAATAGTCGCCCGTGCCTCCAGCACGTTTGATGGCTTTCGACACATTGCCCGGTCCACAGTTGTAGGCGGCAATGGCGAGTGTCCAGTCACCAAAGATGTCGTGCAAATCCTTGAGATAACGTGCAGCAGCGTAGGATGATTTGACGGGGTCGCGTCGTTCGTCGATGAGGCTGGTCACTTCGAGTCCGTATTGTCGTCCTGTAACGAGCATGAACTGCCAAAGTCCTGCTGCACCCACGCGGCTGGTGGCACCGGGGTTGAGGGCACTTTCGATGACGGGAAGATAACGGAGTTCCAAAGGCATCTGGTAGGTTTCCAATGCTTCCTCGAACAAAGGGAAATAGAAGTTGCTGGCTCCCAACATGATGCTGACGGAACGGCGAAGGCGGTCGGCATATTGGTCGATGAACTTACGCACTACTTCGTTGTAGGGCATGTCGATGACATTGGGCAGTCGGCTCAGTCGACGGATGTATTCTTCTTTGTCGTAAACGGGATTGGTTCCGGTGGACTGGCAGGTTTCATCGATGGAGATGAAATTCTTGGTGTTCCATTCGCGTAATAGGCTATCGAGTTCGGCGGGCATCATTCCCTCGGGCAGGTCGATTTCTTCGTTCTGTCCCGTTTTCTCGTCAAATACGGTAATCTCGGTTTGCGCGTTTGCACTTGTAATGAATAGTGTACAATGGACAAAAAGTATTGCCAGTCTTTTCAGTTGCATGATATTTTAGTTTTGTTTTATTAGCGTTAATATCTTATGTTTAGCGAAAGTCCGTAGCTGCTTTGCCGTTGGTGGTGCAGGGTGGGGACTCCGGTGTGAATGACTGCCGGTTCGAGTTGCAGGCTCAGGTCGCGACTGATGTCGAAGGTTGACAGTTCTGCATCAACAAATGCATCGAGGACTGAAATGAGATACACACCAGCGTAGGCAAAGATGCTCATGTCGCGATACTTGCGAAAATGGTCCTTCTTGTTTTTGAAGATGGTTTTGAACCGTTCTTCCTTGCCGGAGATGTCGTAACCCATAGGCAACATGGCTTCGTAACTCTTGGTGTTGGGGTCGTCGTCCATGATGTCGAGATATGCCTGAGAGTAGTCGCGCAGCATTTGGTTGTTCCATGTCAGTGCGTAGGTGCAACCCAGAAAGCCTCCGTAGATGATGGGCAGTTTCCAGAATTTTCGGTTGTAGATCTGTCCCCCGCCGGGGAAGACGAGCGCCAGCCACATGGCGCGAATGGGGTCGGGAGTGAACTGTGCCTTGCGATTCCTCTTGGCGGGCTTGAGCAGGCTGTCGACAATGGCGGTGTCGAGTGGTTCTCCCAGTTCGTCAGATGGGTCAGTCGGGGCGGAAAAGAGGCGTTCGCCAACAGGAGATTCAACAATCAACGTGTCGCTCTGTTGTGCTTTTGCTCCCTGTGACCAGCCTATGAGCAGGATGGCCAAGAGCACGATGCTGTATGTTGCCCCACAGCGCATCAGTGCTTCAGCTGGTCCAGCAGTTCAATGATGCGTCCCAACTCCTTCTCGTTGGCGAAGGGGATGCTAATCTTTCCGCGACCTTTGTCGCTGCAAGTCAATTGAACCTTCACCTTGAAGCGCTTCGACAAGGCCTCTTTCAGTTCCTTGTATGCGGGTGAAAGCGATGACTTCTTGGCTTTCAGCGAAGTTCCGTTGGCTTTCGTGTCTTCGCCTTGAGCCAATGTCTTGACCAATTGCTCCACGCTGCGCACGCTCATGCCCGACTTCTGAATCTCGTCATAGACACGCAGTTGCAGGGTGGGGTCGTCCAGCGTGAGCAATGCACGCGCATGACCCATGTCGATGACGCGGTTCTTTAGTCCTACCTGCACGGATGCGGGCAGTTTCAGCAGACGCAGGTAGTTGGTGATTGTACTTCTGTTCTTGCCGACGCGCTCGCTCAGTCGTTCCTGCGTCAGGTTGTATTGCTCGATGAGATGTTGGTAGGCAAGTGCAATTTCCATTGCGTTCAAGTTTTCGCGCTGGATGTTTTCCACCAGTGCCATCTCCATCATGTTCTCGTCATTTACCGTGCGGATGTAGGCTGGGATGGTGGTCAGTCCTGCCATTTGACTGGCACGCCAACGACGCTCACCGGCGATGATGGTGAATGTGCCATCGCCCATGTCGCGAACGGTGATGGGCTGGATGATGCCAATTTCGCGTATGCTGTCTGCCAATTCTCCAAGTGCTGTGGCGTCGAACTCGCGACGTGGCTGGAGCGGATTGGCCTTGATGGATTCTATGCGTACCTCGTTGATGCTGGAGGAGCCACTGGTGTGCACTTCTTCATTGCGAATCAGGGCGTCGAGTCCGCGACCCAATGCTGGATATTTCTTGTGTGCCATATATTTTATTTCTCGTTTTTCTTAATAATCTCTGCGGCGAGGGCCAAGTAGTTGCGTGCACCTGTGGAATCTGCATCGTAGAGGATGATGGGCATACCATGTCCTGGGGCCTCGCTGAGTTTTACATTTCGCTGGATGACCGTTTTGAAGACCAGATCCTGGAAATGACGTTTCACTTCGTCATAGACCTGGTTGGCAAGCACGAGACGCTTGTCATACATGGTCAGCAGAAAGCCTTCAATCTCCAACTCGGGATTCAGCCTTGTCTTGATGACACGGATGGTGTTGAGCAGTTTGCTCAGCCCTTCCAGAGCGAAGTATTCCGTCTGCACAGGAATGATTACGCTGTCAGATGCGGTCAGTACATTGACAGTGACCAGTCCCAATGAGGGGGAACAGTCGATGATGATGTAGTCGTATTCGTCGCGAAGCGGACGGAGCATCTCAGCCACAATCTTTTCGCGATTGGGCTGTTGCAACATGCCCACTTCGGCTCCCACCAGGTCGATGTGCGAGGGAATGATGTCCAGTCCATCGATATCGGTGGTGTACATGGCTTCTCGTGGGTCGATGTGGTCGATAAGACAGTTGTAGAACGATGCATCTACCTCTGCTGTGTCCACACCTAAACCCGATGAGGCATTGGCCTGAGGGTCGGCATCTATGAGTAATACTTTCTTTTCCAGTGTTGCCAGAGAGGCAGCCAGGTTCATGCTGGTCGTGGTTTTTCCAACACCACCTTTTTGGTTGGCTAAAGCGATAATTCTTGCCATTGATTTCTCGATTGATTATTATTTTGCGCGGCAAATATAGCTTTTTCCGCTGAATTTATCCTCATTTTATGAGGAAAGTCGCATAAAAGTGTTGATAACTCCTCCTTTTTGTTGATAACTTGGCGCTTTTTTGCTATTTTTGTGCCCTAAAAGCGATAAAATAACAACTTTCGTCCCGTTGGCGCTTTTGTCTTTTATTTTATTATGGAAAAAAAGCTCATACTGATAACCAATGATGACGGTTATGAAGCTCAAGGCATCAATGTCTTGGCCGAATTGATTGCTCCGTTAGGCGATGTGGTTATGGTGGCACCGGAAGGGCCCCGTTCGGGCGCTGCTTGCAGTATCACTCCCACACGTCCCATAAACCTTTGTTTTGTTGACGAGCGACGCGGTATTCGTCGCTATATGTGCACTGGTACACCTGTGGATTGTGTGAAATTGGCAGTGGAGAGGGTTTGTGAGCATATGCCCGACCTCGTGGTTTCGGGCATCAATCACGGAGACAATGCTTCGTGCAGCCTGCATTACAGCGGTACAATGGGTGCCGTCTTCGAAGCCTGCATGAAGTCCATCCCTGCCATAGGATTCAGTCTTCGTACCCTTAGCCGTCATTGCGATTTCTCACCCTATGCCCCCGAAGTTGTGCGCATCGCCCAATATGTCTTGGAGCATGGTCTGCCACAGGATGTCTGTCTGAATGTCAATTTCCCCGAGGTGCCCCGTTTGACAGGTACTCGCGTTTGTCGCATGGGGCGCGGACAATGGATTCATGAATGGGCCCCTGCTAATAACCCTCGTGGTTTCGATGCCTATTGGCTTACTGGCGTGTTTCAGAACCTAGAACCCGATAGTCATGACACGGATTATTGGTCGCTTGATCATGGCTATGCAGCCATCACTCCCATAAAACTCGATATGACTGATTACTCGTGCCTGCAAACCCTCTCTTCCCTCAACCTTTAGTCCGTTCTAATTATACAAATTCACCTTTCACCCTTCACCTTTCACCCTTCACCCTTCACCTCTATCCTCTAACCTCTAACCTCTTAAACCTTTATCCTTTGAAGTACTACCTGATTGCCGGCGAGGCCAGTGGCGACTTACATGCTTCCCACCTGATGGCTGCTCTGCGTGAACGAGACAGCGAGGCACAGTTTCGTTTCATTGGCGGTGACCTTATGGCTGCCGTAGGCGGTACGTTGGTGCAACATTATCGCCATCTCGCCTATATGGGCCTTATGCCTGTGCTGCGTCATCTGCCTCAGATTCTGCGTGGCATGCGGCAGTGCCGTCGAGACATTCTCCAATGGCAACCCGATCGCCTCGTTTTGGTGGACTATCCAGGCTTCAACTTGAACATTGCTCGCTATGTCAAGCTCCATGCACCTCAGATAAAAGTTGTCTATTACATAGCTCCCAAAATCTGGGCATGGAAAGAACGACGCATCCGAGATATCCGTCGCTATGTGGACCAGTTGTTGTCAATCCTTCCATTTGAGGTGGATTACTACCGTCAGCGTCATCATTACGAGGTGCAATATGTAGGCAATCCCACCCTCGATGAGGTAAAGGCATTCGAAGATACGCATTCTGTGAATTTTGCTGAATTCACCGAAAAAAATCACCTCTCCAATCGTCCGCTTATTGCCCTCCTTCCAGGAAGTAGGCAACAGGAGATTAGCGACAATCTGAGCCGTATGGTTGAGGCTGTCCGACCTCTTGCCAACGACTATCAATTCATCATTGCCGGTGCTCCGGGAATTCCTAATGAATTTTATACCCAGTGGCTGCGGAATTTCCCTGGTCATGTACTTTACAACCAAACCTTTTCCATCCTTCAGCATGCTACTGCAGCCCTTGTCACCAGTGGCACTGCCACCCTTGAGACCTCGCTCTTCCGAGTGCCACAGGTGGTGTGCTACTACATTCCTTGTGGTCGTTTCGTTTCCTTCCTTCGTAGTTTGTTTTTAAAGATTCCCTATATCTCGCTAGTCAATCTCATTGCCGACCGCGAAGTCGTTCCCGAATTGGTGGCACACCAAATGACCGTCGAGAATGTACGCAGTCAGTTACTTTCCATCCTGCCCGGTGGCGAAAGACGTGAGGCCATGTTACATGACTATGATGAGGTGAAACGTCGACTTGGAAAGCCAGGTGCACCACAATTTGCTGCTGCATCAATAAACCCAAATGCATGTTATGGGGTCTAATAGTGATAGTTAACTATTAAAAGTATTGCAGTATGAAAAGATTTTTGTTGGCACTGACAGTGCTGTGCACTTCTATTATCGCTCATGGGCAACAGAAGGAGTGGACAACTATTTGGAATGGTTTTGAATGGCTGACGGAGGAGGGTGAGACAGTGCAAGCTCATGCCCCCGGTTTCCTCTACGAAAATGGCATGTGGTATATGGTTGGGGAAGACCGTAGCCGTCCTTTCAGGCCCGATGTCAATCTCTATTGCTCGAGCGACCTTATGACATGGACCTTTCTGGGTAAAATCATAGAGAATGGTGTCACGGACCATCGTTTGGGACGCAGTCGCATGATAGAACGTGCCAAGCTGTTGCATTGCCCCAAAACAGGAAAATATGTGGTGTGGTGCCACTGGGAATCGCGTGACTATGCTGCCTCCGAGGCTGCCTGTTTTGTGGCAGATAGTGTGGCTGGTCCTTACAAACTGGCTTGGAGTGGGCGGCCGCTGGGCATCAAAAGCCGTGACTGCAACGTGTTTGTCGATGACGACGGCTCTGCTTATTTTGTTTCCACCACCGAAGAGAACCAACACTTGGGATTGTTCCGTCTGAGCGACGACTATCTGTCTGTGACGAACCATGTACAACTATTTCCTGGTCAGCGTCGCGAGGCCCCTGTTATCGTAAACAATGGCGAACATTATTTCATGCTCAACAGTGCTTGTTCGGGCTGGGCTCCCAACCAATGTAAATATGCTAGTTCCGATAAGTTGAACGAGGGATGGACTGATTTGGAAAATGTGGGAGATGCCACAGCCTATCGCACCCAGGCGGCCGCCATACTCACGATACGCGGAACGAAGCAAACCACATATCTCTATGTGGGCGACCGTTGGATGGATCCTACACTGCAAGAGTCAAAAATCATTATTTTCCCCATTACTTTCGAGGGTAAAACATGCGAATTTCACTATCGAGAGGTGTTTGACATCAATTTCGCGACGGGTGAATGGCGTGAATATGGAAAATAATTTGTAACTTTGCAGGCGCTAATGGTTACAATATATAATTTCAAATGAAGAAAAACCTCGAAACTATTTGTATTCATGGGGGATGGAAACCTTCAAAAGGAGAACCCCAGCAGTTGCCAATATACCAAAGTACCACTTTCCGCTACGAGACCAGCGAGCAAATGGCCAAATTGTTTGATTTGGAGGAAAGTGGATATTTCTATACGCGCCTTGCCAATCCTACAGTGGATGCAGTAGCAAAGAAGATTAACGCCTTGGAAGGCGGTGTGGGCTGTGTGCTGACATCCAGCGGCCAGGCAGCCAATTTCTATGCAATATTCAATATATGCCAGGCGGGAGACCACTTTATTACTACTTCGAATATCTATGGTGGCACGTACAACTTGTTTGGCGTGACAATGAAGAAGCTGGGCATCGAATGCACCTTCATTGATCCCGAGTGGGATGATGAACGCATAGAACGTGAGTTCCGCCCCAATACAAAGTGTTTCTTCGGCGAGACGATTTCCAATCCAAGTTGCTGCATCTTTGATATTGAGCGCTTTGCCAATATGGCCCACCGCTATGGTGTGCCCCTCATCGTCGACAACACTTTTGCCACTCCCATAAATTGCCGTCCCTTTGAGTGGGGATGCGATATCGTGACGCACAGCACCACCAAGTATATGGATGGTCATGCCACACAGGTGGGTGGTGCGATTGTAGATAGTGGAAACTTTGATTGGACAAAGTATGCCGACAAGTTCCCAGGTCTGACTACGCCCGATGAGAGTTACCACGGCCTGACCTATACTACAGCATTTGGAAAAGGAGCCTATACCACGAAATTAGTGGCACAGTTGATGCGCGACCTGGGTTCTATTCCGGGGCCGCAGAATGCTTTCCTCCTGAATCTGGGACTGGAAACCCTGCACCTGCGCATGCCTCGTCATTGCGAGAATGCCCAACGTGTAGCAGAATGGCTGGAACGTCATCCCAAGGTGGGATGGGTAAACTATGCAGGACTGCCCTCAAACAAATACTATAAGTTGGCGCAGAAGTATCTGCCTAACGGCATCTGCGGTGTCATTGCCTTTGGTCTGAATGGAACGCGTGATGAGGCCATACGCTTCATGGACAATCTCGACTTTATATCCATTGTCACGCATGTGGCAGATGCCCGCACTTGTGTATTGCACCCTGCCAGCCACACCCATCGCCAACTCTCCGACGAACAACTGCGCGAGGCTGGGGTGGCTCCTGATTTGGTTCGCTTGTCTGTGGGCATAGAGTCAGTTGATGACATCATTGCCGACCTCAGTCAGGCTATGGACAAGATGTAAGTAGGATATGGGGAAGAAGCAGCAGCGACTGGAAGTGGTTAAGATGATAGTTTCCACACAGGAACTCTCGAAACAAGAGGAACTGATTGCGGAACTGGAGAAGCGGGGCTATCCCACAGCCCAGGCTACGATGAGTCGTTGCTTGAATGCATTGGGCATCGTGAAGGCACAGAATGCCGAGGGGCGTTATGTCTATATGCTTCCCCAAAACGACAAGTACGTAAATGTAAGCACTCAGGAAGTGACGGTAAGTGCCATCAATCGCATGGGGGCCTTGGGCGTTCGCTTCTCTGGAAATATGGCGGTGATTCGCACGCTGGCAGGTCATGCCATGCATGTGGCAATGGACATTGATGCTGCCCAGCTTCCCTTTGTCGTGGGTACTGTGGCGGGGCATGATACAGTGTTTGTTGTGATGGAAGAAGACACCGACCGCGCGCAAGCTCTTGATGCTTTCTCGCAGGTTGTGCCAGCTCATTTCAGAGCATGATTTCTGCTGCCGGTTTGTGTGGCTTTTCGCCGATAGATTAGATTGTATATATATTAAATAGGTAAAAAGATGAAAATAGGTGTTATTGGCGCGGGTGCCATGGGTGGTGCGCTCGCAAATGGAATTCTGAACGGGAATGTAATTCCTGCAGATGAACTCTATGTAAGCAATCGCTCAAAAGGGAAGTTAGAGAGTTTTGCCCAGCGTGGTGCACATGTCTCGACGAGCAATCGCGAGGTGGCTGAGGCTGCCGACTGGTTGTGCATTGCCGTAAAACCTTGGTTGGTTGAGGGCGTTTTGGCAGAATTTGCCGACCTGCTTACCGAGAAGAAGACTCTTTTGTGTCTGGCCGCTGGCATCAAAGGCTCTGAACTGACGCAGTGGGCTGGCAAGGCATGCAACATACTCACGGTCATTCCCAATATCGCCATCGCTCAAGGCGAGTCGATGACTTTCGTACTTCCCGTAAAGGCTACCGATGAACTGACTACCCAAGTTTCTGAGCTCTTTGAAAAAATGGGCAAAGTCCATGTCTGCGATGACAAACTCCTGCAGGCAGGTCTTGCTTTGGCTTCGTGCGGCATTGCCTATGCTTTCCGCTACATCCGTGCAGCATGTGAGGGCGGCATAGAACTCGGATTCGATGCACGTCAGTCGCGTGACATCGTGATGCAGACCTTCCTTGGTGCAGTTACGCTTTTGCAGCGCGAAAGTCTCCATCCCGAGGTCGCCGTTGACCGTGTGACCACTCCTGGTGGCATTACCATTCGTGGATTGAACGCCATGGAGGAGGCTGGTTTTACTAATGCAGTAATACAAGGACTGAAGGCTTGTCTGAAGTAAATCCTTCACCCTTCACCTTTCACCCTTAATCTTTATCACATGGACGAACAGATGAAACAAATCGGCGAACGCCTGCGTGGTTTGCGCGAGGTGCTCGACGTAACGGTAGCCGAGGTGGCACATTTGTGTGGAATCTCGGAAGAGGAATACACCAGGATGGAAAACGGAGAGCATGAACTTTCGGTGGCAAACCTGCAGAAGATATCCCGGGAATATGGGATTTCGCTCGATGTGTTGATGTTTGGCGAAGAACCCCACATGCGTTCCTATTTCCTGACGCGCAAGGGGCAAGGACAACACGTGGAACGCCGTAAGGCTTATAACTACGAGAGTCTGGCCAGTGGATTCCAAGGTCGTAAGGCCGAACCTTTCATCGTGACGGTGGAACCAAAGCCTGCCGATGCTCCACAGGAGATGAATTCGCACCCCGGACAAGAGTTCAACATGGTGCTCGAAGGTTCGATGGATTTGTCCATCGGCAACAAGGTGTTGACCTTGGACGAAGGTGATTCCATCTATTTCGATGCCACCCAACCTCATGGCATGCGTCCTGTCGGAAACCAGAAGGTGAAGTTCCTTGCCATTATCTTCAGCTAAAAAAGACTATCGATGGTAGAAAGATTTTTACGACAGACATCTTTTGTGTCTGTGGAGGACTACAAGAAGAATCTGGAATTTATTGTCCCAGAGAACTTCAATTTCGCCTATGACGTGATGGACGTGTGGGCGGAAGAAGCCCCCGAGAAACTCGCACTCCTCTGGACCAATGACGAGGGTGTGGAGATACGCACCACCTTTGGGAAATTGAAGGAAGAGACCGATCAGGCAGCTTCCTATCTGCAAAGTTTGGGTATTGGCAAGGGCGACCCTGTGATGCTTATCCTAAAGCGTCGCTACGAATGGTGGTTGGTAATGCTGGCCCTGCATAAGTTGGGGGCGGTGGTGATTCCTGCCACCCACATGCTTACCAAGCACGATGTGGTGTACCGCAACACGCGCGCTTCCATCAAGGCGATTATTTGCGTGGATGACGAATATGTCACGTCGCAAGTTGAGGCATCCTTGCCTGAAAGTCCCACGGTGCAGATTCTGGTCAGAGTATCAGATAACTCGGAATGTTCAGGACATTCCGACATCCCTTGGCACAACTGGAAGGCAGAGTGGCGCAAGACGCCCCCATTCCAACGTCCAGCCTTCGTCAATAGCAATGATGATACCATGCTCATGTATTTCACCTCTGGCACTTCTGGCGAACCCAAGATGGTGGCACATGACTTCCTCTATGCCCTTGGCCATTTGACCACAGGCGTCTTTTGGCACAATCTGCATGAAGGTTCACTCCACCTGACCGTGGCCGACACGGGGTGGGGTAAGGCCGTTTGGGGCAAGTTCTATGGACAATGGTTTGCTGGTGCCACGGTATTTGTCTTCGACCACGAGAAGTTCTCTGCCGACACGCTGTTGCGCCAAATCGAGAAATATCACGTAACATCATTCTGTGCTCCTCCCACCATCTATCGCTTCATGATACGCGAGGATTTGTCGAAGTACGACCTTTCGTCGCTGGAGTATTGCACCACAGCAGGCGAAGCGCTGAACCCTGCGGTCTATGACAAGTTCTTAGAGAAGACGGGCATCTGCATGATGGAGGGCTTTGGTCAGACGGAGACCACCATGACCCTCGGTACGATGCCTTGGATGACACCGAAACCCGGTTCCATGGGAATGCCTAATGCTCAGTATGACATCGACCTCTTGCGCCCTGACGGCACTTCGTGTGAGGATGGTGAGAAAGGCGAGATAGTGGTGCGTGCAGGAAAGAACAAACCCATCGGACTCTTTAAGGAGTATTATCGCGATGAGGCTTTGACCCATGAGGCCTGGCACGATGGCATCTATCACACCGGCGACATGGCATGGCGCGACGAGGATGGCTACTATTGGTTCGAGGGCCGCATCGACGATGTCATCAAATCCTCTGGCTATCGCATCGGCCCCTTTGAGGTGGAATCGGCATTGATGACACATCCTGCTGTTGTGGAGTGTGCCATTACGGGTGTGCCCGACGACATTCGAGGCATGGTGGTGAAGGCTACTGTGGTGCTGGGCAAGGAGTGGAAGTCGCGTGCTGGCGAGGCTCTGATAAAGGAGTTGCAGGAACATGTGAAGCACGAGACTGCCCCTTATAAATACCCTCGCATCGTGGAGTTCGTCGACGAGTTGCCCAAGACCATCTCAGGCAAGATACGTCGTGTGGAAATCAGACAGAAGGACGCAAAGTGAATTTAGTGGTCTGGGCCTTGTGTAAAAGTTTAAAGGTTTAATCGGGCTAACGCCTTGTTTAAAAGTTTAAATTTTCGTTATCGTTAAGGTTAAGTATGAAAAGAATAGTAGTTAAGATAGGTTCCAATGTGCTCACGCGCACCGACGGCAAGCTCGATGTGACGCGCATGTCGGCATTGGTTGACCAACTGGCGTGGTTGCGCAGCCACGACTATGAGGTTGTGCTCGTCAGTTCGGGTGCTGTGGCCTCTGGTCGTGGAGAACTGCGTGTGGACCATAATCTCGACAGCGTGGAACAGCGTCAGCTCTTTTCGGCCGTTGGACAAGTAAAGCTCATCGGCCTGTATTACGACCTTTTCCGGGAGTTTGGCATTCATGTGGGACAGATACTTACGACGAAGGAAAACTTCCAGTCGGGATTGCAGTACGAAAATCAGCGTGCCTGCATGACCGTCATGCTGGAGAATGGCGTGTTGCCCATCGTGAACGAAAACGACACCGTGAGTGTGACGGAGTTGATGTTCACCGACAACGATGAACTTTCGGGTCTTATTGCCGAGATGATTCAGGCCGACACACTTGTCCTACTTTCCAATATCGATGGCGTATATACAGGACATCCCGATGCACCGGATTCTAAACTGATAGCCGCTGTAGAGCCCCAACGTGACCTTAGTGAGTACATACAGCCCGAACGAAGTGCCTTTGGTCGTGGTGGCATGCACTCGAAATATCAAACTGCCCGTCGCTTGCAACAGACAGGCATTCGTGTGGTCATTGCCAATGGTGAGCGTTCCGACATCCTCATCGACCTCATGGAGCGTCCCACCAATGTTCCCCATACAGAATTTATCCCCAAATGAAACTGACAGATACTTTCCAACGCATCAAGACTGCCAGCCGTGGCTTGTTGCTATTGACCGACGAACAGCGTAATTGTGCCTTGCGGGCTGTGGCAGATGCCATTGTCCAGCATCAGGCAGAACTTCTGGAGGCCAATAGCCGTGACCTTGCTCGCATGGATGCGAACAGTCCTTTGTACGACAGACTTCGGTTGACTCCCTCCCGTCTCTCTGGTATTGCCGATGACATGCGCAAGGTGGCCACTTTACCCTCCCCGTTGGGACTGTTGTCGAAGCAACGCACCTTGGAAAATGGTTTGCGCCTGCGTCGCACCAGCGTACCTTTTGGTGTGGTAGGTGTGGTGTATGAGGCACGTCCCAATGTTACTTTCGATGTCTTTGCACTTTGCCTGAAGAGCGGCAATGCCTGTGTGCTGAAGGGCGGACGCGATGCCGAGGATTCGAACCTTGCTGCCGTTTCGCTCATAAAAGAAACCTTGCAGTCGTTGGGCATGGATGCCGACATCATCGCTCTGCTCCCTGCCACCCACGAAGCTACCGCTGAGATGCTCAATGCCGTGGGATACATCGATGTGTGCATACCTCGTGGTGGCCGCAAGTTGATTGACTTCGTTCGTCAGAATGCTCGTGTGCCTGTCATCGAGACTGGAGCAGGTGTGGTGAACACCTATTTTGATGAAAAGGGTGATTTGGACATGGGCAAGGCCATCATCCACAATGCTAAGACACGCCGCGTTTCGGTGTGCAACGCGCTCGATTGCCTGCTTGTTCACGAGTCGCGCTTGAGCGACCTGCCTGCATTGGTTGAGCCTCTGCTTACCCACACCACGCCCGTCACCCTCTATTGCGACGAGCCTTCCTATGCAGCCCTCACCCTTGACCTTCGCTCGACTTCATCACTCCTGCAGCGCGCCAGCGCCGATAGTTTCGGCACCGAGTTCATGGACTACAAGATGGCGGTGAAGACAGTCGCTTCACTCGATGAGGCTTTGGCACACATTGCCCAATATGGTAGTGGACACAGTGAAAGCATCATTACCAACGACGAAGCTCGTGCCCGCGAGTTCCAGACGCGTGTCGATGCCGCCTGTGTCTATTGGAATGCTCCCACTTCGTTCACCGATGGTGCCCAGTTCGGTCTTGGTGCCGAGATAGGCATCTCCACCCAGAAACTTGGTCCCCGTGGTCCCATGGGTCTCGAGGAACTCACCACCTACAAGTGGCTCATCGACGGCGAGGGGCAGGTAAGGAGTGCTACATAAGGAATAATAAAGTAATATAGAATAATCGCCCTCTCTCGTCATTGTACGTGGGAGGGCGATTGCTGTATCTTTAGGATATCTTTTTGTATAAAGAGTTGCTCCCTCTATCGATACGAAGGTTATCCTTACATGGCATCAGCCTGTAAACGACAGACATGATAGTAAGTGTTGAAGGATTACTAAGCTTGCTATTAAACTTCACATTGTAATTTTGGGAACAATGGTAAGCAAACGCGCCACCAAAAGCAACATTATCTTGTCACGACTTCAGAGATTGTGCAAGCACCTCTCTGGCTTCACTGCTCCAAATTTGACCTTTGGTCTTATTTTGTCACGACTAACCTTTGGTTTTCCTCCTTCGCACCTCAGTCATTTAAACAAGTTTATGACATTCGATTTGGCGTCGGTTCACCAGAGATTGTGTAAACACCTCTCTGCCTTCACTGCTCCAAAATTTGGTCCTTTATTTGTTTTTTTGTAATTTTGCGGAGCTAAAAGCTCACATTGATGGACTTGTTTTTTACGATAATTGACCATGTGCAGCAGTTTCTGTGGACCTACATTGTGCTGGCGATGTTGGTGGGATGCTCGCTTTACTTCACTGCTCGACTGGGATTTGTGCAGTTCCGCCACTTGGGCGAAATGCTGCGGCAGTTGAAAGGCAGTGTCTCATTGGCACAGCCTGACGCCTCAGAGCGTAAACACACCGTCAATTCATTTCAGGCTTTCGCCATCAGTCTGGCCAGCCGAGTGGGTACGGGCAACCTGGCAGGTGTGGCTTCGGCCATTGCTGTGGGTGGACCGGGAGCTGTGTTCTGGATGTGGGTGATGGCGCTTTTGGCGTCTGCCACTGCCTTCATGGAGGCCACACTGGCACAGCTGTTCAAGCGCAAAGGGGAAGACTCCTTCTATGGCGGTCCTGCCTACTACATGCTCCATGGCCTGCATAGCCGCTGGATGGGCATCCTGTTCGGTGTGGGCATCATCGTTACCTTCGGCATGGCCAAT
>JAEEGL014098959.1_pt1 | contig 20362 bp, 15 predicted proteins | sample 9134231 | NCBI WGS metagenome assembly JAEEGL01 (sample SAMN16246548, study PRJNA631951) | gut metagenome | biome: gut microbiome; feature: rumen; material: fiber-attached | host: Bos | place: Iran: Karaj | collected 2018-10 | reverse complement strand
GTATCGTAATCATTTCCGAATACACCGAGCTCTTTGAGCTTTCCTACCGCAACCTGAGTAATGTAAGGCATCAGATTGTTGGGGATTCCGTTGGGATTCTCGCCCATGGTTCCCGATTTGTGAGCACCGATGGGATTAAAATATCTGAGGAGGATCACGTTCCACTCATTATCCGCTTTTTGGATATCGGAAAGGATCTGCTCAAGCATGGACTTGGTCCAACCGTAAGGATTGGTGCACTGTCCCTTGGGGCACTCTTCGGTGATAGGAACGAATGCGGGATTTCCGTAAACGGTTGCACTGGATGAAAAGATGATATTCTTGCATCCGTGCTTTCTCATAACATCAACAAGGGTAAGGGTTCCGGTGATGTTGTTATCGTAATACTCCCAGGGCTTTGCAACGGATTCTCCGACTGCCTTAAGTCCCGCAAAGTGGATGACGCAGCTGATGTCTTCTTTGGAAAAGATATCGTCAAGCGCCGCTCTGTCTCTGATATCGGCCTTGTAGAAAACGGGCTTCTTGCCGGTAATTGCTTCGATCCTGCCGAGAACCTTCTCACTTGCGTTGGAAAGATTGTCGAGAATGACAACTTCTCTTCCGCAGTTCTGAAGCTCAACAACAGTGTGGCTTCCGATAAATCCAGCGCCGCCGGTAACAAGTATCTTGCTCATAAAACCTCCTTAAAGTACAACCCCGTTCTTTTCAAGCAGTGCCTGTGCGCTCTCAACGGAGTCAACACCGGTCTTGTTTTTGATGGGCGCAAATTCCTTTTCTCTTTCAACTTCGAAAGGAAGACAGCTGTCACACTGGTGGATCATGTCGAGAACAAGATTCTCGTACTTGTATCCGTTAGGTGACTCGGGTTTGAAAAGATTACCGTTCTCATCAAGGCAGGGAATCTTCTTTTCAACAATGTGAAGAGGAAGTGCTCCGTTCAGGATCCTCTCGAGCTGCTCGGTGGTGAACAGATAGTTAAGGATTACGCCGAAGTTATATGCGGGATCTCCCTTATCATTCTTGGCATTCATAAGATCTTCGGTAAGATCGTAGTACTCTACGATGGAAGGTCTTCCGTCCTCGAGGCAGATAACGCCTACCTTCTCATCGGGAGCAGCCTTTCTTACAACCTTCGCACCTACTGTGCACTTCTTCGCGATGGTAGCGCCTACGAATACGGGATCGGCGATTCTCTGAAGAACATTGTCTACGGCAAATACGTTGAACCACTCAATACCGTTAGCATGTACGTGATCGAGAAGTCCTGCATTAACAAGGCTTACGAACCATCCGCCGTTACCGTTGGGAGATGTTGCCATGCGTCCCTTTTCCTCAAGATAGATCTTGCCTTCGTAATCGGTAGCTGCAGCCATTGCCTGCATGAAGAAGTGAATGTGATCCTCGGGATATCCGAAGAAGTTCTTCTCCTTGAAGAAAGCAACGGTGGTGTCGTTGTTTTTCTCGGAAGTCATAACATAGATATGTACGAATGCTCCGGCCTTATCGGTAACTTCCTTAAGGTTATTTATCAGGCATTCAAAAATAAAGAGCTCTCTGGTCTTACCTACATTGTACATTCCCTTGGGATTGTCACTGCCGAGTCTGGTGCCCATTCCGCCTGCAAGGAGGAGTGCTGCAACCTTGCCCTGCTTAATTGCCTCAAGACCGATGGCTTCATATTCCTTCTCGTGCTCTTTGATCTCGGGAAGCTCCATGCAGTCAAGGGGAGTGATAACGCCTCTCTTCTCAAGTTCTTCCTTGTTCTTGCAGGATGCAAGAATGCTCATGTCGGTACCGTCTATCTGAGCGATAAGAGCCTCTTTGCCGGCATCATCAAGTTCATCATAATATTTCAGAACCTGCATCTGACCGAATTTCTCGAGTTTTGCTTTTGCTTCTTCTATATTCATCATTTTTCTCCTAAGTTTAAGTGCTGATAATCACTCCAAAATAATAACACAAAAAGATCACTATATTTCTTAAAAAAATTGAAAACACCCGGGCAATCCCATACCCGGGTGTTTCCATATAGGGTTTTCTTCCAAGATATTAAGCCGCTTTGTAAGCAGCGATACCTGCTTCGGTAGTAAGGTTGTACTGCGCGGAACCGTTGAAATCCTGAGTAATATATACTCCTACGGAATTGGCATCCGCATCATATACAGCGGTGAAAGTTCCTCCGCGTGTGAATACGCTTCCCGCTACGGTGGGAGTCTCATTTATAGTTCCGGGAAGATATGCTGCGTTGATCTCAACTTCCATACTGCCGGCTCCTACGGTACTGCCGTCCGCAATGTCAGCAAGGAAAGCTTCTCTGATCTGATCCGCAGTCTGAATATCTCTTGAACGTCTTGACTGTTCAACATACTTGATGAAGAGTGGTGCCAAAACTCCGACCAAAACTGCCATTATCGCTATGACGATTATTAATTCTACCAGTGAAAATCCTTTATTCTTTTCCATAATCCTTATCCTCTCCCCATAAATCCCTTAAAACAATTTAGTACCACAACCCCTTCATTAATAATATACTTTGTGTTTTGAAAAAGAACAATAGTTATTTTAAAAAATATTAATCAAATCTTAAGATTTAGTTTTGTGCAATTCTTAAGATATTATTAATATTTTTGTCCTGATATGGATTTTTTTTACTTTTTCAGATCTCCAAAGAGGAGAAAAATCTGTCTGAAGCCTCCTCACCGGAGCTTTTTACCAAGAGACTCTTAAGTTCCTGCTTGTCATCTCCAAGCTGTCTGATCATTGCATCCCTGTTCGTATCATCAATGCACTTAAGATCCGACAGCAGATCGAAATGTTTCTTATCGGGATAAAGGTCTCTGACTGCTATCCAGCTTTCACTTCCCGCTTCAGCTCCCATCCTGTGATCATATATATAATCTCTGAATATCCCCTCGCTCTTACCGGAAAGAGCTTCGGGATTAAGAAGTCTCAGCATTGAAAGAGATGCCTTCAGAACTCTCCTGGAGCTTTCATAAGCCCCCTTGTCCGAACTTCCGTAATCCTCTTCACCGCAAAGTATCTGATTTAAAAATCCTTCGTCATCGGGAGCCTGCAATACGGATATTGCCCAGGCATCCCACTTATTCAGAAAATCCTCTCCGATCTTCTCTATATCGGTCAAATGTGCGGGAGCTCCGTTTCTGACAGCCCCTGCCAGCAGTACGGTCTTGTCCTCCGACATTCCGGGAAGAGAGATCTTCTGAAGCGATCTGCATCCCGTAAATATGCCATCGCCCGCGCTTAATGCGGGAAGAACCACCTCACTCAAGTTAATGCAGTGAGCAAAACAAAAATCTCCGATACTTCTCACGGAATCCGGAAGTATTATTTTCTTGAGAGTACGTTTACCGAGGAATGCTTTTTTCAATACGCTCGTCACAGGTACTCCTTCATCCGATGCTGCCGGAACCGTAAGAACGGAGAAGTTGCCTGTCACTCTGCTAAGTGCAAGTTCTCCGACTTTTTCATCGAATACAAGGCTTCCCTCGGGATAAACAATTTCTTTTTCCAAATCAGTCTCCTATGATCAAAGATCCAGTTTTAAGATCTCCTGTTTAAGATCATTGCCTCTTTCGGACAATTCCATGTCCTTGGAAAGAGTTTCGTAATCGCTGCTTCCGAATGTACCGATAAATCTCGATGACCAGGGGTCGGAAGTAAGCCTTGCAGCGAGGATAACGGGTTCATTTCCTCCGTCATATGCTTCACGCACAAATGCGATCATGTTGGAAAGCTTAGATCCGGTATTGTCGGATTCAGACTTAAGGGCGTGAACTTTCTTTTCATATATTCCGGATGCCACGGTAAATACCGCATTACCGTCCGCACAGGATGCGGCGTTTGCAGCGCGGATCATATCTTCATATAAGGCTGCGCAGCCTTTTAATTTCTTTCTGTCACCGTCGCTTAATGCGCCTGCTGCCTTAAGGTCATGAAGTCTCTTTGAAGCTGCATCGGAAGCGCTCTTCAGAACTCCGACAGCTTCGTCAAAGCCTGCGCCTTCACCCGCTTTGTTTTTGACCGCTCTGAGAACGGGGGTGATCTGCGATATCATATCGGCCTTTTCCATTACGCTTTTCATGTCAGCATTCACCGCATCAAGAAGCATGCCGAGTACGGATAATTTCTCGTCGAATCCCGCCTCGGAAGCTCTCGCAAAAACCTGGGGCGGAGGATTTCCCGCCAGAATATCCGCTATGCGGTAATCTTTCTTGTACTTCTTATACATATCCAGATATGCGGCAAAATCCTTGGCAACTCTGTCACATCTCAGATACTGGCATATCAAAGTCTCATCCGTAGTAATGTCTTCCTCATCGCATAGAAGCAGCATGTCCGAAAGATCTTCCCAGCCTCTTGCGGTAACATAGCTTCTTCCCTCGGGTGACATTTCCATTACATAGAAATCATCCTTCTTAACTTCCAGATATCCCATTACCGCACCATGGATATTTCTGCCGGAAGCATACTCGCGCCATACTTTAAGATCGGGTTCAACGGAAATAACCTTAAGTCTGTCCAATGTTGCTACATCGAATTCCCTTACAGATCTGTTGTACTCGGGAGGATTACCCGCAGTTACGATTATCCATCCTTCGGGAACCGCATGACGTCCGAAAGTTTTATACTGAAGGAACTGAAGCATGGAGGGACCAAGTGTCTCAGACACACAGTTTATCTCATCCAGAAAAAGAATACCTTCACTGATACCGCTCTCTTCAATGGCATCATAAACGGATGCTATGATCTCACTCATGGTGTATTCGGTAACGGAGTATTCTTTTCCGCCGAATTCCTTTTTCGTGATATAGGGAAGTCCAAGGGCGGACTGTCTTGTATGATGAGTCATGGAATAAGATACAAGAGCTATGCCCAGTTCGGATGCAATCTGCTCCATGATGGCAGTCTTTCCTATACCGGGTGCACCCACCATAAATATGGGGCGCTGTCTTGATACCGGTATATGATATTCTCCGTCATCGTCTTTCTTGAGATATAAAGAAACAGTATCTTTGATGACCTGTTTTGCGCGTGATATATTCATCCGAGTTCATCCTCCTCTATTATCACTTTGGTACTCCACGCAGGACATGCGGGTCTTGCCACATCATTATTCAGGAAAGCAAATATGACATCTTCGTCAGGTTTCTTCTCAGGATATATACCATATCCGTCGGTAAAATAGATTATTCCCTTGAGATCATCGAATTCATGCTTTTCTTTAAGTTCCTCCACATATGAGAAGACAGGCCTGAAATCCGTTGCACCTCCGCCCGTGATCTTCATATCCTTCAGATAAGCATCCAGTGCTTCCGAATCCGTTATCTTATCGTCGGTTTTAACTTCGCTGTCACACTGGATTATATGTACGTTGATCTTCCTGAAGAAACTTTCGGAATTCTTGAGAAGATCGAATGTTTGTCTGATGAATTTCCTGACTATCTCCCCGCTTGTTGATGCGGATGTATCTATGGCTATAACAAAATCCCTTATCCTTTTTTCATCTCTGTATTCAAGAGGCTCTATAAAGGGCATTCCGTCATATTCTTCAAGTCCGTATACATAGTAGATATAGTCAAACTCCTCATCACTGAGACGGTTTGTTTCCCCGGAAACCAGGAAATGTTCCAGCACTTTGGAATAATCGAATTTGACTGCAGCGCCTTCCGCCAGATTTCTTTCCAGCGCTTCACCTGTTGTTTTACTCTCGGAGAAATTCTTGATCTCAGCCAGAACCTGCCTTGATATCTTCTTCCATTCCTCTTCCGATATGACCATTTCAGTTTCGGATGATGAAGCATGCCACAGTTCATGGGAGTCCTTCTTGAATGCTCTCTCATATTCCAGCACTCTCGAAGTGGTCATGGGATTTTTCCTGAAGTATTTATATATCTTCTCCGCGGAAAGAGGACCTATATCTTCTCTGAGAACCTTGAGCATGCCCGCCGATGACAGGTCAGAATCCAGTTTGATGCAAGGTTCATCCAGCTCTGCTATGACATTCTCAACCGCTATGTCACATGCCAGATCCCACAGCACCATATCCGTCTTCTTGCCTGCAAAGGGATGGGCGAATATGTGATGAAGCAGAACGTGGAACAGTATTCTTGCGGGATATTTAAAATCGTGCGAGGATGCTTTAAGTATAAATACGGGGTCGTAGTACATCCGCCCCATATCGGACTTAACATCACCTATTCCCGGTCTTGCCTCCCACTTAAGCTCCATCAGGCTTCTTGAGAGGAATCTGAAGGACATAAGTATCTCATCCCTCGCAAGCGCAAGAACCCGCTCAGCCAGAGTTTTTATCTTTTCAATGTTTTCTTTTTCGGATAATCTGTCTTCCATATATGCAAAAAGGGAGCGTCTTATTGGCGCTCCCTAAATTATATCATGTAAACACATCAAAAATCCTGCCCTCGGCCTCATATCCGAAGCCCTGTCCCTCAGGACCGTAGGACACCGTCTCACCGTAATGGTCGCTTGCGATCTTATTGAAGGCCTGTTCTATCTCCCTGGCCTTTGAAGAACCCTTGCGAGGTCCCATGCTCGTCACCTGTGAATCCGCATACATCACAGGACGTGCGGCACCCACGGAATACTTGCCGGAATTTCTTCGTACGCTTTCGGAATATCCCGCCGACGTATCCGAAGAATTTCCCACGGAATAATTAAGAGGCCTGATATATGATTGTGATCCGGAATATCCGGATATGGGATCTATTCTCATAATTATTTACCCATGAATTTTTCTTCAAACTCATCTACAGGTATCGGCTTTGAGAAATAATAACCCTGGAAAGAACGGCATCCGCATTCTTCGAGGAAATTCTTCTGTTCTTCCGTTTCTACACCTTCCGTGATGACCGTAAGCCCCATCTCAAGGCCCATATTGATGACGTTGGAAAGTATTATGGTGGACTTAAGATAAGTGTCCGCATCGGGAATATTCCTAAGGAACATCATATCTACCTTGATCACATCAACTGGCAGATTCTTGAGGGTGTTAAGGGAAGAATAGCCGCTTCCGAAGTCATCCATCTCCACTATGAATCCGTCTCTTCTCAGAGCCTTAATGGTATCCTGAACCGATCCTTCGTTGTTAAGCATTGCAGTCTCAGTGATCTCAAGCCTGAGCTGTTCCGGTCTTATACCGTATTTCCCGACATAGCCCGTTATATCACCGTACACATCCGTGAAAAAGAAATCCTTAGGGGAGATATTGACCGACAGATACATGTTGTCGTGTCCTTCATTGTTCCACTTTCCAAGTATCTTACAGGAAGTTTCCCATATATATCTGTCCGCATCCACAATAAGTCCGGTCTTTTCCAAAACGCCCAGGAATTTTCCGGGAGGAAGGAGTCCTTCCTGTTTATGATTCCATCTTATCAGAACTTCTCCGCCCTTAACTTCATCCGATGTAACCTGAGCCTGTATATAGGGAATTATCTCCCCGTTTCTTATTGCATCATGGATGCTTCCGGTTATCATCTGTTCCCATACAATGGAATCGCGAACGGATCTGTCATAATATGCCATTACGCGCTGCATATCGTTTTTGATACCGTCTATGGCAAAGAATGCTCTGTCAAAAACGGTCTGTGATGTCAACTCGCCCTCACCTGTCACGCATACTCCGGCATGCATCGAAACGGGGAATTTATTATCTCCTCCGTCTATATGAAGAGATTTGCAAAGTGCGGTAAATTTCGTAGGATCAAAGTCTTCTTTTTCCATGAACAAACCGAATCTGTCGGCAGTAACACGTCCGACTATATCTTTGGGGCCGGCCAGTTCAGTCAGTTTAACCGCAATCTGCTTAAGAAGATCATCCGCACGCTCTGTTCCGAATATGTCGTTGATAACCTTGAATCCGCTGACATTTGTAACAACCGCAACGTATTCTTTGTCTCCTCTGGTTGCCAATTTTTCATCCGTCAATCTGTACAGAGCCGACAGGTTGTAAAGCCCTGTGAGAGAATCATGGCTTGCCAGGAATCTTTCTTTTTCAAGTTCTACTTCTTCATCGGTTCTGTCATTTACATTGACGTAGAATCCACAATACTCATGTCTGCTGTCATATACATCCGACACTTCCGTCTCGTATATTACATCATTTCCGGTTTTCTCATCGGTGATGCGTCTTACGAATCTGTACGAACCCGAAGGTATCTTTTCTCTTCCAACAAGATCGCGGAATATGCGGGCTGCTCCCTTGAAATCATCATCCCCTATTCCAAACATATCCGCAAAACTATGGTTCAGAAAAACGACCTTTTTGGCATTATCAAACAGGACAATACCGTTATCCGACGATCTTAAGGATGCGGATAACAGGTTATTGATGAGAGTTGCCGGTTTGTAAAAGACAGTAAAAAATACTATGAGAAGGCCGGTTATGGCGTATCCGACAAGTGAAAGATCCACGGGACTTGTGGAAATCATTACACTTACGGTCCAGATAGCGGATACCAGAAGCGATAGTGCTATCAGGAAATACCTGACCCAGTAAATGGCCGCATTTCTGCTGGCCTTCCACAAAAGCATGGCAATTCCCGTAACAACGGCAACTATTACCAGAAAACCGTGAACATAATAGTAAGTTCCGCCCATGACGCCGTAATAAATGCGGTCCGAATACCATGTACTCCCCGCAGTTATGGCATCAACATCGGTTACCGATCTGGCCTCCGGAATTATGGCGACCACCTTATATACATGTCTGAATTTAAAATTGCTCAAAATCGATATGACATCAAGTGCGGTAAGAATGCGGAACACATAAACATACCACTTATATCTGTGAGAGATCCCACAATAGACCATTACGAATCTGAGAAGGAAGAATAGCATGATATCCATGCCGATATAAAAGAACGCATAGCCGATCTCAGCAACCTTTTCATGCCTGGTCATGGTCACAACTCCGTCAGCTATAAAAGGCACAAAACTGCTCACAAGAAGACAGAGGATAAAACCTCTATAAGGATTATCCTTACGTCTGACCATGTATATACTTGCCAGATACAGTACCATGAAGATACTGAGCAGAATCATGAAAGTATACGAGATCATAATGCCGGTCTTTCTTAATCAAGAACAAACTTCTTAACTACTTCTTCCAGTTTATCAACACATTCGTGACACTGTGAGACCATGATATTTGTATCGCTCATGCCCTGTACAATATCGGTGGTCTTGCCTGCGATATCCGAAACGCCGTTTGCGGATTCTCCTATGGCTGTGTTAATGGAACCGATGGCACCCACGATATTTGCAAGGATCTCCATGAGTTCATCAACACTGTTTTTGATGCTGGACATGCTGTCTTTGAAGATATCGGCATCATCCTGATACTGATCGCCCACCTTCTGGAATTCATCATAGTCCGCAAGAACGGTGTCCTCTATGAATTCACCCATCTCCTCAAGGCAAGCCTGCATCTGGGTAATTGCAGAATTAACTTCCTCTACTATTCCGTTGATATTGGTAACGGCGTGAGAAGTCTGATCTGCGAGATTTCCTATCTCGGTCGCAACAACGGCAAATCCTCTTCCGGCCTCACCCGCCCTGGCAGCCTCTATGGATGCATTAAGCGCTAGCAATGAAGTCTGTGAAGATATGGCCATAATGGTATTTGTAAGCTCGCCTATCTTCTCCGCAGCTCTGGAGCTTTCAATGGCATGATCCGATTTAGCCTTAACATCGTTATACTTCTGTCTGGTATTTTGGGAAGCAGCTTCCGTAGTCTTCTTGAGATCCGTTGCTCTTTCCATGATCTCATCGGATACGGTGAATCCGTCATTGGTCTGCATCTCAATCTGATGAGCCGTATTATGGATTCCTCCGATATCAGTATTGATGCTTTCTGAAGAAGCGGAGCACTCCTGCATTGATGCAGCCAGTTGCTCAGTGGTTGCGGAATTATCTGTGCACATGGTGTTGACCACGTTTGTGGTTTCATCAAGCACATCCATATTGCTCTCGATCTCATCGGATGCGTTTTCAATCTTACCGACGATCTCTCTGAGACTGCTTCTCATGTCCCGTACGGAATTTGCGATAAGTCCGAACTCGTCTTTTCTGCTGCATACAGCTCCGGATTTGGGATTATGTCTGAGGTCGAATTTTGCAGTATCATCAAGGATTTCAACAAGTGTATTAACGGGCCCTAGCATGGATGAAATGATGATGTAGAATGCTGCGATCGTTACGATCAGAAGTATGGTCGCGGTAACGGTAAGTAATATCCTGAGCGATTTAATGGGAGCCATGACCAGATCGTAATCTCCGGTCACAACGACTATGTTTCCGCCGTTTGTAAATGCATAGCCTGCGAATTTATCCTCTCCCTTGTATTCATAAACAACAGAACCGTCCCCTATGGAAGAAGGTTTTTCACCCGATGAGAGTTTTGATGTAATGTTCTTTACGGCAGCATTTTCAACGGGGTTGCCGATCTTGTCCGGATTCGAATGATAAACCATGGTTCCGTCTGCGCTTACAAAATACGCATAAGACCCTTCAACTCCGCTGAGTTCGATATCGCCCAGTACTCCGCCGAAATACTCGTTAAGGACAGATTTGTTGTTATCCGGATCTGCCTTGAGAATTTCTATCAGGGAATTTTCCCTCTCTATGCCTGCCCCCGCATTACCGGTTCCCTCCTGACAGAGAGCATCGATGCCGGCAGCCGCAGCCTGAGCCACATTCATGGTGTACTTCTTGTAAGCTTCAACCATGGTATCTTCCGCATTCTCAATAGCCATTGCCGAAAGGATCAGTCCCGATATCGCGAAGGTAAGTGCCACTGCGGCAACGGTCTTGGTAATGCTTGAGTTTAAAAACTTAACTTTGGTATTCTTTTCCAACTTAAGCACCTCTCTCATCCGGATAAAAAAGGGTAAGAAATTTTCGATTTTTCTTACCCTTACTTATAACGCTATGTATACAGTATAAAGTTAATAATTTGAATTCTCAAGTGCCGAATTTGTCAATTGTCAGCTTAAAGATTCTCGTCCAGAATGGCCTTAAGAGTCTCACCGGATTTCTGAAGTGCCGCAAGCTCTTCATCGGACAGCTTGGCGGGAACGGGAGCCTCAACGCCGCCCTTTCCCACTATGGCAGGAAGTGAAAGAGCCATTCCGTCCAGTCCGTACTCGCCGTGGAGCATACGTGATACGGGAAGGATGGATTTCTCATCTCTGATGACAGCCTCACATATCCTGCGCACGCTCATTGCTATGCCGTAATATGTAGCCTGCTTTTTCTGAATGATCTCGTAAGCCGCATTCTTAACATTGTCGGCTATCTCTTTCATTGCTTTCTCATGATCGTAGTGACCCTTGAGTTCGCAGAATTCGTTTACGGGAATACCGGAGATATTGGCTGATGACCACACAGCAATCTCACTGTCTCCGTGCTCGCCGAGAATGAATGCGTGAACGTTTCTGGCATCAACATCCAGATGCTCACCCAGGAGATATTTAAATCTGGCGGTATCCAGAACAGTACCCGATCCGAATACCCTGTTTTCGGGGAGTCCTGACAGCTTCTGCGCAGCAGCGGTGAGAATATCAACGGGATTTGCGACTATAAGAAGGATTCCCTCAACCTTTACTCTGTTAAGTTCACCCATAATGGATCTGAAAATAGAGATGTTTTTCTTAACCAGGTCGAGTCTGGTCTCACCGGGCTTCTGATTTGCTCCCGCGGAAATAACGATTATGGCAGCGTCTGCGATGTCTTCGTATTTGCCCGCATAGATCTGCATAGGCTTTGCATAGGAAAGTCCGTGAGCTATGTCCAGAGCTTCGCCTTCAGCCTTGTCGGTGTTGGCATCGATAAGTACCATCTCGCTAAAAAGACCGCTCTGCATAAGTGCAAACGCAGAAGCACTTCCTACGAATCCGCATCCTATAAGAGCAACTTTTCTGGTATCAACAGCCATTTTATTACCTCCCTTTTTTCTCATAGATTTTGTAGAATCTTGTAGTTAATGGATATGTGTACTTGGAGTAAGAAACGATATCCTTAAGCTTCATACAGTAGATATATCCCCAGGATGCGGCTTTGATCCATATCTCATCGCCCTCCTCTATGACAGCGAGAGCCGTCATGTAATGGGATTTGACGGTTTGTTTCATGGGCTTTAAGTCTTCCGTATACATGGGGATCACCTTATCCTTAAACAGGAAAGGAATACGTGGACCCGCAGCAAAGATAACGGGGTAATCCTTATCAAGGAGAGCCTTGATATCCGCAGCTTTCTTCTTAAGCTGGTTTCTTGCACTGTGTCCCCAGCCCACCCTTAAGGGCACACCATGCCTGATCAGATACTGATCGCACAAAAGGGGATAATAATATGGAGCGATCCCCAGCCCGGGGACGATGTACATACCTCCCCTTTTCATCTTACGGACCTGCTCCATATAATCGTCACGTTCTTTGGTTTGTTTTATGTATCCCTTGTACTGTGCAAGATCATGCAAAGCAATTACTCCGCAACCACTTCTGCGGAGATTCTTGTCAAAAGTGTTTTCCTCGGAAAACCACATCTGAGATCCTGCACTGTACTTTTTTTTCAAGGAATATGTTTCTTTACGCAATGCCTTACTCCCGAGATCATCTTACTCTCTCATCGCCCCAGAAAAACAGTGCTACGGTACCGGGGCCCGTATGGCTTCCTATGGTAGCTCCGATGCTGTAGATCTGCACCTTTCCATTCATCTTGGTGAACTTCTCTTCGATAAGATCCGCAACGGCTCTTGCATCCTCGTAGCAATCGGAATTGCTGATGAACACTTTGCCGGAATAGTCGAGACCGCCTTCCGCGTGCTCTTCCATCATCTCAACAATACGCTTGATGACTCTCTTCTTGCCTCTTACCTTCTCACGTGAGATAAGTTTTCCTTCGTCGTTGACATTCAGAAGGGGGCAGATACCCAGAACTGTTCCGATGGCACCCGCGGTCTTGCTGACTCTTCCGCCTCTGATGAAGAAAGTAAGGTCTGATGAGAAGAACCAGTGATGAGCTCTGTTCTTATTGGCTTCAAGCCAGTCTCTAACTTCATCGATGCTCTTGCCCTCGTCTCTCATATCGGCAGCAGCATCAAGAACAAGTCCGTGACCTGTGGATGCCGCAAGGGAATCGACGATATAGAGCTTTCTGTCGGGATATTTTGCGGAAAGGTCTTCTGCTGCAAGTCTTGCGGAGTTATATGAACCCGAAAGTCCGCTGGAAAACGCAATGTGAAGAATGTCCTTGCCTTCTTTTAACAAAGGCTCAAAAAACTCGGTGTACTCGCCCACGGTAACCTGGCTGGTCTTGGTATCCTCACCTTCGAGCATCCTTCTGAAAAGTTCCTTGGGAGGAACTGTGGTGCCCATATCATCGGCATAATCGGTTCCGCCTAGCTCGAAGTGAAAATAGATAACTCCGATATTTCTCTCTTTGAAATATTCATGTGAAAGGTCACATGTGGAACAACATGTTAATTCAAAATTGCCCAACTTACCAATCCTCCGGTTGATTAATCAAGTAATAAAAGTTTATCACATTTACGACGTACTGAACAAGAAAAGCCGATTCCCGTGCCCTTATTCGGGAACAATTTCGGTCCAGTATTCACCGCCGTATATATCTGTGAATTTGTATAATGCAAGATAATCTCCGCCGACATATGTATAGCTTATCTTGATATTATCGGGATCTTCCACAACAAACTGATCCCCAATGAAATAGCTGTCCTCATACTCACCGGCATAAGTATAGTAATCACAGATAAAGTCGATCTTATCTCCGGCCTGAAGTTCAATGAGGCCTCTTGCCTCGGTCTCATTATCCGTGCCTTCATAATCGATCCTTGCGCCTGCGATAAATCCATCGGGATGCTCGTAATCAAATATTATCTCAAGCTTTACCTGATCTCCGTTTAACAAAGCGGGGACATAACCGGTAGTCAACATCCAACCGTCATGCATATATGAATCCGTATGATAAAAGGCTACGGGCTGGTCTTCGATGGAAAGCCATGATCCGTCCACATCCGCATAAAGAGTACCGTCATCTTCTATCCTGAATATATTGTCCAGCCCCAGATCGATATATCCGGATCCGTCATCATAATACATGGCAAGATCCAGAAGGCTGACAAAATCCCACTGTTTGAATGGTATATGAATATATGCTCCCTTGTCATTTGTCTGCCAGGTAAGGATTGAAGCATCAAAAGAGTGCTCTGCGATATAATCCGCGGTTTCCTGATCCGACATGGATCTTCCGCTTGCAAGTTCCGATGAGGAAAATGCATTGATGAGTGAAAGGATATCGTTCATTCCGAGGGAACCGTATGTAGATGACGCGGATCCTCCGGACAGAAGCGAAAGAGGATTTGGAGATGCATTTCCCTGATTTCCCACAGCGTGTCCCGAAGCCTCAAGAGATGCAAACTCTCTTATGCAATCCGAGTACTCATCTCCGATTCCAAGTCTGTCGAAAGTATTTATGGCCTGAGACACTTTTCCGGGTTTGCTGTTATAAGGGAAATATAATGATATTCCGTATGCGTTGCTTATTGAATCGGATGTATTGTTATATTTGACTGCAGACAGTACCGCCTGAGCCAACGCATTTCCTTCTTCTGTTCCCACAGCCTTGGCAAAATCAACCAGATCGATCTGATCTATTCTGGATGATGTTGCAAATTCTCTGGAGCCGGTTCGTGCCGACGCAACAACTCTGTATTCACCACCGGCGATCATTTCCTGGGTTCCTGCGCAGAATGCCTTAAACTCATCCGGAATTGTCTCCTGAAGTTCAGCAAGGTCAACAAGAGAAAGAGTAGTCTTCTGTCCTCTGCACTGCTTGTCACAAGTATTTATAAAGTCATCGATGATCATCTTGCCGATCTGAAGGGTATCCATGGAAGGATTCTTGGCAAGAGATGTGAGCCAATTGGTGTAATACCATCCGATACCGGGCTCTGTCTCTTCGGATCCGATGAGGTAATCCGCATATTCGCATGCCATAAGATCGGTTTCCAAGGTAGCCATCAGGCATGCATCAAAACCGATGAAATCATATTTGATTCCTGCCTTTGCAAGTGCAGAATCGATCTCCGCAAGATCCATTGAACCTGCGGTAGGATTCTTCTCATCATAACCGTATCCGGATACGGATCCGCCGCCATGATCCCAGAAGATCAGCATATTTCTGTTTGCGGGATAATTGGAGTGAGCATAGTCAATGAACTCGGTAAGAGTCCCCGGATCGGTCATTGCACCTGTTCCCATATTGTCTTCAAGACACTCTATCTTACCGCCGCCAACAATTCTGTAAATCTGGTTTACGGAAGATGAAACGATGCTGTTCTTCCAATTCTTACATCCGCCGGTATATACAATGACATTGACATTATCAGAAAGAGTAGCGTTAGCCATCTCCATAAGGTCGTTTGATGCCATTCCACCCTTGGACTCGAGATCGGTACCACACATGTAGACCATGATGGTGACCACATCCTTACCACCCCCGAGAATCGTGGTGTATTTCTCTCTGGCATCGGGAGAAACGGATTTGTCCAGTATCCTTATGTTCTGATCGGGCCCCCACACAGTTGACGCTGCGGAAACACTTGAGTTTGAAGGAAATACAAAGCTTCCTAAGGTATTCGATACGGAAGGGGTTGTTAACGAGCTCACATCCGGGAGGTTAGCCGTGTCGATACCGCCGCTTCCGGAACCACCGCTCATGGACTTTATTATTCCAAGGACGACGGCTACAATAATGGCAAAGACAATCCTGATCCAGCCTATTCCGCCTCCGAATCCGCCTCTATGATAACCGCCGCCCGAATAACCGCTGCCCGATGAACTGTGGCTCGGACGGATGTTTTGTCCGTTACCGGAATGGTGTGATCCTCCTCCAAAACTTCCGCTTCCGACAGGACCTGTTCCGAGACCGGAGCCTCTTCTTGATACTCCTCTTCCGGAACCTGTTACATTCCTAGATCTACCATGTGGTGTAGGCATTTTTCATAATCTCCTTTTAAGTAAGATCAGATGTCTTCGATTTCCTCAAAGACAGTCTCATTTATTACTTTATTCAGTACATCCTCGGCGGCATCATCAACCACCTGCTCGAATCCCGTAAGTGCGGCAAAGGGAGCAAACTGTGCGGCCCTCGCCTCCCTGCTCATCCTTGGGTGCTTATAGGGGTCCGGCTCATGAACGGGAAGATCGATAATATCGCTGTAATCTTTATTCATGCTTTGTGCCCTCCGACCTGACCGTTTCTTTCGGCCGTCATTGCGCCTTCCTCGAGATTCATACCCTTTAGTATAGCATTTTTACCGTATTTTTGCTGAATATTAAGCACCGCCTCCTGGAGCCTTCTGTCCTTCTCCTCATCCTCCCTGTTCTCTTCCCTGATCCTGGCTTCTTCCTCGTAATCGGTGAAAAGATCCAGCTGAACATATTCGACGGCCTTTTCGTTTTCTTTTTTACCTTCTTCCTCGGGAAGAGTGTGGTTTGCAACGATATTTACGCGTCTTATGAGAAGCTTCATGTCGATGATCTCCTCATAGAGCTGCGCCGCAGTCTGTACCAGAGTCCTGGTTGAGGAAGTGTAGTGGCCCAGGTTCATGCTGCCGCCTGCGGGTGCGGGGACAAGTCTTCCGTAATAATCCCTGACGATCTCGCCCTTGTAATCCTTCATACGTTCCTTGTCCGCGAAATTATCGATGTCATAACCGACATAAATAACAAGCTGGTCAGTAACAAGGCCCTTTTTCACCAGATCCAGTGAAAGGAGTTCGGTCATCTCCTTGACGATAAGCAGGCCCTTTTCAGCCGTGTAGGGGCATTTGAGAACCTGTCCGGTGGAAAGGGATGAGCTCTTGGGAACATATCCCTTAATGTCTGCGATTTCACAGGGTTCGTATCCCCAGGCATGGTCTATGAGCAGCTCTGCATTTATACCGAAGAGCTTGTAGAGAAGATCTTCGCTGTAATGATTGCCCTTTGGCCCCACGGAACACCTGGCGACATCACCCAGGGTGTACATTCCGTTTTTCTCCAGCTTGTTTGCGGTTCCCCTTCCTATTCTCCAGAAATCGGTAAGAGGTCTGTGGTCCCAGAGTATCTCGCGGAATTTTCTCTCATCAAGTTCCGCAACTCTTACTCCGTCCTTATCAGCGGGCATGTGCTTTGCAACTATATCCATTGCAATCTTGCACAGGAACATATTGGTTCCGATACCTGCGGTTGCGGTAATTCCCGTCTCCGCAAGAACCTCACGGACCATCTTCATAGCAAGTTCGTGTGCGGTCATCTTATAAGTCTTCAAATAGTGGGTAACATCCATGAAGACCTCATCGATCGAATACACATGCATATCCTCGGGAGCAACATATCGTAAATATATGCTCACGATCCTTGCACTGTATTCCATGTAATAGCGCATGCGGGGAGGTGCAACTTCGTAGCCCAGTTCCAGCGTCGGGTCTTTTTTTACATCGGGATCGTATGAACTTTTACCCGAGAATTCTTTTCCGCCAAGAGCCCTTTTTCTGGCGGCGTTAACCTCTCTTACTTTCTGAACGACTTCAAAAAGCCTTGCTCTTCCGGATACTCCGTAAGATTTGAGAGAAGGCGAAACTGCAAGACATATTGTTTTCTCGGTACGGGTGGGGTCTGCTACGACCAGATTTGTTTTGAGAGGATCAAAGCCTCTTTCGACGCATTCGACCGATGCATAGAATGACTTAAGATCTATGGCGATAAAGGTCCTTCTGTCGGGACCTTCGTCTGAGCATATTCGCTTTTTACCATACTCTTCAGCCATAGGATTATTCTAACATAAAAGGTCCGGGGACTACCCCGAACCTTTTCTTAATATTCCGGTATATTGAGTTTTATTTGATCTCAAAGGGATTGTCTTTTCCCTCATCCATCTCGAGAATTCCTTCGACGCAGTGCTCAACCATCTCTCTTACCGCAACATCCGTATAGAATGCCATGTGGGATGTAAGAAGCACATTGGGATAGGATTTAAGAATTGCCATATCGTGGTTATCCAGGATATCCCCTTTTCTGTCGAGGTAATAAAGACCTGCTTCATGCTCTATGGTATCGAGTCCCGCAAACCCGATCTTTCCGGATTCGATTCCTTCGATCATTGCCTGAGTATCGATGAGCATTCCTCTTGCGCAGTTAATGATCATGACACCGTCCTTCATCTGTGCGATCTGATCCTTACCGATCATGTGATAGTTTTCTTCAAGACCGGGCACGTGAAGCGAGATGATGTCACAGTTTTTATAAATGGTTTCAAGATCCGTATACTCTGCGTATTTAGCTGCGGAGTCGTTCTGCCTGATGTCATAGCAGAGCATCTTGCATCCGAATCCTGAAAGGTGCTCTATAACTTTGGTTCCGATCCTTCCGGTTCCGATGATACCTACGGTGCAATCCTGGATATGTCTTCCCAGTTTTCCCTTAAGCGAATAGTCCTGGATATTTCCTCTTTCGATGATGGGCATGATCTTGCGAAGTCCCATGAGCATCATCATGATGGAATAATCGGCAACACCGGTGGGATCGTATGAAATGGATGCGGTGCGGATACCGATCTTATGAGCATATGCATTGTCGATGTGATCGTATCCGATGGTACGTGTGGAGATATATCTGATACCCAGACTCTTAAGCTTATCGAGAAGAGCGGGATCCATAGTGTTGGTAAGAATGCTCAGCGCATCATATCCTTCACACAGATGTGCATTTTCAAGTGAAGGATACTCGGATGTAAATCCGTACTCCACTCCAAGCTTCTTACAGATGTCTTCGAAATATCCCTGCTCGTCATAAGGTCTTAATGAATATGCAAATATCTTCACGTCCGTAGATCTCCTTTATACTATCCGTCATCCGGCGGTTATGATTGCTATATCATATGCGGGAAGCGTTACCTTACCGGAACTTAGTTTTATCTTATCCTTCGAAGTGTTAAGAACTCCTCCGAGAACGGAATAGGATGAATATGCATCCGGAATATCGATGCTTACTTTTTCAGTTGAGAAGTTGATCGCGATAAGAACAGGTTCGCATCCTTCCGCTTCCTTCAGATACAGTGCATAGTCCGAAGATACCGATACGACTTCCGTGATCTGTCCTCTTGATATCGCAGGGAAGATCCTTCTTAATCTTACCGCCTGTCTGTAGTAATTATATATCGAGAGTTCATCCTTAACCTGCTCTTCATATGAAGGATACTTCATCGCAAAAGAATCCATATCGGCAGGTCCTGCGCACATTCCCTCGCTGTCTGCATCAGCGCTCCACTGCATCGGTGCACGCTTATTCTCGTCCTTACCCGAGCCCTTCATTCCCAGCTCTTCGCCGTAGTACACAAATGCGCTTCCGCTCATAAGAAGATTAAGTGCTCCAGCAAATTTAACTTTGGCATCTGCATTTTCACCGGTGTAATATCCCGCACTTCTTCCCATGTCGTGATTGGTATAGAAAGGTGCGTTGATGTAATCCGGATTGTATGAAAGATACAGCTCGTTTTCTGCGATCTGCGAATTAACGAATCTTTCGGGTGATACAGTTCCTCTTACCGCGCCTGCGATAAGTCCGTCCGAATCCGCATACGCAAAATCAAACATGCTGTCTACGCCGCTCTCATAATACCTTGCATAGTCATTCTGAGCAGACCATCCTTCACATACTATGTATGCATTCGGATCAATACCCTTTACATCTTCCGCAAATCTTGCAAGAGCCAGGGTGCTGTTATAAGTATCATTGGTGAAATAACTTGTTACGGCATCCATTCTGAATCCGTCGCAGCCCTCGCTGAGCCAAAACGCTGCAATGTCCATGAACTCCTGTCTTACAGCTTCGGACTCCAGATTAAAGTCAGGCATTCCGCTCCAGAATCTTGATTCATAGAACCAATCGGTTCCCGGAACTCTGCTGTATCCTCCGGATTCCGTATCCGTGAAATTATAATAGTTCAGATATCTGCACTCTGATGCATCAGGCTCCTTGCCGGGTGCAAGCGCCTGCAGATAATCGCATGCTTCCACAAACCAGGGATGCTCGGACGAAGAATGATTCATGACCATGTCATTATAGACGTGAATGTTTCTGGCATGGCAGGCTTCGATTAAAGCTTCGTAATCCTCAAGTGTTCCGTACTCAGGATCTATATTCTTATAATCCGTAACATCATATTTATGATACGTGGGAGAAGGACATACGGGGCTGAGCCATATCGCATCAAATCCCATGTCCTCTATATAGTCAAGTTTGGAGATTATTCCCTGAAGGT
>JAEEGL012747003.1_pt1 | contig 20362 bp, 18 predicted proteins | sample 9134231 | NCBI WGS metagenome assembly JAEEGL01 (sample SAMN16246548, study PRJNA631951) | gut metagenome | biome: gut microbiome; feature: rumen; material: fiber-attached | host: Bos | place: Iran: Karaj | collected 2018-10 | reverse complement strand
GTAGATGAATATGCTATTCCAGTTAATGAACTTTCTTTTGAGTATTTAAAAAGAGTTGATAAAATTAATGAATTTATAGATTATGAAGATTATTTGTTTGATCCAACTTTAAAAGAAGAGATTCAAACAGTATATGAAAAAGGAAAAGAAAGGAGTAGAACAAGAAAATATAATGAGTAAAAAACAGATAATTGTGTTGATAGTAGTAGGATTAATATTGTTTGCTGCTACTTTCTTGGGAGTATATCTTTTAAGAACCAATGATGATGGTAAAATAGAAAAGAAAAAGATTAAACCTAAAAATGCCATTGTTTTAAAAGATTATACAGTAGCTTATGGAACATATATTGGCGAAGAAAAAGAATACAATCCAGATACTAAAAAAATAGAAAGTCAAAAAGTAAAAATTGAAGTTACTAAAGACACTATTAATAATCAAAAATACACAGTTAAGAATAATTCAATCTATATAGATGGTTTTGAATTATATGAAGTGAAAAAGAATAATGAATTTACTCTGCTTGCCGGTGCTGGCACAGATTATAAATTAGAAAAATAGGAGGATAAAATGAAAGACGAAGAAAAAAAGAAAACAACTAAAAAACCTGCAGCAAAGAAAGCAACTGCAGTAAAGAAAACTAATGCAACAAAGAAACCTGCAACTGCAAAAAAAACTGCTACAAAAAAGGCACCTACTAAAAAAACAGCAGCAGCTGTTAAAGCTGAGCCAAAGGTAGAAAAAGAGCCTGTGGTAAAGGAAGAACCAAAAAAGGAAGAAAAGGAAATTGTTAAAGAAGAAAAGAAAACTTCTGAAGTACAAATTCCAAAGAAAACAAATAAACTATTTATTATCATTCTAGCTTGTATTGCTTGTGCTGCTATAGTAGGAGGAGTCATTTTAGCGGTATCACTAACCGGAAAAGATGGTAAATCTACTAAAGATACTAAAACAGTTAAAGTAGGAAAGAACAAGGTTAAAATTAAAGAAGATGAAGCAAAAGCTGTTGAATTAGATACTTATGATAATGGCTTAGTATCATTCAAATATCCAAAAGGATGGACAGTGGAAATAGCTCCAGCTGATTATATTCATTATAATTTTAAAGTTTATAATCCAGAAGATGATGATTACTTCTTCTTCTTTGGATTGAAATTCGAAGGATATATGAAATCTAAAAAAGCTAGAAATTGGCAAAAAAAATGGTATCCAAGTACTATGTTTGCTAAACTTCCAGCAATTTCACCACAAAATACTGAAGGATTCTTTAAGGTATGGAATGAAGCAGCTGATTATTCAAATAAAGCTGAAATGAAATCAAATTATTTTAATCATATAAATGATTTTAAAGTAATTGAAAATTTAGGTAAAAATAATATCGGTGGAGATATTGTAAGAGCAACATTTACAAACGATAAAGGTGAACTAAATCAAGGATTATTTACTGCTACTGTTAAATCAGCAGGAACTTATTATGTAAAAGAAAATCCAATGAGCTTTAGCCTAAATGCACCACAAGTTGATGTTTGGCCACTTAATGTATATAACATAATTTACATGAGTGCTCCAGATGCAGATTTTGTTAACTGGCAACCAGTTTTGGATAATTGTTTAGCAACTATTGAATTTAGTGAAAAATTCATAAGTGGATTTAATAAAGAAGAAGATTCTGTATTAAAAACAGTTCAAGCTAATCAAAAAATATATGATCAAATATCAGATATGATAATGGATTCTTGGGAAAAGAGAAGCGCATCTTATGATATTATTAGTCAAAAACAAAGTGATGCTACATTAGGTTATGATAGAGTTTACGATACTACTACTGGAGATATTTATAAAGCTGATTTAGACTTTATGGATCATGACTGGAATGGTAAATATGAACGTGTAACTGATGATATGTATACAAAACCAACTAGTGGATACATTGAAAAGGTTAATTAGTAATGGGTTTTATAGTACTTTTACTAGCATTAATATTTAATATTTCTTATAAAATCGATGTTAAACCAAATGTATTAAAAGCCAATTCAATACTTAGTTTACCGGAATATCAAGATATAAGAGAAGATAATATTACAAAGATTACTATGATAAGATACACAGAAGCTGGTGATACAGCTCCTGTTGATTACACCACAAAAGAAGAAATAAATGGAATATATAATAGTTTTTTAAATACCATTTATCTTGGAGAAACAAAATCAGGATGTGAAGATAATACAACCACATATACTATTTATTTAAATGATGGAACATCTAAAAAAATAGTTTTTGAGTGTGAAGTTCTTGTTTTAAATGGTAAAAGATTATTAATAGAATAAGTGTAAAATATTTTACACTTATTTTTGTTTATTTAAAAATTCTACTTGCAAATCAAAATATATGTGATATAGTTTAATTACTATAAGGAGGATAAATTGTTTATATGATTTTCCTTACTTATAGTAACGCAAAGCTATTTTTATAGCTTTGCAGAACCCGGCACACTTAATAATATATTGTAATTTGTTAACTGCTTATTAGAAGTTTTAGTACTAGATAACATCTTGTGTTATCGACTTAAGTTTAACTATCTTATAGGTATATTACTTTATATTATTCTCATTAGCCAAATTATTTTACAAGTAGATCATAATGAGGTAAGGTATGTCAAAACCTTTATAAGTGTAAACATTATTTATTAATTTATGCATGAGTTAATAAATAGTGCATACTTGACAAAAAAACCAATAGTCAATATTGGTTTTTTTGTTTGTTATAATAAAAAAACATCGCTTAAAGCGATGGCTTTTTTAAATGGAGCAAGTGAGGAGAATCGAACTCCCATCTCAGCCTTGGCAAGGCCGCATATTAACCATTATACTACACCTGCATATGTGTGTATAATATATCAAATTATTGCTTTTTGTGCAAGTACTATTTGACTAAAGATTATTAAAATAATATAATAATTTCGATAGAAATGTGTTTTTGAAGGTGATTTAATGTTGTTTTTAGAAAAGATAATTAACTTTTTTGGTTACTTATATGTAATTATTAGACCATTTAATGCTTTTCTAGGTAATATGCTATCAATATTAGTAATGTATAGAATAGTATATAAGATAGTAGGTCTTTTCTTTACTAGAAAGTTTAAGCCAGCCAAAAAGTTTCATAAATATGGAATTGTTATTGCTGCTCGTAACGAGGAAAAAGTTATAGGAAATCTATTAGATTCTATTAAAAAGCAAGATTATCCAAATAAGTATTTAACTGTTTTTGTTGTTGCTGATAACTGTACTGATAAGACTGCTGAAATAGCAAGAAAAAATGGAGCTATAGTTTATGAAAGATTCGATAATGAGCACAAAACAAAAGGTTATGCATTAGAATTCTTATTTGATAATATTGAAAAAGATTATAAAAGAGATTCTTTTGAAGCTTATTTTGTTTTTGATGCAGATAACTTGCTTAGTACAAACTATATATCTAAAATGAATGATGCTTATGATAGTGGTGAAAAGTTAGTAACTTCTTATCGTAATATTAAAAATATTGATGATAACTGGATTACTATGGCTTTTTCTGTGCACTGGTTAAGAACAATAAGGGAAAATCATAGAGCAAGAAGTTTCTTTCATTTAGCAACTAATATTCAAGGAACTGGATATTTATTTGATTCATCTGTAGTTAAAAATGGATGGCATTATACATCTTTGACTGAAGATAGAGGTCTAACTGCAGATGCCGTTAGTCAAGGATACAGAATTTCATATCAAAATGATGCTGTTTTTTATGATGAGCAAACACCTAAGCCTATTGTTGCATATAACCAAAAATTACGTTGGTCTAAAGGTTTATTAATTAATTTTGGTGAATCTGGTTTTAAATTGTTTAGAAATATCTTCTTTGGTAAAAAATATACTAGAATAAAATGGTATGAAGAAGAAGAAAATTATGGCAAATTTAAAAAGTTTTTAGTTGGTATAAGAGATAGATATATTAATTTTGATACATTTATGCATTTATTACCTGCTAATGTTATTAACTTGGCTCGTTGGATTTTTGTGACATTATTTTTAAAGAGTTGTTATGCATATTCTCATTCATTTACTGATGTTAATTTTTTTGGTGGTAACTTTTGGCTTGCAAAAATAATAAATCGTTTTGTTGATTTTAGAGTAAATATTCCAGCTGGAGCAGAAGGAATGCTTAAAATTTTCTTAATAGGTGTATGGCTTAGATTATTTTATCGTTTAGCTTTATATTTAAGAAAAATAGTTGAACCATGGATCTTTATGTTCTTAGAAAGAAAAAGAATAAAGAAAATGCCTGTTATTAAGATATTCTTATATAGTTTATTATGGCCAATTTTTGACATCGTAGGTAGATATACTACATATATAGCTTTATTTAAAAAGATTGAATGGAAACCTGTTCCACACGAAAGTAAGGTTACTATCGATGATATTAATAGAAATGTAGGCAAAAAATGATTTTTATTTCAAAAGTTATTAATGTGCTTTTGTTTACTAATAATTTTATTGGTAAAATATTCTTCTTTTTTATATTTTATCATGCCATATATTACATTATTGGTTTGTTTTTCACAAGAAAATTTAAACCAGCTAAAAAGAATCATAAATATGCTATTTTAATAGCAGCTCGTAATGAAAAAGTTGTAATAGGTAACTTATTAGATAGTATTAAAAAACAAGATTATGATATGAGTTTAGTTACTACTTTTGTTGTGGCAGATAACTGCACCGATGACACTGCTGCTATAGCAAGACGTGGAGGAGCTATAGTTTACGAAAGATTTGATGATGTTCATAAAACTAAGGGATATGCTTTACAGTTTTTATTAAACAAAATTGAAGAAGATTATGGAAGAATGTCTTTTGAGGGATATTTTATTTTTGATGCCGATAACTTATTAAATAAGAATTATATTACTAAAATGAATGATGCTTTTGATAGTGGGCAAAAGATTATTACTTCTTATCGTAATACAAAAAATTTTGATGAAAATTGGATTTCATCAACTTACGCATTACATTGGTTAAGATCAATAAGAAGCCACCATAGAGCAAGAAGTGTTTTGCACCTAGCAACAAATATTCAAGGAACTGGTTTTTTGTTTGCTAGTGAAATAGTAAAAAATGGTTGGAAATATACTGGACTTACTGAAGATAGAGCACTTACTGCTGATGCAGTTTCTAGAGGTTATGAAATAACATATCAAGATGAAGCAGAGTTTTTTGATGAACAGCCTACAAGTTTAAAGATTGCTTTAAGACAAAGGCTTAGATGGAGTAAAGGTCACTTAATGGCTTTTGCTGAATCAGGTCCTCAACTATTTATTAATATTTTCTTTGGAAAACTATTTATAAAAGATAAATGGAATAATAATTTAAAAAAATTTCCTAAAGGCTTTAAAGGAGTCCTTTTAAGAATTGTCGAATCAATTAGACATCGTTTTGCATCTTTAGATACATTGATGCAACTTACTCCAATTGTTGTAATAAACTTATTAAGATGGTTAGTAGTTAGTGTAATTATAAATGCATATTTCTGTTACACTAATGGTATTGATAATCAGGTAATAATAACTGGATCAAATTGGTTATCAAAAGTACTTACTTTAATTATCGGAAAGAAAACAATTAGTATGTCGCCTGGTGTGGCTGCTTTATGGTATGGTTTATTACTAAGTTTATTATCAAGAATCTTATATCGTTTAGGAGTTTATTTTGCTAATTGTTGGAGTGCTATATATGTATTTATTGTTGAAAATAAGCGTATTAAAAAGATTAGTTTACCTAAAAAGATATTCTTTACATTAACTTGGCCAACATTCGATATTATTGGACGTTATACAATTTATTTAGCTTTATTTAAAAAGGTTGAATGGAAAGCAATCCCTCATAATAGTAAAATAACTATTGATGAAGTTGATACATCAGATAAGAGTAAGGGGCAAAAAAAGGACGCTAAACATTAGAAGATTAGCTATTATTTTACCTTAAGAATATGATTGATTTATAGTGGTAAAATTGTTATAATTTTAAAAGAAGAGGATAGAAAATGAATAAGGTGAAAAGGGTATTTAATAAATTAAGATCATCTATTATAACCTATTTTTTTACAAATAGATTGTTTTTATCATATGTTTTTCTATCTTTATTAGCTTGTATTTTATTAAGAGCTTTTACGATTGGGAAATTTTATTATTTTAGACCTTTAATTGCTGATGTAGGAGCTATAGTTGCTCTAGGGTCTTTTGGATACTTTTTAAAACCTAATAAACAATATCATTATTTTATGACAGTACTTTGTTTTATATGCTTTTTATGTATAGCAAATTCTATTTACTATACATTTTATACAAACTTCGCATCTGTAGGTGAACTTGCTACTTTAAGACAGGCTGAAACAGTAACCGGTTCTGTATTTGAAAAACTAAAAATATTGGATTTTATTTATATATTATTTCCTTTTATATTTAGATATATTCATAAAAAATTACTATTAACTCCATATTACAATTATTTATTAAAGATTGAATCTGGTAAAAAAATGGTTATTGGTACTTTAATAGCTGGTGCTTGCATTATAGGATTTAGATTTTCTATTGCTACTAAATCTGATTATGGTAGATTAGTAAAGTTATGGAGTAGAGAATCTGTAGTAGAAAGATTTGGAATACTTACATATCAAGCTAATGACTTAATAAAAATAATAACTCCTAAAATAAGTAGTTTATTTGGGTATGAAGATGCTGTAATAAGATTTAATAATTATATGGCTGAAAATGAAAATATTCATCATAATAATAAATATACTAATATTTTTGCTGGCAAAAATATTATATTTGTACATATGGAAAGTTTACAAACTTTCTTGATGAAGTTAAGATTTAATGGAGTAGAAGTAACTCCAACGACAAATAAACTAGCTAAAGAAGGAATGTTCTTTAGTAAGTTTTATCCTCAAATATCAACTGGAACTTCATCTGATACAGAATTTACACTACTATCTAGTTTAATGCCTGCTGCTAGTGGAACAATATTTGTAAGTTATTATGATAGAGATTATGTAACAATTCCTAAATTACTAAAGGAAAAAGGATATAAAACATTTAGTATGCATGGAAATAATCCAGCTATGTGGAATAGAGCAAAAGTTCATCCAGCACTTGGATATGATGAAATGTATTTTAAAGATGAAAATAGATTTAATGTTTCAGAAGATAAGATTATTAATTTAGGAATTAATGATGAAGAATTCTTTAAAGAAATAATGCCAATTTTAGAACAAATTGAACAAGATAATACAAATTATATGGGAACAGTTATCACTTTATCAAATCACTCGCCATTTCAATACTTAGATAAATATGGGCCATTAGATATGTCTGATACATACGTAGTAAAGGATGCAAAAACTGGAAAAGAAGAAAAAGTAAAAACAAATTATTTAGAAGGAACTCCAGTAGGTAATTATATTCATAGTGCTCATTATGCAGATGTTGCTATGGGACACTTTGTTGATTATATAAATGCTTCACCATATTTTAATGATACAATCTTTGTGTTTTATGGTGATCATGATGCTAAGTTATCTAAATCAGATATGGAATATTTATTTAATTATGATAAAGAAACAGGAGAGTTACTTCCTACAAATGATCCTAATTACGTAGATTATGATACATTTACTCATGAACTTACTAAGAATACACCACTTATAATATGGGCCAAAAATCCTGAATTAAGAAGTAAGATTAATTTTACAGTAAATGATGTAGTAGGAACATTTGATATAATGCCAACTATAGGTAATATGTTTGGGTTTGAAAATAAGTATGCTTTAGGTCATGATGTTTTCGATAAAAACTATGAGAGAATAGTTATTTATCCAAATGGTAATTTCTTAACTAATGATATTTATTATCGTAATTCAACAAATGAATATAAGATTTTAAAAGAAAATGCAATATTGGATGAAAATTATATTGAAAAACATTTAAAATATACTGAGGATAGATTGGATATCTCAAATGCTATAGTATTATATAACTTATTAAGTGAAAAGGCATTAGAAGATGCTAAGAACATGGAGATAAAAAATGACTAAGAAGAAAGTATTAATAACAATTATTATTTTATTGTTAATTGGGTTAGCTATTTTAGCCATATTATATTTTAAAAACCAAAAAGATAATAATTCTAAGAAATCTGTTAAAACTGTTGAGATAATTGATGGCTATGGTTACTCTATTAAAGATAATGATTCAAAATTAAAAAGAGAAAAATTTAAAGAATTAAAAGAAATTTTGAATGAAGAACCTATTGACAATGAGAAATATGCTTTAAAGATAGCTGAAATATTTGCAATCGATGTTTATGATTTGGTTACTAAAAATAGTAAATATGATGTTGGAGGTTTAGATTATGTATTACCGGAAAGTAAAGATAATTTAAAACTAATCCTTCAAGATACTTTATATAGTAATTTACAAGATAACTTTGATAAAGATCGTAAGCAAAAGCTACCGGAAGTTACAAATGCCACATCTTCTATTTTAAAACGTAAAACATATGCTTTAAATAAGAAAAATTATGATGGTTATGAGCTTAAAGTTATAATTGACTATAAGGAAGATTTAGGGTATGATAATACCATTGTCGTTACAGTGATCGAAAAGGAAGACAAGTTATTTGTTGTAGCTGTACAACCAATGTAAGAAAAGAGTGGTAGTGGTGATTAAATCATTTGATACTATTGATATTTTGTTTATTGTTTTAATCATGATTTATCTTGCTTCTTTTGTAGGAATCATCGTTTATTTGATTAAAAGAAAGAGCGATGCTATTAAAGCTAAGATTGAAACTACAATTGAAGAAGTTAAAGAGGAAGCTAAAATCAATAAGGAGATTAAAGCTAGTAGAGTTAAAACTAAGACAAGTAAGACTAAAAGAGATACATCGAAGAAAACTGTGGCTAAAAAATCACCAGCTAAAAAACCAGTTGCTAAAAAGCCAGTTGCTAAAGCACCTGCAAAGAAAAAAGCAACTTCTAAAAAGGGAACTACTACCAAAGGAAAGGTTAATAATTCAAAAAGAACTTATAAACCTCAAAGTACTAAAAAGAATACTTCAAAAAGTAGGGCAAAGAAACCTGGAAAAACAAACGGAAAGAATAAGAAAAAGAAGTAAAGTAGCTAGTAAAGCTACTTTTTCTATTATTGATTTTTAAACGCTAATATTATATTATATAAATGATAAAGGGTGATTAGGATGAATACTGAAGATATAGATAGTTTAGATGATAATTTGGCTGTTAGTAATGAGCCGCAAAACCAATCAATACAACCAACAGGTCCGGTAGAGCCAACTAAACCTGATCCTTTGTATGCAATTCCAAATGTGACAAATGAGCCACAAGTTGCTAATCCCGTTCTTAATACGTCAAATGATGTCATTCCTGAAATGACTCCAGTCCAAAATGATATGGCAAGTGTTACAACGGCTCCTGAAGCAGTATCATTAAATGATATGGTAAGTCCAACCAATTTAGAGAGTAATGATATTTCTAAATTTGGACAAGAAGGAATACCACTTAATAATATTAATCAAAATCCAAAACCATCATCACTAGAAAGTGTTACTAAAAGTGATGAATATAACAACATTGGAGTAGTACCAGCTAATGCTCATGTTGAGCAAAAAATTAAAAAGCCACTAAATCCTAAGATGGTATTAATAGCGGCAGTAGTATTAGTTGTATTAATAGGTATTGGAGTATTTGCTTATTTAAGAATGGGTCAGAATGCTGCTAAGAGTTTAAAATTAAAGAATGTTAAAGTTCAACTATCGGATGTGTTATCAACTAATGTAAATGATTATGTTGCTAGCGGGAAAATAGATACTAGTTGTGTTACAAATTTTGATGATGTTCAAATAAATAAGATTGGTCATTATCAATATAAGATAATATGTGATAGTGGAACAGTGGTTGGATATATTGATGTAGTTGATGAACAGGCGCCAACAATTACAACAAAAACAGTTTACAAGTTAGTTGGTCAAACAATTGATAAAAATGACTTTATTGAAAGCTGTGAAGATGTCTCTGGATGTGTTACAGTATTAGATGATGAAGAAACTGTAAAAAATTATTTAACTACAGCAGGATCTCATGAGGTGACTTTAACAGTTAAAGATGGAAATAATAATGAAAAGAAAGTTTCGTCATATTTAATTGTAACTAACACTGAAGTTAGTAGAAACTTGATTTGTACTTCAAAACAATTTGAAAATACTGATGAACAATATAATTATAAAATAAAAGACTCAGTTGGGATTCTTATTGAAGATGGTGATATTAAAAATGCCGGATTTACATTTAGAGATTATATAATTAACTATTCATCTGATGAAGCATATAAAAAAGCTAAAGATAGCATTAAAGACGGTAATATAACACTTAGTTTAGTAAGTGGTAAGGCAACATTTAATGATGCTGAAAAACAAATAATAGTTAAAAAAATGATGAGTGTAGAGGAACTTAACTCTGAGTTTGAATTATATCCAGATGAATATAGCGCTTTAAGATCTGCTTATGAAAATCACGAAAATGAATATGAATGTGTTACAGAGTCAAAATAAAAAAGGATTTTAACAATCCTTTTTTTATTCGTTTGAATTATCTACTTCAGTATTTTCTTCTGTTGCTTTAGGTTCATAATGCCATACAGCATGTAATAGCATTCTTTTAGCACGGTTGTTAGTACAAGTTGATAGGGTAATAATCTTATCGTCTTTTCCAACATCAACATTGAAATTATAAATACTTCTTTTCTTTAATTTTTTGATAAACGCTTCCCAAGATTCATCATCCTTAAACGCTATTTTCATTCCATAATCTTGAACATTTACTTTATATAATGAGAAGACTTCCCATTTATATGTACCATAAATTGTATCAAAGGTTATATATTTATTTTTAGGATTTGTATACCATTTTTTATGTAAAGTATCCATTAATGGTCCGAACATAACACCACTACTATATCTATTATGAGCATATAATATGGTGTTTTTATCTAAATCACCTTTTTCATTTCGATAGTCCATAAATACCCAACCATTACGGTCTTTTTCATTATAGAAATTATATTTTAAATAGTGATCGTTATCTAATCCTTGAACAACTGGATAATCAATGTTAGTTCCTGGTATCTTTAACCAACCAACTGTATCTGGATTAACAGTTAATAATGAAGCAATATAGTTGTTTTCTACTGTTAAACCTTTATCTTCTTGTTTCTTATTTAAATCTTCAACTATCTCTGTGTTATCAGTTTTTTCGATAACTTCTTCAATATTATCTTTCATTTTGCCCATATCATTTAAACTTTTATAGTTATTAAATATTATATATCCAACTATCATTAACACTAAGCATCCGATTATACTACCACAAACTCTTAAGATAGCTACCAATGTTTGATTAATAATATTTTTTTCTAAAAATTCATCAGAGTAGATAAGTTTAAAAATGATTTTGTGCTTTTTAGCTTTTTTATTTTCTTTTCTTAAATAATTAATAATCTTAGGATCGGTAACATTATCATGGATTAAAATATTTGTTCTAGAAGTTTTATTTTCTTCTAAAACTTTTACAACATATTCTAAATCCTTCATGTTAATACCATATAAATGAACAGTTTTTAAATATTTATTAATATGACAAAACGTATCAAAGTCTTCCATATCTTCATCAGTAAGTGGAAGAGTCATTCGAAGAGATATTTTATAAAATAGTTTGCTAAATTGATTTAGATTATTCTCTTGCATAAATCTACTTCCAAAGAATATTTCATTTCTTGATACAACTCTTATTCGATGTTTATCAAATAGCTCCAATAAATAGTTTGGAATAGAAAAGCAATTAACGTATTCATATTTGCCCGGCTTTATTATTTTATCAACTAAAGCATAAGTTAAAGCTTTATCTTCTAGTAAGTATATACTATTGATTGTTTTACATTTATTAATTATATCTAATAGATTTAAAGCTAGTTCATTTTTTTCAAATGATACTTTAGATATTTTATGAGTTTGACATAACTCGTCAATGAATAAAGTAATTAGTTTTGGATTATTTTTAATATATTCGTCAGAAAAGACTAGTTCATTATCAGAAATAACATTAGTATTAATAAGTATTTCAACATCACGTTCTAAGTCTTCTTTATACGAAAAGAATAGATAATTCTTTTTAATAAGTAATAAATACTTTTTCATCACTAGCCTCCTAATATAACTAGTATACCACAAACTTTACACTTTTTATTTAATTTTTTTAAAAAATAGTTGATTTTTGTATTTTTGTGGTATAATTAAAGCATAATAAAGGTAGAGAAAGAGGTTTAAGAAAATGAAAAAAACTATAAATATGTTATTAGTATCAGCTTTAGCTTTATTTGTTGGAGCTGAAGTATCAAAAGCTATATTAGTTCCAGTTCAATTGCCAGTAAAACCTGAAACTTATAAGTGCTATACAGATGATGCAAAAACAACAGATGAAACAAAATATACAATTTGTGAGATTGGTGGTAAGGCTACAAAGACTACTAAAATATCAGGATCTGAAATTTGGGAAGTATTATACAATGAACCAGGTTTAAATAATGATTTTACTGTTTTAGATGGTTTAGGATTTGTGGATGGTAATGTAACAAAGACAAAAACTGGCGGAAGCTTTACTTTTGCATATAGTGGAAGTATTACTAAAGGAGAAAATGTTGTATTGTTTAAAGTAGAATTTGCTGCAGATAATAATCCTGAAAAGGATTGTAGTGGTACAGTATCTCCTACTGGTAAAAAAGGTGATAGTAGTACAGATGATACTGATCAAACTATCGATGATGAAGAAACTGGAGTATCAGTTCCAATGATGATTATTGCAGTTGGAGCTGTTACAGGAATTGCTGTTTATTCAGTAGCATCTAGAAAAACAAAAATGCATAGAATTTAAAGAAGAGTAATCTTCTTTTTTTTTACCTTATTGCAAAATATAAGTTTCTTTGCTATAATACATTTAGCAAGAGAAACTTTTATTTTTTAAGAAAAGAGGATAAAAATGAGCAAAATTAATATATTTGGTTTAGGCGGTTTGGATGAAAACGGGAAAAACACCTATATTGTTGAGGTAGATGAAAGTATCTTTGTTTTTGACTGCGGTCTAAAATATGTAAGTGGGAATTTACTTGGAATAGATTATGTAATTCCTGATTTTGAATATTTAGTTAAAAATAAGGATCGTATTAAAGGAGTATTTTTAACTCATGGTCATTATGAAAACATTGGGAGTATCCCTGATTTATTAGATAACATTCCTGATGTTCCAGTTTATGCAACAAAGTTTACTAAATATATATTAATAGAAGATGGAGTTGCGGAAGATAAGATTATTGAGATTAAACCACATCGTAAGATTAGTTTTGATAACGATGTATCTGTTTTTCCAATATCTGTATCTCATAGTGCCCCAGATGCTGTAATGTATGTTTTAAATACCAAAGATGGTGCAATTTGTTATACTGGAGATTTCTTAATAGATCCATCAATGAGTGGGTCTTATGACATGGATTTAGGAAAGATTGCTTATGTAGGTAAGCAAGGCGTATTATGCTTACTATCAGAATCAGTTTATTCAGAAAGAATAGGGCATACTTCTCCTAATCATCATATGGTATCTTTCTTTAAGAGTTGTTTAAAAAAAGAAAGAAAAAGATTGATATTCTTAGTATTACCAACTCATTTATATACCATAGATGGAATATTTACTGCAGCTAGAAATACTCATCGTAAGATTGTAGTAATGGGTAAAAGATTACAAAATGTTGTAAACTTTGGTTTAGAAAATGGATATTTGAGTGTTGAAGAAGGTTTAATTGGGGACTTATCTAATATAGATGATGATAATAGCATTTTACTAATTTGTGATGATAGAGCTAACCAATATGCATCTATTAATAAAATAATTGGTGGATATGATAAATATATTCATCTTCGTAAGACTGATACTGTAGTTTTTGCAGAGCCAAGATATGATAGTACTGAAAAAACAATTGTTAAGGTTGAAAATGATTTAGCAGAAGCTGGATGTAATTCTGTATCAGTTCCTAAAGATAAGACTATTTTACATCATGCATCTAGTGAAGATTTAATGTTAATGATAAAACTGACTAATCCAAAATATTTTATGCCAGTAAAAGGTGAATATCGTTATTTAGTTGGAGCAGCTAATTTGGCTAGTGATCTAAAAATACCTAAAGAAAACATCTTGTTAAAACAAAATGGAGATATTGTTACTTTTGAAGATGGGCAGTTAATTGATAACTTTGAACGTATTAAAGTAAATGATGTTTTAATAGATGGTAAAAGTAGTGATGATGTTGGAGAACTAGTTATAAAAGACCGTGAGATGCTTTCAGAAAATGGTATTGTTTTAATAAGTGCAACAGTATCTAAAAATGATAAGGTTTTACTAGTTGGTCCAGAAGTTGTTACAAGAGGTTTTGTTTATATTAAGGACTCAACTGAAATGATAGAAGAAATAAAAAAAATATGTGAAGCTATTGTAGAAAGAAATATTACTCCAACATATGTAGATTATAATAAAATTAAAACAGAAATAAGAGAGGAACTAAGTAGGTATTTATATAGCGAAACTGGTTGTAAACCTATGATAATAGCAGTAGTTCAAGAAGTATAATATTTTTAATATCACTCATAATAAAAGTGGGTGATATTTTTTATGGAAAAAAACATTGATTTTTTAAATTACATGTATAAGAATGCTCAGATGGGTATTATAGGAATAGATGATGTTTATCCAAAGTCTAAATCTAAGGATTTTAAATGTATTTTAGATAAACAAAAGATAGAATACGAAGATATTTGCAATCAAGCAAAAGAACTTCTAAAAAAACAGGATGCTAAAGCAGAAGAGATAAATATTATGGCTAAAGTAGGAAGTTCTTTTGTAAGTAGCATGGAGATTGCTAAAGATCACTCTGATAGTACAATAGCTAAATTGATGATAGAAGGTACTAACAAGGGTATAATAGAAATTAATGAAAAATTAAATAATATTCCAAATATAGATAAAAGTACAAAAAAGTTAGCTATGCGTCTTTTAAAGACAGAGAAAAACAATTTAGAAGAATTAAAAAAATATTTATAGTACTTGACAAAAAAGGGCTTACTAGCATATAATTAACTAGTAATGCCCGTTTAGCTCAGTCGGTAGAGCGCACGGCTGTTAACCGTTAGGTCGTAGGTTCGAGTCCTACAACGGGCGCCATTTATAAAATTACTACTTTTAATAAGTAGTTTTTTTATTGTTTACATATATTTATAATATAGTACTTGACAATACCAAGTAGTGGTACTATACTGAAGTTATAAAGAGGTGATTAAAATAAATTCACAATATAAAAAGGGCGTTTTAGAATTACTGGTTTTATTAATTGTAAGTAAAAAAGATCAATACGGATATGAACTTGTTGAAGCGGTATCTAAAGTTGTTGATGTTAATGAAGGAACAATTTATCCGATACTGAAGAGATTAAGTAATGAAGGTTGTTTTGAAACATACTTAGAAGAATCAACAGAAGGACCTATTAGAAAGTATTATCATATTACTATAAAGGGTAAAACTAGACTAAAAGAACAATTAGAACAATGGAAAAGCTTTGAAAAAAGCGTAAATGATTTTATTAGAAAGAGTGAAGAAGATGAATAAACAACAATTTTTAGACAAATTAAAGAGTAAAATATCTATTTTAAATGATGAAGAAATAGATGATATTATAAATGAATATGCCGGATATATTGATGAAAAAGTTGCAGAAGGTAAAACTGAGAAAGATGCTGTTAAAGAACTTGGAAGTGTTAATGAAATAGCAACTGACTTATTAGATGCTTATAAAGTAAAGGCAACATCAAATGAAGACAAGAATGTTATTGAAAAAGTTGTTGCTTGGATAACTGATTTTGTAGATGTAATAATATCTAATGTTAAAGGTAAATCGTTTGGAGATATTTTAAACTTTGGAGTTAAACTTGCCCTTATTTTTTTAATAATTCTATTAGGAAAAATACCATTTATATTCATTGAAAGAGCGGGAGCTGGTATCTTTAGTAGATTAGGTAATGTTGGAGATTATCTAGCCTATATTTGGAATACTATAATTGAATTTAGTTACTTATTTATTGCAATAGTTGCGTTTGTTACAATTATCAAAAGAGAGTTTATGAAAAATGAAATAAACGAAGAAATTTCTGCTAAGAAAAAAACACCTACTAAGAAGGAAACTAAAAATATCAAAGAAAAAAGTAATGATCTAAAAAAGGAAAAAGTAATTACAGTGGAACCACCAAAAAAAGGCTTTATTTCTAAGTTTTGCAATTTTTGCGTAGCGTGTATAATACTCTTTATTAAATTTATAGCAGGTTGTATTTTGCTTGGAATGGCTGGATATATAATTGGTACTACAATTGGAATTGTTGTAACTACGTTGGTGTTTATTAAAACGTTAAAGTTTATTGGTGTAATAATTATCTTAATTGGTCTTTTATCTATTGGAATAGCTTTATCAGAAGTATTATTTAACTTTGTTGTAAATAGAAAAACTAACTTTAAAAAGATATTTATATCAATCATCTTTAGTTTGGTAGCTTTAGGTGGAGGAATTGGGCTTTCTTCAATGCAACTTGCTAATATGTCATTTAAAAAATACGAAGATAATGCTACAAAAGAAGTTATATATAAAATGGATAAATCTTTAATAATAGAAGATTTTGCTGAAGAAGACTTTATTATTGATAAGGATGAAAAAGATATTAAGGTAGTATATAAATATAATGATAAGCTTGTTAAATTAAGAACAGAAGGTTCTAAAAAAATAAACTTATATGATTTCGAATATATAGGGGATAATAAAAAAATATATAATGATATAATTAATGCTCTTAAAAAAGATGTGGTTTACTATGATTATAATGGTATTAGTGCTAAAATATATGTAAATGAAAAGAATTTTAACATTTTAAAAGATAATTATAATAAATATATGGAAGAACAAATTGTTTTTGAAGATGATGAGTGCGATTGTGATTGCGATTGTGACTTTGAATAATGAAAATAACAACTAGTAGTTGTTATTTTTTTATGCTATAATCAAATAGTAGGTGATATTAGTTATGGAATATTTAGGAAGCCCCCAAGATTTTGTTATGCTAACTAGATATGGTGAGGATATGACTGCTAAAGAGTTTATTACTGATCCAGCCATTGCTAGAGATGATGAAATAAAGCAATGTATTTTAACTTTACTTACTCCTGAAAAGAGTGCTTTGTTAGTAGGTAAACCTGGTATAGGTAAAACTGCTATAGTAGAAGGACTTGCATATCGTATTCAAAAAGATATGGTTCCAGATGCCCTAAAGGGTTGGAAAATAGTAAAGATTAATATTACTAGTTTACTTGGAACTACTGATGCTGGGGGTAAAGAAGAAAATAGATTAGATTTACTTGTTAAGGAATTATCACTAAGTGAAAAAACAATTCTTTTTATAGATGAAACACATTTACTTGTTAATCAAACAGGTGGTGTGGATTTTGCTAACATGTTAAAGCCAGGACTTGATAGAGGCACTATTAAGATGATTGGTGCAACAACATCTGAAGAATATGAACACTATATTTTAAGGGATAGAGCTTTTCTAAGGCGTTTCCAAAAAATTGATGTTGCTGAAGCCGATGGCCCTACAGTTGTTAAAATACTTATGGGTACTTTACCTAAATTAGAAAAACAAATAGGAGTAAAAGTTAACTATACTGACTTTATTAAAGAAAAAATCATGACATTTATAGTTGAAATGACTGATGAATATAAAAGAGTTTATGAGATAGCTAGTCGTTATCCAGATATTTGTTTAACGGTAGTTGCTAATGCACTTACTTTTGCTTTATATGATAATTCTCCTGTAGCTACTATTAAACATTTTTATAAAGCAATATGTAATTGTAAAAACATTTATGAAGATGCTAAGAAAAAAGAAATTATTAGATTTAAGGAAGTTTTTGCTGATATGATTAAAAACGAAGGCGTAAACTTAGATGAAATAAATTGACACTTGTGTGTCAATTTTTTTTGCTTTATTTATGATTTGTTGACAGCTGGAATTGTTCCTTTTATACTTATAATAGAAAGAGAGTAGATAAAATGGAAAATGCAAGAAAAAAATATCCTGTAGTAGTAGTTCTAAGTATTTTAATGGTTGGAGCTTTGATAATACTTGGTTCTTACGCTTTATGGAGAATTAGTAGAGGTCAAACCGATACCAATGATTTATTAGGAGCGTGTTTAGATATTACATTTGAACCAAACTCAGATAGATTATTAGATCCAGATGCTTGGCCTAAGAGTGACGCTGAAGGAGAAGCTGGAGAAGGATATACTTTTACCGTTGCTAATACATGTGATAATGTTCAGACTTTAAATTATGATATCGTAATTGAATCTATGGCTGTTTCTGGAAAACATATGCCAGATGATTATGTCAGAGTTAAATTAGATGATAATGAAACTCAAACATTTGGTTTATTGCCAGAAGTTGATAGGGATGAAAAAGCTACATATAAGGATGATATTCTAGTAACAAGAAAGATATATACAGGTACTTTAAATGGTAAAACTCCACAAACTCATACATTAAGACAATGGTATAGTGAAGAAGCTCCAGAAGAAACAATTGGTGCTAAATTTAGTACTAAAGTTAAGATTGTAGCTGGACAAGGTATTACAAATAGTAATGCTGCTAAGTTTACAGAAGTCGCTTTATCAAAAAATGTGGATATATATGATATGTGGTTAAATGAGCAAGGTAATGGATTTATTATTATAAGTAATGATACATATTATTGCGGAGATGAAAGATGTAATGTTTATAACGTATCAATGGATGGACAAGTTACAGAAGCTAACTTACAATACATTCCAGATACTGTATATGGGGAAAATGCAATAGAGTATAACTATTATGAGTATATTGATAAATATGATGGTGGAAAACTAGCTAAAACATCTTTAAAGAATCCAGGATTTTGGATTCCTAACTCTGATAATGGTGGAGCAGTAACTCAAAATATACAAATACTTGATGAAACCCTTACTTATGATGATGTTTATTGCTATAGTCCTATTAGAGATATAGATCTTAGAGATATGACTGAAAATCGCATTTGCTTATTAAAAGCAACTGATTCAAATAATAATACATTATATGGTTTAGTTAAAGAAGGACCTAATCCACAAGTTATCTTAGAACCTTCTGCTGATTATAGGCCAATATATGATAGAAATAATATTATGTATAGTGATAGATTATATATTTCTGATTATATGTTTAAATTAGCATATAGTGATGGTTCTATTAGAACTGTCCAAGATAGTGATTATGATTTTGGACAAGCACAAGTAGTTCCTATCTATGATGGTACAGCTTCTGCTAGAGATGTAGTAGCAGTTGGAAGTTTTATGGCTAATGATTGGTCAGTTTTATTAGGTACATATAATAATGATAAAGTAACTATATATTCAATTAGTGATCTTGATGGTTCTGTAACACTTAACGATACTGCTTATCCAATAACTTTATCAAATGGTAATTTCTTTTATGCAGAACCAATTGTAGGTGAATATGAAGGAATGGCAAAACTATATGATAGATATGGTGGTTTAATAACAAGTCAGACAAATGTTCAAAACCAAGTATATAAAGCTCCTGTGTTATCATACTTAAAAGATGGCAATGTTTACTTTGTTGATGGAGAATTTGAATCACCAGATAGTTCAAATTGGAAAGTATTATATTCAATGCCTAATACAAACAATAAATATGATTGGTTATTCCAATATATAGCTCAAGATAGTAATAATTATTATTTCTTAAGTGGTAGAACTCCTGGTGGAGAATCAAATAACGCTATTTATATATTAGCTAAGTAAAGATTAATTCAAAAGAATTAATCTTTTTTATTTACTTGATTTTTTATATTATATTTGATATATTACTAATGCATACGGCGGAATTGGTGAAGTGGTTAACACGCCGGATTGTGGCTCCGGTATGCGTGGGTTCGATCCCCACATTTCGCCCCAGTTTAGAATAAAAAGATTCTTTTTAAAAGATTCTTTTTTTTTTAATAAAATGTTATAATAGTATATATTAATAAAAGTAAGGAGAATCATATGAATTATAAGAAAATAGTGGTTGCTGGTGGCGGTGTTTTAGG
>JAEEGL012036133.1_pt1 | contig 20362 bp, 18 predicted proteins | sample 9134231 | NCBI WGS metagenome assembly JAEEGL01 (sample SAMN16246548, study PRJNA631951) | gut metagenome | biome: gut microbiome; feature: rumen; material: fiber-attached | host: Bos | place: Iran: Karaj | collected 2018-10 | reverse complement strand
GTTTGGCATATACCTGTGCGGCCTGCGCAGGGGTATACGCACTGCGGTAAGTCCAATTTTCCTCGCCTACTGTGCCGGGCGTATTGATACGATCGGTGGTGCCGATAATATCCTGCCAGGAAAACATTACCAATGCCGAAGAACTATCCAACACACGATGCAAAATAGCTCGTTGGGTGGTATCGTTCCAAGGCACGTTTCCGTCCGTCTTTTGGGTAGAAATCATTTCCCAAATATTGGCCCGTTCGCGGGTATCCATTGTTTCCCACCAACCGCGTACGGTTTCGGTATCGTGGGTGGATGTCGTGGCCAACGATACGACGGGATATTGGCGTGGCTCGCGGTAGTAGCCGTTATCCTCGCGTTCCCAACGCAATACTTTATAACCGGGAATTTTTAAATCAATGAGCATTTTCCGCACATAGTTAGGAATAACGCCTAAATCCTCTCCAACGGCTAACTTCCCGCGGGCTTCTTCCTGTACCATTTTCAAGAATGCTTCCCCGCGTTCTATTTGTTTCTGTTCCGTGGGTTCATCAAATGCACCGACGGTGTCATTAGGACCGAATACATAGGTGCGGAAAAAACCCACCAAGTGGTCCAGACGGAATATATCGTACAATTCCGTCACCCGGCGTATTTTGCGCCGCCATAAATCCAAGTGGTGTGTATGTTGGTAAATCCAATCGTATGCCGGGAGCCCCCATTTTTGACCGCCCTTGGAAAATTGATCTGCTGGAGCCCCGATTTCAAATTCCGGGCGATAATTTGCCCGTTCGGACCATACTTCGGCACTGTCTAAATTTGTGCCGAACGGAATATCGCCGAAAATCAAAAGCCCTTTCTCAGCGGCGGCAGCCTTGGCTTGGCGCAGTTGTGTATCCAAAACCCACTGCATATAGGCAAAGAATTGAATGTATTCGCGGTATTTGGCTTCCAGGGAATGGATGGCGTGGGTGTCAAAATTGCGCAATCCTTCGGGCCAGGTAGTCCACGTTTGCCACTTGGTCAGTTCCTTGAGTGCGCGGAATAAAGAATAGCCGCGCAACCAACCGGCCTGTGCATTTTGGTAAGCTTCAAAGGCTAGAAAACGGGCCGAACGGGTGCTTTGTTCGGCACTTAAAAAATGTTGGTAACCCAACCATAAGGCGTGAATTTTGGCTTGTTTAACGGCGTTGAAAGGTACTTTGGGGGCTTGGTGCCACACGCTAATATGGGGCTTGGCTTGGGCCACAAATTGCATGGCTTGAGGACTGCGTTGGATGTCTTCTACGCTGTTAATATCCGCATAAATCGGATCGGTTGCGAAGGCAGACAGAGCCGAATACGGACACGTCGTACCCGGAGCCGTTTCCTGCAAGGGAAGAATTTGTAAAATTTTTACACCTTGCGTACTTAAAAAATCTGCCCACTCCTGGAGTGCGTGGAAATCTCCCACTCCCCAGTCTGTATCTGTTTTCATAGCGGACAACGGTAACAAAATTCCGCACGACCGAGTAGTCAACAATTGTTCTTGGATGGTCATATCATTTTTTAGCGATGGCTTCAATTTCCACCGAACTCCCTTTGGCTAGCCCGGCCACCTGGACAGTTGTCCGTGCGGGCGGATTGTCTTTGAAAAACGTACTGTAGACAGCGTTCATTTCGGCAAATTGGGTAAGGTCCGTCATAAATACGGTAGTTTTGAGTACGTTTTTTAGCGAGCATCCGGCCTGCTTTAACACTGTTTCCAAATTTTTTATAATCAGTTCCGTTTGTACGCGCACATCCCCGTTAAAAATTTCACCCGTTACCGGATCAATGGGTACAATACCTGTGGTGAAAATAAATCCGCCGCTCTCCACCGCATGTGAATAACAACCGATGGCTTTGGCAGAACTTACATTGATTGCTTTTTTCATAAGACCTCACGCTATCAAAATAGGAATAAATTCCTTTTTTATATAGTAGCAAGGGGGGAAAAAAATGTCAAACCGTTTCCTCGGTCCGGAAAATATATTTTGACGAAATGTATCAAAACTGGTATAATAAATTATCGCATACAAGCAGATGGATACAACCCAAAAAGTTGTGTAATCCCATTGATTTTTGATATAATATAAATGTCGGGTTTAACCGATGTTGGATTAAGCCCTTTATTTTTTTGCGCTCGTAGCTCAGTGGTAGAGCATCCGCCTTTTAAGCGGGGGGCCGTGAGTTCAAGTCTCACCGGGCGCACCAGTAATGCCTTCTTCGTCTATCGGTTAGGACGTCGGATTTTCAATCCGAAAAGAGGAGTTCGATTCTCCTAGAAGGCGTTTTTTTTATGCCTTCTAGGACTGAAGCGAACTCCTTCGGCCGTTAGGCCGAATGAAATGAGGGTAAAAGCCAAGTGTATGTTTATGCGTAGCATGTGTTGGCTTTTGCAGAGTTTGGCGGAGGCCAAACGCGATTCTCCTAGAAGATGTTTTTGTTCTTAGCAGGTTCAAAATGCTATAATGTGAACAATGAAACGCATTTTATCTTTAATATACGTGCTTGTGTTGGCCGGATGTTCTACGGTTCTTTTCCCTTATAAAGACCACAGTTTGGACGATTTGCAGAATTTGGAAAAATCGCCTGCCGCTTATCGCGGGCAGATAGTGGCTTTTGGCGGAGAGGTGAAGATTATTACGGAAGATACGGCGCAAGTTCGTTTGGGTTTGAAGATTGCGGTGCCGTTGTATTACGCGGCTGCAGAAAAGCGCGCGCTTTCGTATGAATTGTTGTTGGTTACGTTTGATAAACAGGGAATTACCCGGATGACAGGCATTAAAAAAGGAGCGCGTTTAAATGTGTTGGCCCGCGTGGACGGATACGAAACACAACGGAATTTGATTGGCGCGGAAGTGCGGGTGTTGCATTTGGAAGCAATTGCCTTGGCAGACCGTAGCCAAGAGAAAGATTTTGTCCGCCCGGAATCATCTGCCCAAGCATTGTATGATTCGTGGAAAAGCGGTCGTTTGTTCTATAAAGAGCAGCCCCAAGACGTTGAAAAGAAGTCCCGACGATAGAATTAGACTTTAGTATTTTTCAGTTCTACAAAAACCCCCTGCTTGGAAGGGGGTTTTTGTCAGGTCTCCCGGTTATCCGGTGGGTTGGTTTATTTATGTCTTTTGGGTTCGGTCCTGCGGCCGGAAACACCTGGTTTATGACGGGGTTGCTCCAGGCGAGGTTTTGTCGGTCTGTACTGCGCCGGAGCGCGATGGCCCGGTTTTAAAGGAGTGGGGCGCACGGCAGCATGCCTGGGAGGCAGCACGACCCGGTGCACACGCGGAGTCACGTGGCGAATATAGGGGCGGTGAACAATCCAAACGGGGGCCGGCGGTACCGGTTGGTAAGGATATACTGCTACCGTTTCTACCGGCGGCACCAGTAGAGCCGTTTGCACATTCCCATCCGGGGTTACCATGGCCATACAGCCGCCCAAGGTTGTGCTGGCCGCCACCAAAATAAGTATTTTTTTCATACGATTTACCTCCTGTGTAAAATCCTTTCCCATATAAAACCCGGATTATAAAAGTTTTATTTCACTTGATTGCTTTTATATAATGTAATATATGGCAATTAATTGGAAAGAAGTTTACGTAAAAGCAAAAGAGTTGGCCAAAACTACGGCGCGCAAATATTCTCTGTTTTTGTTGCACCTAACGCCGCACCAAAATATCGCGCAAACGGTGTTGTCGTACACCGTTTTGGGTACGGTTGTTTTGTCCTTGCCGTTTATGAATCGGGTTCCCGTATCGTTTATTGATAATTTTTTTACGGCAGCAGCAGCCGTTTCCACGGCCGGACTCCAAAGCGTCAATTTTGCAGATTCCTATACCTGGTTGGGTAAGTTGGTGGTATTAATTTTAATTCAAATCGGTGGTTTAGGATACATGACGTTTTCCTCCTTCGTCTATTTATCTTTTTCGCAACGCCACCGCCTACGCCATCACCAACAGGAATCTTTATCGGCGGAGGTTTCTCTGCCACAAACGTTAGACCTTTCTCTCTTTTTGCGTTCTGCTTTTATTTTTACGGTTATTGCCGAGAGTATCGGAGCCGTATTCCTGTTCAACTATTTTCGTCACCATGATTATTCCATCCTCAATGCGGCGTGGTATGGTATTTTTCACAGCATATCGGCTTTTTGTACGGCCGGGTATTCCTTGTGGAATAACAGTTTGGAAACATTTGTAGATAGCAAAACCATCAATGTTGTTATTTCTTCTCTGGCTTTAGCGGGTTCTATGGGGTTCATTGTTGTTACGGATGTATTTAATTTTATCCGGCGTAAAACGCAATCAATTTCGTTAACTACCAAAATTATTGTGTTGGCAACGGTACTGCTTTTGCTATTAGGGACGGTCACCCTATTTGTTACTTCGCCGAGTATTACCTGGGGGGAGGCCTGTTTCCAATCCATTGCCGCCATTACCACATCTGGGTTTAACACGGTGAATATTGGGTTCTTATCTTCTTGTTCGTTACTGATACTCATCATACTAATGAGTATTGGGGGAGCTCCCTCCGGCACTGCCGGCGGAATGAAGATCACGGCCTTTACCAGCGTGGTAGCCATCATGTATACTCGTTTGCAAATGCGTACACGCGTGGAAATTTTGGGACGGCGGATCCCGATGATGCGTTTGTATGCGGCCACTTCTACGTTTTTACTCTATACCATTTTTCTGTTGACAAGCGTGTTTTTGCTCACATGGACGGAAAATCTGCCTTTTTTGCAATTGGTATTTGAATCTACCGCCGCCTTGAGTACCAGTGGGTTATCGGCCGGGGCCACGGCGGATTTGTCGCTACTGGGAAAATTGGTAATTATTGGAACGATGATTATCGGCCGTATCGGGGTGTTGACCTTTGGGATCGCCTTGCTCAATCATGATGATGACGATGACGATGAGCCCAAACCCTCCCGCACGGAAGATTTGGCGGTTTGATATGAAATTTTACGTAATAAGTTTGGGATGCCCTAAAAACTTAACCGACAGTGAAGAATTTTCTGCCCGGTTGATTGCGCAGGGGCATAAGATGGTGTTTGTTCCGCAACAAGCCGACGAGATTATTATTAACACGTGCGGTTTTATTGCTTCCTCCGTGAAAGAAGCCCGGGAAGAAATCCGCCGCGCCTTGCAATTAAAAGCGCAGGGTATTGTAAAAAAAGTGGCGGTAACGGGATGTTTGGTGGAGCGCTTCAAAGAGCAATTGGCGCGCGAATTTCCCGCTGTGGATACGCTTTTTTCTATTGCGGCCCAACAAGATATTATTCATACCTTACAAGAGAGCGGTTCGGTCCTTCCTCCGCTACCGACGGCTTTGTCCTTGCCTGCCTATAAAATGAGTTTAACCGCTACCCATACGGCTTATTTGAAAATTGCCGATGGGTGTAACAATCGTTGTGCCTATTGCACGATTCCGTTCATCCGCGGAGCGTACCGCTCCAAACCCATGGAAGATATTGTGCGAGAGGCGCGGCTGATGACGCAACACGGTGTAAAAGAAATCTCGCTCATTGCACAAGATACTACTTCGTACGGGGTAGATTTGTACGGGAAGGTGCAATTTGTACCGTTGTTGGAAAAATTGCTGAAAATACGCGGTTTGGGACGCTTGCGCATTATGTATGCCTATCCGCACCGTGTCACGCGGGAACTGGCCCGGCTGATAGCGGGGACCCATAAAATTTTTCACTATTTGGATATTCCTTTGCAACACATTGCCGATCCGGTATTGAAACGGATGAACCGTCATTGTGATGCGGACCAAATCCGCCGAACGCTCGATATGCTCAAAACGGAAATACCGGATATTTCTCTACGGACGAATTTTATTGTTGGATTTCCGGGAGAAACAAAAAAAGATTTTAACGAATTGAAAAAGTTTGTCGCACAGTACGAGTTTGATAACATGGGCGTATTTGAATATTTCCGCGAAAAAGGCACCGCCGCGTATGAAATGAAACAAATTCCGGCTGCAACCAAACACGAACGTGCCGCCGCTCTAATAGAAGTGCAAAGCCGCGTTCTGGACCAGATAAACCGGCGGCTTATCGGTACCACGATGGAAGTGATTGCAGACGGGCCTGACTTCGGCCGTACGTATAAAGATGCCCCGGATGTGGATGGAAAAGTAACCTTCACACGCGTGGTTAAACCGGGAACTATTTTTCAAGCGCGCGTGGTAGCTGCTCAAGGATACGAGCGGGAAATGGAACCGCTTGTGTAATTTGTCGGGACTGCAAAATATAAACACGGCAGACAACTGAATTGTCTGCCGTGTTCTTGTTGAAACGGGGGTTATGCCTCTTCGGCTTCGTTGGCACGCTCGGTGCGTTTTCGGACCAGGTGCGATAAGATTTTTTTGCGCAACCGAATGGACGTAGGCGTAATCTCTGCCAATTCATCCGGTGCGATATATTCTACGGCCTGTTCCAAACTCATCACGCGCGGCGGAGTGAGCACATACGATTCATCACTGGCCTTACTGCGCATATTGCTCAGATGTTTGGCTTTGCACGGATTGACCACTAAATCGTTGGAGCGGGAATTTTGCCCTACAATTTCGCCGGCATATACTTTCACGCCGGGGCCTAAAAATAATTCGCCGTTATCTTCTAAAGCGAACAACGCATAGGGGGTGGTTTCGCCGTCTTCTTTGGCAATCAGCACACCGTTTCGGCGCAGGTCGGGCAAGTTGACTTTAGGATAATACCCATGGAAACTGTGGTGCATAATACCAGTGCCGCGGGTGCTGGTTAAAAATTCATTTTTAAAACCCAGTAACGCGCGTGACGGAATTAGATATTCCAGCCGTAGCCGTTCTTCCCCTTCGGAAACCATATTCTCCAGTTTGGCTGCGCGCGTACCTAAAATGGTAAATACCGCGCCTTGGTATTCCGAACGGATATCCAAAATAAGATATTCCATCGGTTCGAGAATTTGGCCGTTTTCTTCCTTATAGATTACTTCCGGGGAAGATACGGCCAATTCAAATCCTTCGCGGCGCATATTTTCAATTAAAATAGTCAGGTGTAACTCCCCGCGGCCGTAGACTTTAAATTTGCCTTCGCCTTCCAACTGTTCCACCTTCAGGCCGACGTTCGTTTGGGCTTCTTTTTCCAAGCGGTTTTTCAAGTGGCGGCTGGTGACGAATTTACCTTCCCGGCCGGAAAATGGGCTGTCGTTGACCATAAAATCCATAGACATGGTAGGTTCGTCAATCGTCAGCGGCGGCAAGGCTTCTAACGCATCCGGGCGGCAAAGCGTATCGCCCACGTCCACTCCTTCCAATCCGGCAATAGAAACGATATCGCCTGCCTGGGCACTTTCCACTTCCACTTTTCCCAGCCCCAGAAACCGCTCAATTTTAGCGGCTTTGGCTTGGGTGACAGTACCGTCTTGGTGCATCAGGGCCACGGTTTGGCCTTTGCTGATGTTTCCCGCCAAAATACGTCCGATACCCACATGCCCCAGAAAATTATTATAATCCAACATGGTTACCTGCATTTGCAAAGGAGCATCAGGCCGTGCCTCGGGTGCGGGTACGTGCTTTAAAATAGTATCCAAAATCGGCGCAATATCTTTTCCTTGTTCTTCCATTTTCAAACTGGCCCACCCGGCCCGGCCGGAAGCGTAAATAATCGGAAAGTCTAATTGTTCGTCGGTAGCGCCCAATTCCATAAACAAGTTAAATACTTCATCCACTACTTCGCTGGGGCGGATGTGGTCGCGGTCCATTTTGTTAATGACTACAATCGGCCGTAGTCCCAGGGCCAGGGCTTTACGTAGTACAAAGCGTGTTTGCGGCATAGGGCCCTCCACGGCGTCCACCATTAAAATTGCCCCGTCCACCATGCGTAATACGCGTTCTACTTCACTGCCGAAATCCGCGTGTCCGGGCGTATCTACAATATTAATGGTGTGCCCTTTGTAGCCGATAGACGTACATTTGGCCAAAATGGTAATACCGCGCTCGCGCTCTAACGGATTAGAGTCCAACACCGTATCTTGGGCTTCGTCTTCTTTAACTTTAAATTCTCCGGCAAATTTTAACAGGGCATCCACCACCGTTGTTTTGCCATGGTCCACGTGGGCAATAATCGCCACGTTACGTACATCTTCACGGGTATTTGTTGTCATAACACAAACTTGTTTTCCTTATAAATTTCCACAAAAAACCCCGCAACGTGCGGGATTGCAATCATCCGGTAACGGCTTGCAATACTTGTGATTACATATATTTTAGTATTTTTTGAGACGTTCTGCTTGAAAATCCGCTTTTGCCGCGTGCTTAAATTTTTTATAATAGCAGGTATGGAACGGTTAATTGAAATGGGGGTGGTGATAGCCATCCTGTACGCCGGGTATAAACTGACTGCCGGAAGGTGGAACTATGCCTCCCAGGCGATGGCGGCCCGTCGGCGTGAGACACTCAAGCAGGCCGGGTTGTCTACCCGTTTTTACTTTATCCGCGCCCGTACCCAATGGGTGCTGACGTTGGTGAGCGGAGGACTATTCACTTTTTACTGGTTTTACCGGCAATGGCGCAACATTCGCCGCGGTTTCCGGCAAGCGGACGGGCGGCCGTTGCGTGGGAACGCTTGGTGGCGGACTGTGGGCGGGGGATTTACGTTTTACTCGCTGGGAAATCTTATCAACCGCACGTGCGAATATATGAAAAAGGAAACATCCTGGCCGTCTTGGTTATGGGTGACTTTATGGTGGGGCGGGGGGGTGCTGGTTTTTGCTCCGGTCTCGGTCACCGCCCATGTAGTCGGGTACGGGTTATTTTGTACCGTGCCGGTGGTCTTTCAACGGCGCATCAACACGCTGACGCGGGAAACGTTTTCTCTCCGGCCTAAGCCGGAGGAATTATCGGCTGCGGCCGCGGGGCTACTCGTCACGCTGGCCGGAGTCGTTTTGTGGCGTGTTTTGGGAGCCGGGTGAGATATTCTCCGACGGTGAAAAAATATCTTTAAAAAGGGTCTTGATTTTTTGCTCTTTTACTGCTAAACTAAGGATGTAGTCCTTTTGAGGGCTACAAAATTAAATAGATAAACCTATTGGAGGTTTTATGAACAATACAAAGGGTTTCACCCTCATCGAACTCCTGGTGGTAGTGCTTATCATCGGGATTTTGGCCGCGATGGCCATGCCGCAGTACTTCAAAGCCGTGGAACGCTCCAGAATGTCTGAAGCCGTAACACTGCTTGCCAATGTTGCTCAAGCTCAACAACGCAAATACTTGCAAATCAACAAGTATGCAACTGCGTACACGGGCTTAGACGTCGCTCCGAAAGGTGCCTCTGGTGCTATTTACTACACCAAAGGTTGCGCCACGACCGGTGACGGCGGAAACGGGTTTAAGGTTGTGTTAGATGGTACGACCTACTCTTCCGGTTTTGCAACGGCTACCCGTGCGTCGTCCGCCGGTGGGTTGCAATACGAGTATGAGTTGAAACGCTACTATGCGAGCAACTTGACTTCTTGTAAGGGAACGAACGACAACGGGGCTGCCTTGTGTGCTGACTTCTGCGGTTTGGATTCAGTATCTACGAACACGGAATGCTGTAACAACGGTCAAAGTTCCGCGGCTGCGTGCCCTACGCCGGTTGCGAACGACTAATCAGAGTTGTGTGAGTTTTAAAACCCCGCCTGGTGCGGGGTTTTTTTATGCCCTTTTGAAGGGAAGAAAACGCTACAGCGTTTACGGGAAAAGATAAGGATATATTTTCTGCCGGAATATGCTATGATAATAATAGGCACGGTTTGTGACGGTGCACACGGAGGAAAATCTATGAAAGTACTGATACTGGCGGGAGGATTTGGTTCCCGTTTGAGCGAAGAAACGGAACTGAAACCAAAACCGATGGTGGAAATCGGCGGATATCCTATTTTATGGCATATTATGAAGATTTACTCCTACTACGGATTTAACGATTTTATCATTTTAACCGGTTATAAATCCCACATTATCAAGGACTATTTCGTCAACTACTACCAGCGTTATTCCGATATCACGGTCAATATGCGGACGAACACGGTTGAAATTCACAAGACCCGCCAGGAGCCGTGGTCTGTTACGATGCTTTATACCGGTTTGGATACCATGACGGGCGGACGCATCAAACAGGCGGCTGCATATGTAGGTAACGAGCCGTTTTTGCTTACCTACGGCGACGGCGTGAGTGATGTCAACATTACGGATTTGGTTGCGTCGCACCGGGCCAGCGGTAAATTGGCTACTATGACGGCCGTAAAGCCGGCGGGGCGTTTCGGGGCATTGGTGATTGACGGTAAGGATACGATTACTTCCTTTATGGAAAAGCCCAAAGGAGACGGTGCGTGGATTAACGGCGGTTTTTTTGTGTGTGAGCCGCAAGTGATGGAATATATTGCCGCAGGAAATGAGGTAATTTTTGAGCGGGAACCGTTGGAATCTTTGGCCCGGGCCGGTCAATTACACGCCTATAAGCACGAAGGTTTTTGGCAACCGATGGATACCCTGCGTGATAAAATGCACCTAACGGAGTTGTGGAAAACAAACCAAGCCCCGTGGAAAAAATGGGAGTAGATATCTATGTGGCAAAACACTTACAAAAACAAACGTGTACTGATTACGGGACATACCGGATTTAAGGGCGGGTGGCTAGCGCTGTGGCTCAGTAAATTGGGGGCCGAAGTGTGCGGATATGCTTTGCCGCCCAATACCACCCCTAACTTATTTGAGGCGGCCCAAATCGGCAGTGTCATTACCAGCGTGCTGGGGGACTTGGCCGACCGCGATAAACTCAACCAGACTTTCCGTAATTTTCAACCGGAGATTGTTTTCCACCTGGCCGCACAACCGCTCGTGCGGTTGTCGTATGCGCAACCTGTAGAGACCTATCAAACCAATGTAATGGGTACCTTGTATGTGTTGGAAGCCGCCCGGCAAACCCCCAGCGTGAAAGCATTTGTTAACGTTACTACCGATAAATGTTACGAAAATAAAGAAGTTCCCCGCGGATACAAGGAGGAAGACCCTATGGGTGGGTATGATATGTATTCTTCCTCCAAAGGATGTGTGGAGATTTTATCGGCTTCGTATCGTCGTTCTTTTTTGCAAAATGCAGGGTACGCGTTGGCTACCGCGCGGGCCGGTAATGTGATTGGGGGCGGAGATTGGGCCATGGACCGCCTGGTGCCCGATTGTATCCGCAGTCTGCAAGCAGACAAACCGATTGAAATCCGTTCCCCGCAGTCTACACGTCCGTGGCAGCACGTCTTGGAGCCGGTTGGCGGGTATCTTTTATTAGGACATTTACTTTATACGTACGGCTCTAAATATGCCCAATCATTTAACTTCGGGCCGGATGGTTCCAGTGTGCTTACGGTGGAGGATGTTGTCCGCCGGGTAATTGCCGCGTACGGCAAAGGTACGCTACAAGTGCATCCGCAAGACCATTTACACGAAGCAAAATTGTTGATGTTGGACATTACTAAAGCCAAACAGGTACTCCGGTGGAAACCGGTTTACACGGTACAGCAGGCCATCGGTGAAACGGTAAGTTGGTATAAATACTTTTATGAAGGGCAACTCATGCGGGAGTTTACCGTAGCCCAAATTGAAGAATATATGCGGAGAATATCATGGAACAGGAATTAAGACAGGCCGTCAAACAAGCGGCCAGGGATTATTATCAACACGTGCATGGAATTAAAAAAGAACGGACGTACATTCCGCCGTCCGGTAAAGTGTTGGATGAGGAAGATTTGTTAAATCTAATAGATGCCAGTTTGGATATGTGGCTGACGGCAGGCCGGTTTAATGACCGGTTCGAGCAGGAATTTGCCCGGTTTTTGGGAGTGAAGTTTGCCCTGTCTACCAATTCCGGTTCGTCGGCTAATTTGTTGGCTTTATCGGCGTTGACGTCCTCAAAATTAGGGGAAAGGCGCTTAAAGAAGGGGGATGAGGTTATCACGGTTGCGGCCGGATTTCCCACCACGGTCAACCCGATTATCCAACACGGACTGGTGCCCGTGTTTGTAGATTGCGAAGTCGGTTCCTATAATATTGTTGTTTCGCAGATAGAAGCAGCGCTTTCCCCAAAAACAAAAGCCATCTTTATTGCACATACCTTGGGTAATATGTTTGATATGCAAGCCGTTTTGTCCATCTGCCAAAAACATCATTTGTGGTTGATTGAGGATTCCTGTGATGCATTGGGGGCTGAGTGGAAAGGTCGAAAAGCGGGGACCATAGGACATATCGGTACGTTTAGTTTTTATCCCGCCCATCATTTAACAATGGGAGAAGGCGGAGCCGTAATTACCAGCGATCCGCAGCTCCACCGCATCATTTTGTCCTTCCGGGATTGGGGACGTGATTGCTGGTGTAAACCCGGGACGGATAACACGTGCAAAAACCGTTTTAATATGCAACTGGGACACCTACCGTTTGGTTACGACCATAAATACACCTATTCGCATGTGGGTTTTAATCTTAAAATTACCGATTGGCAGGCCGCCTTGGGTCTGACTCAATTGAAGAAGCTACCTCAGTTCTTGCAGAAACGTACGGCTAATGCCGCCTATTTATCGCGTGCGTTGGCCGATTTGCAGGATTATTTAATTTTACCTACGGTGGCTCCGGATGTAAAACCATCTTGGTTTGGTTATCTGGTTTCGGTCAAGGAAAATGCACCCTTTACCAAACAACAGTTGGTAGAGTATTTGGAGGCGCACGGAGTCGGTACGCGCCAGTTGTTTGCCGGTAATTTGTTGCGTCAGCCCATGATGGTGGATAACGAAATTCCTTTACGCATTGGAAATTCACCTGTTTTAAAATCGTGCGATTTGACCGAAAAAGAATACGCATTGTTACCAAAAACCGATTTTATTATGAATCATACTTTTTGGGTAGGCACTTTCCCGGGGCTCGGTGAAGCGGAAATGGAAAGAATCGCCCAAACTATCAGGCAATTTGTGCATGAACATAAACAGTAAACGCAAACGGATTCTGCTAACGGGCGGAAACGGATTTATCGGCAAAAATATCCGCGAAAGTTTTTTGGCAGATCGATATGATATTACGGCACCGCGCAGCTTTGAGTTGAATCTGGCCGATACGTTAGCAGTGGATGAATTTTTTCGTACGCATTCATTTGATGTAGTCCTGCACGCGGCCACCAAACCCGGCCACCGCAACGCCAAGGATCCTACCAATCTTTTTTATACCAATGTGCGTATGTTTGAGAATCTGGTTCGCCATGCCGATAGATTCGGCAAACTCATTAATTTTGGCAGTGGCGCCGTTTATGATACCGCGGCAGATAACCGCCTGGTAACGGAAGACCAAATCGGTCGGCGTATGGGGGCAGATGATCACAGTTTTTGTAAGTATGTTGTTCACCAACGTATAGAAGCGCTTCCTAATGTGATAGATTTAAATATTTTTGGCATTTTTGGAAAGTATGAAGATTGGGAAATCCGTTTTGTTTCCAACGCCATTTGCAAAACTTTGTTTGGGTTGCCCATTACGCTGAGGCAAAACCGTCGGTTTAGTTATTTGTACATCAACGATTTAATGCCAATATTGGAATACATGATTGAACACGATATGGCGCATAAAAGTTATAATATAACACCTGACGAAGAAACCGAATTGTTGCAGGCTGCCCAAACGGTGCAACGCTTGGGAAATGTAAAAAACGAAATTCGTGTGGGGACCTTGGGGTATGGGTTAAATTATTCCGGCAGTAATGCACGATTGAAGGAAGAAATAAAAGATTTACGGTTTACGCCGTTTGAACAAGCCGTTAAAGAATTATTTGTGTATTATAAAGAAAACGTACAGTTAGATAAAAATTTACTTCAACACGATAAATAGAGGAGCATATATGAACCAATTGGAACGCAAGATGATGGACACGCTAAAAGATTTGAGAGAAAATCACCATGTGGTGGGCGTAAAAGCTGAATTTGAGGCCGAAGGTACCCGGATGGAGGAAGCATTACGCTTAAAAGAAGTGGTTACAAAAGCCGGATTGGATTTGTTTATTAAAATAGGCGGTTGTGAAGCTATTAAAGATATGTTTGATGCGCGTACTATTGGGGTAAAAGGCATTGTCGGCCCGATGATAGAAACGGAATATGCAATGACCAAATACGTCAAGGCCACGCACTTTGTGTTCCCGCAGGAAGAACGCAACGAAATGGAATTTTTAATCAACGTAGAAACTAAAACAGGGGTGGAACATTTAGATGCTATGATAGCCCGTCCGGAGTTTAAGGAAATTTCGGGGGTTGTATTCGGGCGCGTAGATATGACGGGCAGTATGGGGCTTACGCGGGAGGATATCAATTCCGAAGCTATTTTTAACGTAGCATATGCGGTCAGCGAGAAAGCTCAAAAATCAGGGAAGAAAATGGTTATCGGTGGAGGGGTATCTGCCCAATCTCTTCCCTTCTTTAAACGGTTGCCGCCGGGGGCATTGACACGCTTTGAAACACGTAAAATTATTTTCGGTGCACAAGAAGCATTGAAAGATCCCGCTACCGATAAAGGAATTTTAAAGGCCGTTGGTTTTGAATTAATGTGGTTGAAAAATAAGCGCGATTTTTACGAAATAATTTTCAAAGAGGATGCTGCCCGTATTGATATGCTGGAAGCCCGTTATAAAACATTGATTGCGCAAAGCGGCGGTAATTTATGAAAACAGTTTTGTTGACAGGGGCCAGCCGCGGTATTGGTAGAGCAATAAAAGAACGGTTATCCTCACAGGGATATCGGTTGCAGACGCCCACGCGCCAGGAAATGGATTTGTCCTCTAGTGCTTCTATAGCGGCCTATTTAGAGAGCATGGAGCCGGTTGATATTTTGATCAATTGTGCAGGCATTAATGAATTAGCCAATCTGGAAGAATTAACTGCTTCGTCCTATCAACGGTCCTTGCAAATCAACCTCAACGCGCAGTTGCAACTTATCCAAGGCGTTGTGGGGCATATGAAACAACAACATTGGGGGCGGATTGTTAATTTCGCCTCTATTTGGAGTGCTTTCTCAAAGCCGCGTCGCGCCAGTTATTGTATCGCAAAAGCAGGAGTGGTCGGGCTGACCACTGCGGTCGCGGTGGAGTTGGCCTCCCACAATATTCTGGTCAATGCGGTAGCTCCTGGTTTTGTGAATACGGAAATGACGTCCCAAAATAATACTCCCCAGCAACTGGCAGAATGGGCGGCTTGTTTGCCCCTGAGACGATTGGCCGAACCGTCGGAAATTGCCGAATTGGTGTTATTTTTGATTTCCGATAAGAATTCGTTTATGACCGGTCAAACCTTATTCATAGACGGGGGATTTTCATGCATTTAGAAACGTTGTCTATTCGTTCTAATCTGCGGCCTTATTCGGTCTACTTGGAGCAAAATTCTCATTTTTTTCAACGTATATCCACAATTTCCCCGGCGGTGTTCGTCGTGGACGAACAAGTGTGGGCGCTCTATCAAGATAAGGAATTGGCTTGTTTTCCACGGGAGCGTGTTGTTGTATTTAAAGCAGAGGAAGAACATAAAACATTGGAAGGGTGTTGTTCATTATATGAAAAAATTATGACTTTTGCCCCTCGTAAAAATTTGACATTAGTTTCTGTTGGGGGGGGAATCATTCAAGATGTAACCGGTTTTGTGGCTTCTACCTTGTATAGAGGCATTCAGTGGATTTTTGTTCCTTCTACGCTGTTGGCCCAGGTAGATAGTTGTATTGGTGCCAAGACGTCGCTTAATTTTAAACATTATAAAAATCTATTGGGTTCGTTTTACCCGCCTTCCGCTATTCACTTATGGTCTGGTTTTGTACAAACCTTGTCCGATGTGGATTACTACTCGGGCATTGGGGAAATGGCTAAATTGCATTTGATGGCTTCTTCCCACGATTTAAGCGCGTTTTTGGCTGCGTTGCCTTCCTTGGGTCAGCGTAATAATCAAGCAGTTTTGGAACGTACGGCTCGGTGTCTTGAAATTAAAAAGGAATATATTGAAAATGACGAGTTCGATACCGGTAAACGCAACATGCTCAACTATGGACATTGCTTCGGACATGCGATAGAAAGTGCGTGTAATTTTGCTATTCCTCATGGACAAGCTGTTGTGTTGGGAATGTTGTTGGCGAACCGTTATGCCGTAGAGCAGGGTTTGTTGTCTTCCCAGCAGGAAGAACGCATACGCCGAGATGTATTATTACCTATTTTTAAATGTGTGGATAAAATATCCTTGATTGATGCCCAACAAGCTTTGGCGGCAATGGGGCAAGATAAAAAGCGTACGGGCAACGGATTGGCGTTAGTTATGCTTACCGATCAGGGAATGCGTAAAATTACCGATTTAACCCCAACTCATGCGTTGGCATTATTGAATCAAGTGGGGAAGTGGGTCCTATGATGAAAGTGTCGGATTATTTGGTTAAAAAATTGGAATCTTACGGTGTGCGTTACGCTTTTATGGTAACCGGCGGCGGTGCGATGCACTTAAACGATAGCTTTGGCAAAAGCAAAAAAATTAAACTGCTTTTTAATCATCACGAACAGGCTTGTGCTATGGCCGCCGAAGGATATGCGCGCACGAACCAGCAATTGGCCGTTGCGTGTGTGACCACGGGACCGGGGGGGCTCAATTGTTTAAATGGTGTGTTTGGGGCGTGGACGGATAGTGCTCCCGTGTTGTTTATTTCCGGCCAAGTCAAATCGTCTACAACGTTATCTTCGTGTCCGCAGCTTCCGTTGCGGCAACTGGGAGACCAAGAAGTTAATATCGTCCGGGTAGTACAACCGCTTACCAAATATGCCAAAATGGTAACAAATCCGTTGGAAATTGATGCCGTGTTGGATGAGGCCATTTTTCAGGCAACAACCGGGCGTCCCGGACCGGTGTGGATAGATGTGCCGCTTAACGTGCAGGCGGCGCAGATTGATCCTAAAAAATTGAAAAGATTTCGCTTGCCAAAACGTTCCATTCCTAACATAACGGCTTCGTTAAAAAAAGCCGTTGCTTGGCTCGTGAAAGCCCAAAAGCCGCTTGTCGTAGCAGGCCATGGCGTGCGGTTGAGTGGTCAGCAAATGGAATTATTACAACTTCTCCAACAAACGCGGGTGCCGGTGGTTACAACGTTTAATGGTTTTGATCTATTGCCGGATGATTGCCCTAATTTTGCCGGTCGTATTGGTACCGTGGGCCAACGTGCCGGGAATTTCACGCTCCAAAATGCGGACGTTATTTTGTTTTTAGGGACGCGTAACAATATTCGTCAAGTTAGTTACAATTGGGAAAATTTTGCTAAAAATGCTAAAAAAATCATTGTGGATATTGACCCGGCAGAACTCCAAAAACCTACGGTTAGACCCGATTTGCCCCTCTGCGCGGATTTAAAGGATGTTTTACCGCAATTGGTAAAGCAACTCAAAAAACCGTTGGGCCAACCGGGTTGGTTAGAACACTGCCGGTCTTTACGCAAAAAATATCCACCATTACGTGAATTTGTCATTGAGCCGGTCGCTAAGGTTCACCCATATTATTTTATGGAAATGTTGGGCCGGTTATTGCCAGTCCGTATGCCGATAATTGCTTCTAACGGTACAGCGTGTGTGGCGCTATTTCAAAGTGTCCCTGTTCAAAAAGGTCGGCGGATGTTTTTTAACTCGGGTGATGCCTCTATGGGTTATGGTCTTCCTGCGGCTATCGGTGCTTGCGTGGCCAGCGGACAACCGGTTGTTTGTTTAGAAGGGGACGGCAGTATAATGATGAATTTGCAAGAGTTGCAAACTGTTAAAACAAATTCTTTACCGGTGAAAATTTTTATTCTCAAAAATGGTGTTTATAAATCTATCATCCAAACGCAGACTAATTTTTTTGAGGGGCGTTTAACCGGTTGTAATGCTAAAAGCGGTGTAGAAGTACCCGATTTCATGCAAGTAGCCAAATCATTTGGTCTTCCCGCGGTGCGTTTAACTAAAAACCGCGACTTGAAAAAAGGAATTAAGAAAGTGTTGGCGATGCCCGGGCCTGTGGTATGCGAGGTGGATTGTACGGAAGAATATACGTTTGCTCCCAAACTTTCTGCCCGCAGATTGCCGGACGGCACGATGATCAGTCCTTCGCTGGAAGATATGTTCCCGTTTTTAGACAGGGAATCTTTTATCAAGGCAAAATTTTGACCCGGTTGCGCTTGGAATTAGCCCGTTATTTTGGCCATCATATCGTACATAATGATGCTAGCAGCCGCGGCGGCATTCAAACTTTCCACGCCGCCCTTTTGCGGAATAGAAATGATCTCATCGCAATTTTCAGCCGTTTTTTCACGGATACCGAATCCCTCCGAACCGATAACCAGCACTGCCGGAGAAGCGTACTGCATTTTTGTAATGGGTTTACCTGCCATATCAGCACCGTAAATCCAAAATCCTTCTTCTTTTAAGTCGTTTAAGGCCGCGGACAGATTGGCTACTTCTACGATATTGATGTTTTCAATCGCTCCGCACGCCACTTTGTAAACAGCAGGAGTAATACCGACAGTCCGTCGGTTAGGCAAGATGATGGTAGAAAATCCCAAACACGCCGCGCTGCGGATAATCGCTCCTAAATTTTGCGGGTCCGTCATTTCGTCCACGGCCAGCCAAAGATCTTTTTTGTTTCCGTCGCTCTCATAAAGGGCATTGGATAATTTCATCAGGCGTACGGGTTGTATTTTAGCCATCACCCCCTGGTGATTAGCATTTCGGGTCAATCGGTCCAGTGTTTTATTGTCAATGCGGTCAATCTTTACATTGGAACGTTTGGCCATGCGAATAATTTCTTCTACGCCACGGTGCCCTGCTTTAGAGTCAGACACATACAACTGTGTTACGTTGCGCTTTTTACTGCGAAGCGCCTCTTGCACGGGGTGAACCCCATAAATCATATCTAAATTTGTATCGTTCATATATTTACCTCTCAACCAATTTCGCGCGAGCCGAAACTCATGCCTACTTCCAATGCGGCTTTTACTTCCGCTCCGTGCGGGTCCACACGTTTTAACTGGGCCACGGCATCGGCAATTTTTACTTCCGTCATGGCAAATCCACGCAAGGCGACCATATAGCCAAATTTGCCCTCTAAAACCATATCCAAGGCTTTGGCTCCGTACAAGGTGGATAGCCACCGGTCAAAAGCTGTCGGGGTTCCGCCGCGTTGGGTGTGACCTAAGACGCAAGCACGCGATTCAATACCGGTTTTGCTCTCAATCATATCACTTAATTTATTGGCAATACCGCCCAAACGGACCGTATCTGTGCTTCCGGCTACTGTACGGGCTACAGAGGTTTGACCTTGTTCGTTCTTGGCTCCTTCGGCGGCTACTACAATGCTGAAGGTCTTGCCCCTGCTTTTGCGGTTTAGGATGTAATTGACGATAACATCATCGTTGTAAGGAATTTCGGGGATCAAGACGACGTCTCCTCCTCCGGCAATGGCCGAGCGCAAGGCAATCCACCCCGCGTAGCGGCCCATTGTTTCCACAATCATTACCCGATGGTGTGATTGAGCCGTGGTATGTAGGCGATCAATGGCTTCAGTTGCAATATGAAGAGCGGAATCGAATCCGAATGTTTGGTCGGTGGCGGATAGATCGTTATCTATCGTTTTGGGTACGGCCACAATCGGCATACCCAGTTCCACAAATTGTTGTGCCATATGCAAAGTTCCATCTCCGCCAACGGTAATGAGCGCATCCAACAGATTGTCTTTAAAATTATGCATGACCACGGAAGATAAATCGCGCGGGGCCTGCGGCGTGCCAAACGGCGGCAAGGTGTAATTGAACGGATTGGCGATATTGCTGGAACCCAAAATCGTGCCACCCAATGTTAAAATCCCTGAGACGGTTTCGTTCGTAATTTGTATTTTTTCGTTACGTACAAGCCCGTCAAAACCGTTTTTAAATCCTACTACTTCTATTCCGTGGGTGAGGGCGTTTTTGCTTACCGCCCGTACAACCGCGTTGAGTCCTGGGCAATCGCCTCCGGCTGTCAAAATTCCGATACGTTTGATATTCATTGAATTTCCTCGCTAGTTGTTTGGGTGCGTAGGGTACGCACGTGTTGGGCCACACGGTCAATTACCCATTCGGGGGTAGAAGCCCCGGCTGTAATAAAAATCCGTTTGGCCTTTAAAATTTGTGTTTTGGCCAGTTCCGTTTCTGTTTCTACGTGTTGTACGTTGGCGGAAAGTTCCCTGCATAATACTGCCAAGCGGGCTGTATTGGCACTATGTTTTCCACCTACAACAATCACCAAATCGGCGTTACGGGCACATTCAATAGTTTCTTTCTGGCGTTCTTT
>JAEEGL011571028.1_pt1 | contig 20362 bp, 14 predicted proteins | sample 9134231 | NCBI WGS metagenome assembly JAEEGL01 (sample SAMN16246548, study PRJNA631951) | gut metagenome | biome: gut microbiome; feature: rumen; material: fiber-attached | host: Bos | place: Iran: Karaj | collected 2018-10 | reverse complement strand
CCATGACAATAAGAACATGGTGTAAACCTGTAGTAATAATTGTTTTGTTTTCATGATAAAAATATTATTAATTTGTTAATGTGTACTTAATAAATAGAAAGTAGATACGGCTCCTGCAGCATGAGAAAGATATAGCAAGAATAATATTCGGGTAGCTAAAGCCCATCTGGATTGTTTGATATTTAATCTTAACTTTCTTAAATTGATAAGTCCTACTATGATAAGTACGTAAAAACTATAGTTTACAAATTCACCCAACCAATAAATGGAATGCTTTGGAGTTGTGTCATATTGGGCGCAGATCATGATAAAATCGAAAAAACAAAAACCTAAAAAATACCAGCAATGTCGACCTCTGAATTTATTACATAAGAGTATGACCATGCATAATATGGATAACCCGACATAAATATAGGTATTTATACGATAGAAATCGTTGCTAATTTCCGAAAGTTCAAAAGAGAAGAAATTATCAATTAATAGATTAGAAAGGAGTGCCAATAATATCAATAGGAATATATTCCAAATTTTGTATGTTGGAAGAGCAAAGAGCTCACGAAGAAAGTCTCTCATAGCAGGTGAATTTTAAATTGTTATTTTGTTTGTAAGGTTTGTATCTTGTCAAGATTCATAACGAATGTTAACACGAGGTTGCAAGCAAAGAAAAGGTAAATCAGGTTAACCACTTTCATTATTATATTCCATCGGTTAAACTTAAAACCTAATCGAATCTTTCTTAAACTGACAAGTTCTAATACGATATAGATGACAACATAAACAGTCACCATTGCCATTAATGCTACAATGGGTCGAATGTCTTCCGGCAAAAACAAGGGTGAGAACATCATCGTATCATAGCAGAGAATGCCTAAGAAATGCCAACATTTGCTTCCCCTGAAACGATTAATATATAAAATGATCATACACGCGAGACTTATACCGGAAAATATACTCATGTGCAGGATATAGAAATCCGAGGTATATGGAACAATAATATGCCGAAGATAAGTGCCATTCATATAGTATGGCATAATGGCCAGTATCCCAAGCATGAAGATATTCCACCACTTATATGTAGGTAGTGAAAATATTTCGTTTATAAAGTCTCTCATAATGGCATAACTTAAAGAGTTTGCAATAGATTGTTAATAAAGGCAGTGAGTTCTGCAGCAGAATTCAGTTGCAGCTTCTTGCTCAAACGTTGTTTAACCGTCGGTAATGTGCTAGGTTGATAATCCATCAGTGTAAGGATATCGTTTTGAGGCATGTCGAGAGCATAAAGCATCAGGAGTTGCATGTCGATATCCGTTAGTTGCGGATATTTCTCGCGAACAAGACCGGCAAAATTGTTAAGACGATCGTCTGCCATACCAAAGAACTCCTGCGGATTCTGCCATTTGAGCATTTTGTCAAGCAATTCCTTGTCGAACTCAGCTCGTTTCTGAGGCTCGACTTTTGCGCGATCGTCTTCTGTCAGACGTTTCGCCGCAGCCAGTTCAGCTTTCCAGTCGCGCAATTGCTCTACGCGAATGTTTTCTTCGGGTTCCGGATCAGCAATCGGTTGTGGCTCTTGATTTCTTTGCGCCTGCAAAGCGTCTTTGCGTGCGCGGCGAACAAAAATGAAATAAAAGATAAGGAAACTAATGACATAGATCATCAGCATAAATAATTCTCTGTCAAGAATTTTCAATTCGGTGGGTGTAAGATTCTCAAACATAATGATATGAATTTTAGAGTTGGTTTTTCGAGTGCAAAGATATAGCTTTTTTTGATGTCGGCAAACGTCTAAAAGAGAAAAAATGTTAGACATCACAGTTTTACAAGAGCCTGTCTAACAGAATATTGCAGAATGTCCATCATTTTTCGGGTGGACACAGGATGAGGATTCCTGCAAAAAACAAAACATTTCCCCGCTTTTGTGGAAAAAACATGTCAATAGACGTCTTATAAATAAGTCGCGTTTATTTCATTCTGCGGTTGGTGTGTTTTCTCGGGTAGCGACAACTAAATTTTATGTCCCCTTTGTCCCCAATGTCCCCTTTTGGTTTGCCGACTTGACCATCAGACATCCATATCACTTGGGGGACAAAGGGGACAAAGGGGACATAGTTTTATATAACATCACGACACTTATTCCGTTGATTACACAAACGAGTTTGCGTATTCAGAAAAAAAGAGGAAATTTCTACATTCGCTACGCTCATGTAGCCAATAAATGCATTTTTCCAAGGAATACACAAACGAGTTTGCGTATTCAGAAAATCCTTGGAAATTTCTACATTCGCTACGCTCATGTAGCCAATAAATGCATTTTTCCAAGGAATACACAAACGAGTTTGCGTATTCGGAAAATCCTTGGAAATTTCTACATTCGCTACGCTCATGTAGCCAATAAATGCATTTTTCCAGGGAATACACAAACTAGTTTGCGTATTCGGAAAATTTGCATTATATTTGCACGTTTAAACAGAACATCCAAACATATAAATGTTATGATATACAAGATTACTCTTCTTAACGATGAAGTGGACAACTTCAAACGCGTATTCGAATGCGATTCAAACGCCACGTTCCTTGATCTGCACAAGGCAATACTTGCATCGGTGAAGTATCCCGACGACCAGATGACCTCTTTCTTCATGTGCAACGACCGCTGGGAAAAAGAGCAGGAAGTGACCCTTGTGGAGATGGAGAACTCGTTCGAATACGACAACATGGTAATGGAGGACACCCGTTTGTGCGACCTTCTGACCGAACCGAAACAGAAACTGATCTACATCTTCGACCCGATGTTCGAGCGCTATTTCTTCGGAGAAGTGAGCGAGATCATGCCCGGCATGATGGAAGGAGTGAAATGCACTGTAAGCACTGGCAAAGCTCCCAAGCAACTGGAAACCGAAGACGTCATCAACATCAAGACCCCTGATATCGACATCGATGCAGATTTCTACGGATCGGACGAATATGACGCCGACGAGCTCGATCCGGAAGGGTTCGGTGACATGAACTTCGACGATAGCAGTCTGTTCTAAAACCCCCTCTATCCCCCTAAAGGAGGAGGGATAGGTTAGAGGAGCGCGATGCGCAGGGCTTTCGACTTTGGACTTTGAGTGAGTAAAACGAACGGTCTTTCGACTATATGAAGAAGACTCTGCTGGTGATATTAGGTCCTACGGGAGTGGGCAAAACCGCTCTCTCACTTGACATTGCCGAGCGTCTCAACACAGAGATTGTGAATGCCGACTCCCGTCAGATCTACAAAGAACTGCCTATCGGCACTGCAGCACCCACCGAGGAAGAACAGGCAAGAGTACGACATTGGTTTGTCGGCACACACAGCATCCAGGAGGACTTCAATGCAGGCATGTACGAGAGAGAAGCCCTGTTGGTGATAAGACAACTCTTCAAGACACACGACACAGTGGTGCTCACCGGCGGAAGCATGATGTATATCGATGCTGTTTGCAACGGTCTTGACGAACTCCCGGAGGTAAGCAAACCGACACGAGAAGCAGTAGCACTGCTCTACAAAACCAAAGGAATAGAAGGTCTGCAAGAAGAGTTGCAACGCCTGGACCCTGCATACTGGAAGCAGGTGGACCAACAGAATCCGCAACGCCTGATGCACGCAATAGAGATTTGTCGCGAAGCGGGAATACCCTACTCAACACTGCGAAGCGGAAAACAACAAGAGCGGGAGTTTCGAATAATAAAAGTAGGTCTAATGCGCAATCGCGAAGAGTTATATAAAAGGATTAACGCGCGCGTATATGAGATGATAAATCAGGGATTGGAAGAAGAGGCTCGACAAGTGTACTCTCTCAGAGGGCTCAATAGCCTCAACACGGTGGGTTACAAAGAGATGTTTCAGTATTTCGACGGTCAAACCACTCTCGAAGAAGCCATTGCTTTGATTCAGCAACACTCGCGCAACTATGCCAAGCGACAAATGACATGGTGGAGGAATCAAAACAACGACATCCACTGGTTCGATGCCGCAACAGTAAAAACAGAAGATATAATAGACGAATGCTTAATAAGCAGAGTTTAAATAACTTTATTAGATATACGTGAATTGTTGGGTTTACATATTATTGATGTTTTTGGCAGTTGTGTCGGGATGCAAGACGAAAAACACATGGCAACTTATACAAAATTAAAAAAATGAAGAAGATTCTGTTTTTAATAACTCAACCAGATGGCAGTATAAGTGTTAGTATTGAAACAAGCAGATGGTATAATCCTTGACAGCAAAAAACTATTAATAGAATAACATAAATATATATGAAGAAATATATGAAGAACATTATAAATATCATTTTGGTTGCAATCATGATGATCAGTTTCAGCAGTTGCAACAAGGGTGAAGTGGATTTCAAGTACACTCCAGAAGAGCCTAGATGCGGACAGAGTATAAATTTCAGCAACATAAGCACCAAGGGTGATTCCGACAGCAAGTGGAAATGGGAGTTTGGCGATGGCTCTACAGCGACGACCAAGAGTGCCACCAAGATATATCGTCAGGCAGGAATATATATGGTGACTCTTACACTTAACGAGAAAAAGTTGCAACGAGCAGCAAAAGAGATAACCATATACGACTCTGTGCCTTCTTTCACTTCAAGCACAGAAATCATAGGCACATACGAAGAAGTTACCTTCACTCCGCTCACTTATAATCCATTCAGTTTGACCATAACCTACGAGTGGACAGTGCCTGAAAACACGGTAGTGCTGAGCGACGAATCATCGCCGAAACTGAGACTCTATTTCACCGAGCCATCGGAAAACGCCGAGATCACCCTGAAGACGACAGTGGGCAGTGTGGAGAGCATCAAGACCATTTCATACAAAGTGTATGAGACACCTGCGCCTTCTATAATCATGTCGACCGACAAAGGCGAGTTGCTGCTTCTGAAAAAATACAATGAGGTTATTGCCAATCCTGAGAACATCACCCCCAGGAATCTGACACTGACCAATCCGCGCCAACTACTTATAGACGGCAATACTCTGTATATTTTTGATCTGTGCTCGGGTGCGGAAGGCGCTATTTATGCTATGAATCTGGATACACAAGAGTGGGAGACGGTGATAGAGAATGCATCGAGCGTGACCGACTATGTGTATTCGACAGGAATGGTGCACAACGGATATTTGTATTTTGCCGACATCAACAACAAGAACATCTATCGCGTAAGCACCGACACCAGAAATGCCACTTTCACCGACGGCAAAGACCAGTTGTTTGCTTCTGCAAGCAGTTTGACAGGGATGCAGACAGGTGTATGCGGTGGACTGGGAATCTACAACGACATATTCTATCTCGGTTCAACCGCAGGAGTCTACAGGTTCAGAGAGTCGGATATCAGCAGCGGTTCAGCTCCCGCCACTGCCTTACTAAGCACTCAAGATGCACCGCTCAACCTGAAGATAGACGCACTTGCAGGAAAGATTTACAGCATAGAAGACAAGCGCCTGACGGTGACCAACATCGACGGAAGTTCAAGCGTGACACTCGACGATGAGATAGAGTCGTCGTGGGCATTATGCATAAGCAACAAACTCAACCGAGTGGTTTATGCCAAAGAAAGCAGCGTTCTGAGTCTGCCACTTGTGCAGACCCGCAACAATACTACAACCGCCACTCCTATGGAATTGGATAAGATACAGGTAATAGGCGTGGTAGTGGATGAAACGGACAGATAAACATCAACATGCAACCGGAATATATTTTTGAAACAAGTTGGGAAGTATGCCAGAAGATAGGCGGCATCTACGCAGTGCTCTCCACTCGCGCTGCCATCATGCAGAAAGAGCACAAAGACAAGGTCTTCTTCATCGGACCTGACAACAGCAAAGACAATCAGTATTTCAAAGAGAGCAAATCGCTTCTTTCCGACTGGCGTGAGCAAGCTCAGAAAGAAGGGTTGCTTGTGCGCGTAGGCAGATGGTTGGTTCCCGGCAAACCTATTGCAATACTGGTAGACTTCAAGCCTTTCTTCATACTGAAGGACCAGATCTTCTTCCACAACTGGCAGCAGTTCGGAGTCAACTCGATAGCAGCATACGGCGACTACGACGAGTCGTCGGTTTTCGGATATGCAACCGGTGTAGTGATGGAGAGCATCTATCGTTTCTATCATATGGAGAACACCCGCGTTGTGGCACATTTCAACGAGTGGATGACCAGTTTCGGATTGTTCTACGTGAAAGAACATATGCCTAAAGTGGGTACACTCTTCACCACTCATGCTACTAGCATAGGCAGAAGCATAGCAGGCAACGGGAAACCTCTTTACGACTATTTCGAAGGTTACAACGGCGACCAGATGGCTCAGGAACTGAATATGGTTTCGAAACATTCCACCGAGAAGCAGGCAGCACACTATGCCGACTGCTTTACAACGGTCAGTGAAATAACCGACCGCGAATGCAGGCAATTGCTCCAGAAACCTGCCGATGTGGTAACCCCTAACGGATTCGAGAGCGAGTTCGTGCCTAAGACGGCTGTTGCTCTGAGCAAAAAGCGCCAGCAAGCAAGAGAGAGTTTGCGGAATGTGGCAGAAAAAGTACTCGGTTACAAACTGGACAAAGATGCTCTTTTTGTAGCCACTTCCGGTAGATACGAATGGAAAAACAAAGGTATTGACATCTTCATCGAGTCGCTTAATCAACTTGAAAAGAAAGGGTCAGGCAAACAGATTGTGGCTTTCATAATGGTACCGGCATGGATCTCGGGTGCAGACGACAACTCCGAGCAACACATCACCACACACCGACTCAGAGAACCGCAGTCGGACCCAGTGCTCAACACAATGCAGTGGCTCGGCATGACCAACGACAAAGCAGAGAAAGTGAAGATTATCTTTGTCCCTTCCTATCTGAAAGGCGACGACGGAGTGTTCAATCTCAGTTATTACGATCTGCTTACAGGAATGGATCTTACCGTATTCCCTTCATACTACGAGCCTTGGGGTTACACACCTCTTGAGAGTATAGCATTCCATGTTCCCACGATCACCAGTTCTGTAGCAGGTTTCGGCCAATGGGCAAAACAAAACAGGCAAAAACCTCAACGTGAGCAAAATCCGCTACTATTCAATCTCAGCAGAGAAAAGACAGAGATAGAAAGCGGAGTGGCAGTAGTGAAACGCACTGACAGCAATCGCGAAGAGGTTTGCCAACAGATAGCACATACAATAGCCGATTATGCTGCTTTGGATGAAGCTGATCGCGAGCAGGCACGAAAAGCTGCAGCAGCGTTAGCCGAGAAAGCCGAATGGAGTCATTTCTTCGATTATTACCGTCTGGCTTACAGCTATGCACTACGCAACAAATAAACATACTGACATAACAAAAAAACGACTCCTCGACGGGGTCGTTTTTTGTATTGGTATTCTGCATCAGCATTATAACCAGCGAACATAGCAGAAGTCCATACGATGAGGAAGGTCGCTATTCTTCGGGAACATACGGAAAGCAAACTTCAAACCGCCTGCATAGTCGAGCAGATATTCGTTTTCGAAACGCATACGACTACCCTCACATTTAACCAACTTCAGTTCCTCTACTTCGTAGAGTTTGTCGTTGTTGTGAGTAGAAGTACGTACAGCGACGAGTTCCACACCAAGACCTTTGTCGTTCAAACCTTTGGTATCCAGTTCGACTGCCACCTTGAATTTGTCGCCCACATTGGGATTCTGCAACATAGCATCAGGCATTTCCACTGACAGGACTTCTATCTCATCCCAGTGTTCAGCCATATTCTGCTTCCATGCTGCTATCTCTCGTGCTTTCTTATAGTTGTCGGCAACCAGATATGCGTGTCGATGAGCCTCCTTGTTATAGAACTTCTCGAAGTAGTCGTCCATCATTCGCTTGGTTGTGAAGCGAGGAGTGATTTTGGTAACAGAATTCTTTATAGTCTGTATCCACTCAGGGCTATATCCTTTCGAGTTGCGAGCATAATACATAGGTATGATCTGCTTCTCAAGAAGCATATAGATGGTAGCGGCATCAAGTTGATCCTGGTGAGCTTGATTCTCATAAGTGCGTTTTTCAGTAAGCGCCCAACCGGCACCTTCCACATATCCTTCAAGCCACCATCCGTCCAACACTGAGAAGTTCAGCACACCGTTCATCTGTGCCTTCTCGCCGGAAGTTCCGGAAGCCTCGAGAGGACGAGTAGGAGTATTGAGCCATATATCCACACCGGATATAAGTCGTTTGGCAAGACGCATATCGTAGTTTTCGAGGAAGATGATCTTTCCGAGGAACTGCGGCATACGACTGATCTCAATAATACGCTTGATGAGAGCTTGTCCTCCTCCGTCAGCTGGGTGAGCCTTACCGGTGAAGAGGAATTGAACCGGACGATCAGGATTATTCACCAGTTTGTCCAAACGCTCAAGGTCGGTGAAGAGCAGGTGAGCACGTTTGTAAGTAGCGAAACGACGACCGAAACCGATGATAAGGTTGTCAGCACTCATCTCATTGACTGCGCGGACAATGCGTGCAGGATCGCCTTGCGACTTCATCCAGTTGTCACGGAATTGCTCACGGATATAATCGATGAGTTTGCGCTTCAAATCCATACGTGTTTCCCAAATCTTCTCCTCAGGAATATCGTTGAACGGAGCCCACATCTTAAGGTTCGACTGGTCTTTATACCATCCCTTCGGGAAGTTCTCCATATAAACCTTCTTCCATTCGGAAGCTGCCCAAGTAGGCATATGCACACCATTGGTCACATAGCTTACATGCAGTTCTTCAGGGAAATAACCCGGCCAAATGGGCGAGAACATCTTCTTTGACACTTCTCCGTGCAACCAACTTACACCATTCACTTCCTGCGAGCAGTTGCAAGCGAATACCGACATTGAGAATTTCTCCTGCGAACCCGGATGCTCACGACCCATATCGATAAACTCACCCCACTCTATTCCAAGTTTCTGAGGATACTCGTTCATATATTTGTAGAAGAGTCCTTCCTCGAAAGCGTCATGACCAGCAGGCACAGGAGTATGGCAAGTGTAAAGCGAAGATGAACGCACCACTTCAAATGCCTCATATATATTGAGTCCTTCGTTTTGCACGAGGTCAACCAAGCGCTGAATATTAATGAAAGCAGCGTGTCCTTCGTTGCAATGGTAAACATCCTTCTTTATACCCAACTTGTTGAGTGCCAACATACCGCCTATACCCAACATTATCTCCTGTTTGATGCGGTTTTCCCAGTCACCGCCATAGAGTTGGTGAGTGATAGAGCGATCCCATTCGGAGTTAAGATCGTTGTCTGTATCAAGCAGATAGAGATCAATGCGTCCTACAGCCACTTTCCAAAGATATGCGTGAACCTCTCTTCCGGGATAAGGAACATCTATCACCATCGGAGTGCCATCTTCGTTCTTCACCTGAGTAAGAGGCAGATTTGAGAAGTTTTGCGCCTCATAGTTGGCTATCTGCTGTCCTTCCGGAGAAAGAGTTTGAGTGAAATATCCATATCGATAGAGGAAACCTACTGCGGTCATATCCACATTGCAGTCGGATGCTTCTTTCAGATAGTCACCTGCAAGAATACCAAGACCGCCACTATATATTTTCAGGATATGCGAAAGACCATATTCCATTGAGAAATATGCGATACTCGGTTTGCTTGTATCCTTGGGCTCGTCCATGTATTCGCGGAATTCCTCATAGGTCTTGTTGAGTTGATCCATGAAATGCTTGTCCTTACCAAGTTCCACAAGCTTGTCATAACTTATGATGTTAAGCAGCACAATAGGATTCGACTGTGCTCTATGCCATGCTTCATTGTCAATATATCGAAATATATTCTTTGCGTCGGAGTTCCAAACCCACCAAAGATTATATGCAATTTCTTCCAGTTTCTTCAAGTTTTCAGGCAGATTCTGGTGGACATTGATCTCTTTCCACGCTGCTTGATTTACATTACTAACTTTAATTTTCATATAATTGTTTGTTTATCAGTTTCTTATGCATTTTATGCCCACGAAAGGCGGTGCAAAGGTACAAAAAAATCTCGAATTGAGAAAGAATATTGCATGTTTCTCTATTCCAAGTCTTCCATTTCGGATATCACCTCGTAGCGGTTTTGTCCCTTGTATTTTTCCAGGTTATCCTTTTCATCGGTGATAATACTCAGTCGTTTTTCCTTTATGTTCTGCTGTTTGGTCAGATATCGAATGAGCACTTCGTTTCTTTGCGCAGCTCCCTGCATAACCTGAATTTCAAGTGAATCGGCGGTATAATAATTCACCGCACGATTGGTAAGAGTTCCACGTTTGCCGAGCAAATTGTCAGCAAACACTTTCAACTGCGGATCGCTATTGTTGATTTTCTTTATCTTTTCAATATCCAGAAGAGTGAGCGAACCGATAGCATCGTGGTTGTTTTGCTCATAGAATGCTTTTTTAACATTGAAAACAGCTTGTTCTTCAATTGCATTTTTGAGATTGAATTGCTGTATCATCTTAAGAGTAACATTCGGTTGCTCCTGCATCATCTTCGCGAAAATATCCAGTTTTTTATATTGTTCCAGACTTAAGTCTGGTTGAATCAGATCCACTTGCATCTGGTTGAGATCGCTGATTGGAATATTCTGTGCTTGAGCCATAGCAACAAAAGGAGCTGCCGTAGCTTTCAGCAGTGTATTGCCTATAGCACGCCCTATCACCTTGCCGAGAGAGAACTTAGGTTCACTCAAGTCGCCTTGCACAGGCACCTCTATGAGGATCTTGCCACTCAAATCGGTCATCAAAGCAATAGCGGATTTCAGAGGAACACTCTTAAATTCGGCATCCAGACGGTTTTGCCGTCTGCCAAGTTTGAAATCGATGATCTCTATTTTCTGCATACCATCGATGATACCTGCATGCAGAGTATTGTCGCTTGTAAGCGAGAGAATACCTTTATTGACCGAGCATGCAAACAGATATTCAGTCCAGGGAGAGAGGTCTTCCAATTGCACATTTCTCAAAACGGCCACAACTCGTGCATCTTTCTTCTTATAGTCCAAACTGCCTCTCCAATTGAGCATCATGCTACCTCCTCCGGGCATATTGCTATTGAGCACTATATGGTTATTGCCGTCCATCGTTAGGTTCTGTGCAGATATACGTATACCCCGCAATTTGTAGTTGAACTTAGAAAACAGAGTCTTGTCTGTATAATTAACTTGCGAATTGCGAACTAGCAGTTTTCCTATTGACAATTTGGGTGAAACCGATTGTTTGGAAGCAGGTTCATTTGACTGCTGCAAAGTGTCGGGTTGCTGACGGATAGAATCAGAATCCGGTTTTTCCGGAGCTTCTAGCAGTTTGCTTATTGTATTACCGTATTTGTCACGCGTAATATTGAGAATCATACTGTCCACCACCAAACTGTCGAACTGCATGCTCATGGTTTTGGGGACTATATTATTGACCGCGAGAGCCATTTTGCCTATCTCAGCGCAAGTGTGCTTGTCGGCATCTCTCAATTCAAGGCTTTCTATATTGACATTTCCCTGCACCTGAACTCCCATCACATCGTCAAGACTCCCGTGAGCTACCAAGTGAGCTTCGAGCCAACCGTCCAATCCTCCTGCAGAAATCTGGTCTTGCAGAACAGGTAGCAGAAAATGCAAATCGATATCTTTGAGATCTGCGATGAGAGAATACATATTGCTTTGCATATTGTAGGCTCCCCGCAGAGTAACCGAGCCGGCATCATCGGGAAGTTCGAACCTCAAACCCGCATCGGTTTGACCAGCTCCAAACTTCAAACCTGGAACATCCAAACGCAGATGTTCAAAATTCCAGTTTTGAGCACGGCTTTTGTCTTCATAAGATATATTTCCCTCGCGCAAGCGGATATCATTAAGACTTATTCTCCATGAGGAAGGTGTAGTATCCTGAACAGCGGTGGTATCATCAGGAGCAAATCTGCGCGGCAGATCAGAGAAATTGAATCGTTGACCGTCATTCCAGACGTTGATATCGAAGTCGGTCAAATGAATATGTCGGAGATAGACATGTTTTCCAATAAGACGGATCAAACTGATGTTGACATACAATTTATCCCAAGAAGCGAAAGTAGTGGTATCGTTCTCATCGGTTACTCGGAGATCTTTTATTCTCACGTTACCCGTCAGTGCACTCACGCTAAGACTTCCTATTTCCACTTGTCGACCTATCCATCGCTCACTATTTCTCTCTATCACCATCTTGGCAATAGGCGATCCAACAAATCGGATAACGAGCAGCAAAGTCGCTATAGATGCAAGAATGATGAATAATGTTTTGAAACTCTTTTTCATATGTTCGGGGGTTTATCTGCCTGAGAGGTTGTTTTCGTCTTTCAGTCGCTGCTCGATTTCACGCATATAGAAAGTAAGGTTTACTTGTTGTTGTATAGCATCTGCAGTGCCTATTTTCGCAAAAGCATCCGCAGATTCTTTTGCCCATTGTCTTGAAGCCACCAGGTCGCCAAGTATCTCTTCAGCAACTGCTATATTGGCAGCAGCATAAGCGCGATTCTCATACCGTTCTTTCTTACGGTCGTAATCAGCCTCATATGCTTCCTCCCATACTTCCACTGCTTTTTCCCAACGACGATAAGTGAAATGTTTTATTCCCTCTGAAATAAGCGGATTCTGGTTTTCATAGAGGTATCGGTCAACAGTAGACCACTGTGGAATAAGCGATTCCGCAAAGAGTTCACCCGTATATGCCGCCACATCAAGCAGAGCTTCATGTCGATCAGGAAGTTGCTCCAATGCCAATGTCCTATCGTAGTCTTTACCTTCCCAAAATAACGTGTCGGAATGCGTGAGAATAGTGCTTGCCCAACTGTTCCCAGAGCGATAGAACAGAGTCCAGGAAGAGTTAGCATATATCTCGAGATATGCATAATAGTCGCTGTTATCTCCCAGAAACGATTCCTGCTTGTCGTAGAGAGTTATTCTGTCAAGTGCGAGAACAGCATTGGCATTATAGTTCTGACAAAGTGTTTCCACTTCTGAGACTGTGAGAGTTTCACCGGAAAAATAGGTACCTTTGTTTTGAGATTCAGGAACAAGACCTACCGACCAAAAGAAATAACTGTAGTCCAGTTTTTCTGCTGCAGCGAATAATGCTTGAACAGGAGCCTTACTGAGGTCGAAACTCTGTGCTCCGGAGCTCTGACCATCATCAAGCGTACTATGTCCCAAGTCGTCGGGTTGGCGGACTGCATTGTTCACAATCAGCAAGTCCTCAACATTGTCAGGTATGGCTTTTGCTGCCGGTCGACGTATATCCAGTGTTGTATGCCATTGCTGTGCAAAAGCATTATTTGCTATTGCAAGGCAGAAAGTCAATATTATTATAAAAAGTCTATTCATACTCCTACTATAAGAGAATGTATTTATAAAGTTCTTATTCTCCACTCTTTTGGATAGAGATTGTTGCAATGATTACCGATATTCTTAGCAAATCCAAGCGGAGTACCTTTATATTTGAGCAGCAATACGGCAACAGGTTGTTCCGGCAGTTTGATAGCCTCACAACGCAGATATGCAAGAGCTTTATCAAGATCAAGATCCACGGAGACAAACTTATCTACCAATAGATCTTTCGCCATGGAAAGCGAATGTTGCGGTGTAGGCAGTTTGCCTCGCATCTCTCCCACTCCAAATCCTGTAGATATACAAGTGAGTCGGGTACTCATAAAATCAATGATCTCCTTATATCTCAAAGGATATGCCATCGTGAAACGGTCTTCCTGTCGTAAGGCCCACTGATCTGGATGAATCAACCATGAACGCAATTCCTGCTCACATTCCACTGCCACGGCAGTCTTTTTTCTTTCACCTTTGATTTTGAGAGGTGTAAAACGTTCTTCATGTTTGCGGAATACAGCGACATAGAATCCCTCGCCTCGAGACTTGTGCGGATAGAAATGATAACCTAAAGTCTCTGTTATTCCCCATTCCGGTTCAATCGGAACTTTTAGGAGATCCGCCCCCAATCGTTCCATAATAAATCTGGCGTTATCTTCATCTTCCTGAGCATTGAAAGTGCAAGTGCTGTAAATCAGCAATCCTCCAGGTTTCAACGCATCCCACGCATCCATCAGTATCTCTTGTTGTCTGGCAGCACACATCTCAACATTCCTCATACTCCATTCATCAATAGCCTTTGGATCCTTGCGGAACATTCCTTCTCCGGAGCAGGGAGCATCAACAAGCATGCAATCGAAAGCATTAGGCATACGTTCTCCAAAATCACGCGCACGGTTGTGGGTAACCACCGTATTGCCATTGCCCCATTTCTGAATGTTTTCCGATAGAATAAAGACTCGTTGACGAACAACTTCGTTACTTACAAGAAGTCCGTCATTACCAAGCCACTGACTGATCAAAGTACTTTTCCCCCCTGGAGCCGCACACAAGTCAAGCACTATGCTATCCGGTTGCAAAAATGTGTCGAGTATATGTTCGATAAACATCGAAGATGCTTCCTGCACATAATAGCATCCGGCATGGAAAAGAGGATCAAGCGTGAACTGTGGTCTTTCGCTCAGATACCATCCATCAGCACACCAAGGCACACGACCATCCCAAGGCAAAACCACATCCGCCTTATCGTTGAGGCGAACAGAAACGACAGCATCCTGCTGCAAACTACGGCAAAAACTGTCAAGTTCGGAGCCCATTTCAGACTCCATCATATCTATAAAATCAAGAGGTAACATCAAGCCAAAAGTTAGATATCATCCAGCATCATCAATCAGTATTCACCTACATTTTCATTTCCTCTTACCCGGCAATAACCCATAAAGCAAACAAATCTTCCGCAATTTACAACATGACATCTAAACTGCTTGCAAAATTACGAATAAAAATTCAAACATGCAAGAGATAAAAGTATTAAATATTTTTCGATAAAAATGAAAAGCATCAACCGACATTTTTTCTTAAAAAAAACATTTGTTTCAACGCAAAAATATGCTTACCTTTGCAGACGGAAAGAGGAATTTTACATGGAAGAGTTTTTGAATGAATTGAATGATGCGCAACGTGCGGCAGTAATGGCAACCGAAGGTCCATCGCTTGTTATAGCGGGGGCAGGTTCGGGCAAGACTCGTGTACTGACCTACAAGATTGCGTGGTTGATCCGCCAGGGTGTATCACCGAGCAACATTCTTGCTCTGACCTTCACCAACAAGGCGGCAAGAGAGATGAAAGAGAGAATCGGCAAACTTGTAGGAGACAAATATTCGCGATATCTATGGATGGGCACATTTCATAGTGTTTTCTCAAAGATACTTCGTCAGGAATCGTCTCGAATAGGTTATTCACACGACTATAGTATATATGATGCTACCGATTCAAAGAGTTTGATAAAACAGATTATAAAAGAACTGGAGTTGGACGAGAAGCAATACAAGCCCAACGTAGTGGCAGCACGCATCTCGATGGCAAAAAACAATCTGCTATCTCCGCAGGATTATGCCTCCAATCGTGCTCTTACAGAAGACGACAAGCGTGCACGTCTGTATCGACTGCAAGACATATTCTTTATCTATAACAAACGTCTTCGCCAAGCCAACGCTATGGATTTCGATGATCTTCTCTTCAATATGAACTTCATGCTTGAGACTTGTGCGGATCTTAAAGAAAAATATCAAAGTATCTTTAGATATATACTAGTAGACGAATATCAGGATACCAACTATTGTCAAGCACGCATTGTGGAAAAACTGGCATCGCCAAATAACAACATATGCGTAGTTGGAGACGATGCTCAGTCGATTTACTCTTTCCGAGGCGCAAACATCGACAATATCCTCCGTTTCAACGACATGTTTCAAGGAGCGCAACTCTTCAAACTGGAGCGCAACTACCGTTCTACTCAAAACATTGTGGATGCCGCCAATAGTCTGATTAAAAAGAATCGCGCACAGATACACAAAGAAGTATATTCCAAGAAAGAAGTTGGCGACCGGGTGCATATCATGGCATTCGAAAACGATCGACACGAAGGTGAATATATTGCTAAAGCGGTGATTGACAGCAAGAAGCAACAAAGCAGAAACTATGATGATTTCGCAGTTCTTTATCGCACAAATGCGCAATCACGCGTAATTGAGGATGAGTTGAGAAAACTCAATATACCATATCGCATTTACGGAAGTGTATCATTTTATCAACGAAAAGAGATAAAAGACGCCATTTCTTATCTCCGTATTATAGCGAATCCTAGTGATGATGAAGCCTTGCTTCGGGTTATCAATTTTCCGCCTCGAGGAATAGGTGACACCACAATGCGAAAAGTGCTAGACACCGCCCACGAGAACGGAATTCCAGCATTTGCTGTAGTACAATCACCTGCCACATACAATCTTAATGTTTCTTCAGCAACATGCACCAAACTCATAAAGTTTGCCAATCAAATTAAAGATTTTCGCAGTCATATGCCAGACACCGATGCATATGAGTTGGCAAGCAACGTACTCAAGCAGACTTCTGTACTCTCTTCTGCATTGGCAGATAACACTGCTGAAGGACAGGATCGTTACGACAACCTGCAGGAGTTGCTTTCCAGTATACATGAGTATGTGGATAATCACAGTTCTGAAGGTTTTGTGAGCATCACTGATTTTCTTGCCGAAGTATCGCTTCTCACCGACCAGGATGAGCATCTCGATGATAACACACCACGTGTGTCTCTTATGACCGTTCATGCTGCCAAAGGACTTGAGTTTCCTGTGGTTTTCATAGCTGGTTTGGAAGAGAATTTGTTTCCATCAGCTTTTGCGGAAACAGAGCGTGACACGGAAGAAGAGCGACGCTTGTTTTACGTTGCAATAACCCGTGCCGAAGAGCAGGTGTTTGTCAGTTATGCTCGCCAGCGTTTCCGCAACGGTCAGATTAGCTTCTCCAATCCTAGTCGATTTCTAAAAGACATGGACGAGCAATATCTTGATCGTTCCGGCGAACACCGTAGCACACCACAACGATGGAGTATATGGGATGAAGAAGAACGAACTGCACGCTATGAGAATACATTTCGCTTTAGCGACCGACCTTCTTTCTCACAACCCACGACGACACGTTCTCCAGGAAGGTTCCAGAAGACTACCGGAATGCAACCTAAGACCGACAAAGAAGACATAGATTGCGGTTATGAATCCGGATCGAGAATAAGACACAACACCTTTGGTGAAGGAACTGTGAAAAAATGTTTCCGCGAAAACGGCAATGACAAGATTGTCATATACTTCGATAAAGTAGGCGAGAAGACTCTTCTCCTGAAATTTGCCAGATTGGAGAAGATATAGCAATCACCATAAATGGTGAATATCGCGACTAATAAAAATCATTATTATTGGTATTGCGGGAGAACAAGGAGTGACGTAATTTTGCAGCATGAAAAGAATACACATAAGTTTGCTTTTTACGCTGCTGCTTTCTGTATGCCCTTTGCTTGGACAAGATCAGGATACACTTAAACTGTCGGTTGACCAGCTCAACTTGCAGGAAGTCAATGTGACCGGTCGTCGGGCAAGCACAGTCAAGAGCAGAACTTCTGCATTCGACACACAGAAGATGAACTCTGCAGAACTCTGCAAAGCAGCTTGCTGCAATCTCAGTGAATCTTTCGAGACCAATGCGTCAGTGGATGTTGCATATGCAGATGCAGCTACAGGTGCCAAACAGATACGTCTTTTAGGTCTTCAAGGCACTTACGTGCAACTGCTTACAGAAAACACTCCAGGTATTCGCGGACTGGCACAATCATTCGGAATGGAATATATTCCAGGGTCATGGATGGAGTCGATTCAGATATCTAAAGGCACTGCCTCAGTGATCAACGGTTACGAAGCCACTACCGGACAAATCAATATAGAGTATCTCAAACCCAAGACCTCCGATCCGCTTGCAATCAATCTTATGCTCAACACCGAACTCCATAGTGAGGTCAACATTACGGGAGGTTGGCAAGTGTGTGATCCGGAAACAAAGAATGCAGATGTATCCACCGCCTTGCTTGCCCATGGTCAGATGATTCCTATTCGAATGGACATGAACAAGGATGGATTCCTGGATATGCCAATGGGATATAATGCAAATGTTCTCAACCGATGGGACATACACAAAGGAGAGTATACAGGCCGAATCCTTGTTAGAGCATTATACGACCAACGCTTCGGAGGACAGCAAGATGGCAACTTGTTTACGAAAGACAGGATTCGATATAACGAGGATCCTCATCTTTACAAAATAGACCTTCGTACTTACCGAGTGGAAGGATTCATGAAAAACGGTTATGTCATTGATGAGGATAGAGAGATGTCGGTTGGTATAATAACAGCCCTCTCATATCACAATCAGGAGAACTCATATGGTGGACGGCCATGGAATGCTACTCAGACCAATGCATATCTTAATGCCATGTTTGCCATGGAACCGGCCGAAGGTCATAAGATTACCACAGGTATTTCTACCAACTTCGACAAATACAACGAGTGGTTGGTAATCGGAGGAAACAAGCATGATTTGAGTCGTTGGGAGATAACCCCGGGAGTCTTCGCCGAGTATAACTTCCATGCTTTGGAAAAGTTATCGTTATTGGCCGGTGTTCGTGTTGACTGGTCAAACCGCTATGGCGTGTTCTGTACCCCCAGAATGAATATCAGATATTCGCCATGGGAATGGTGGAATATTCGTGCATCTTTCGGTCTGGGATATCGGTCACCAAATCTTATTGCTGATAATGCATTTGTTCTTCCTTCGTCCCGTGAGATCATCCTCCCTGCCGAAGGAATACATCAGGAGCGAGCACTTAACACTGGCATTTCCACTACCTTTTATATACCTATTGCCAGCAAAGAACTTCAACTCTCGCTGGAATATTATTACACACATTTCTTCGATTGTCTGGTAACGGATCTTGACTCTGATCCGCATAAGGTTATATTCAGCAATCTTGGTTCAGGACGGAGTTTTGCTCAAAGTGCACAAGCAGAAGCATCGATGGAAGTGCTTCGCGGCTGGACTCTCACCGCTGCTTTCCGATATACCGATGTACGTCAGACTATAGGTGGAGTGCTTCGCGAGAAACCTCTAACTCCAAGGTTTAAGGGAGTTATCACAACTTCCTATGTAACTCCTTTAAGAAAATGGCAGTTTGACGTTACTGCTCAATTTAATGGAGGAGGAAGAATGCCTGATCCTGACAAGTTGAATCCATTGTGGGAAAACAACTTCAAATGGTATCCGCAACTTATGGCACAGATTACCAAGTATTGGCGCACTTGCTCGCTCTACCTCGGTGCAGAAAATATGACTAATTACACTCAAAAGAATCCTATCATCGCAGCTGACGATGCGTTTGGCAACAATTTTGATGCTTCTATGGTATACGGACCCATCAACGGATGGAAGATATACCTTGGTTTTAGATGGACTCTGAAGAGAGCAGATGAAGAATAAATCTTACTCATTTATACAAGAATATGAAACACACCTATTTATTATTGGTAACAATAAGCATACTCAACATAGGAGTAGCATATGCAGCAAAAAAGCAATACGAAAAAGCAGTATTTCACGTAGAGATACATTGTGACGCTTGTATAAAAAAGATACAGGACAATATTGCCTTTGAGAAGGGGTTGAAGGATATGATTATCGACAAAAAAGCAGAGACTGTCACACTGACTTGGGACCCTCAGAAAACCGACACTACGACACTAAAACTCGCCTTTGACAAGATACGGAAACCTGTCAGCAAGATAGAAACAATCAGGAATGAGAAGTGAAGAATTTGGTGACTGTTCTTTAGAAAGAGATGATATTTTTTAGCATTGCAATAGTTTTTCTTTAATAAGATTTATTGAGTAAACTCAAAATCCTTTCCGAAAATTTGCGTATTTAAAATTCTTGCACTACTTTTGCAGGCGCTAATGAAACACAACTAAAAGCCCCCCCTGAGAAACCAACCCATCTAGCGGTTTCAATGGGGTGAGCGCCGCGATGGTGGAATCGGTAGACACGAAGGACTTAAAATCCTTTGGCCCGAAACGGCTGTGTGGGTTCAAGTCCCACTCGCGGTACTGAGCGGGACGTGAAGCAATTCACGTCCCGCTCTTCTTTTTAAAACTCCCTGCAACTCTGAAAGATAAGCACTACGACTTTGCTTATTTGGGTGTATTCTTCTCCTTGCATCCTGCTTCGATAATCACTTTATAACGCGGTCGAGCTCGTTAGGGATGAGGAATACCAGTGACTTGAGCGAACCCGTAATGGGCATCTGGTTAATAAATCACGACATTACAGGACGGCTTCGCTACAAGACCGGTTCAGTATCCT
>JAEEGL016364282.1_pt1 | contig 20363 bp, 20 predicted proteins | sample 9134231 | NCBI WGS metagenome assembly JAEEGL01 (sample SAMN16246548, study PRJNA631951) | gut metagenome | biome: gut microbiome; feature: rumen; material: fiber-attached | host: Bos | place: Iran: Karaj | collected 2018-10 | reverse complement strand
TTCAGTCTTCCAGTTCTTTCAGTTCTTCGCTCTTCTCTTCCGCGGCGTCCTGCCTGCGGCCGCCGTCTCTTATCACGGTGACGTCGGAAAGGGCGTAATCGCGCGAAGCGGCGTCGGGCGTTTCGCTCTTTAAGCGCACCTTCAGGCGTCCCTTCAGAAGCGCGAGGTCGGTGACGACGCCTTCGCCGTCGGGAGTCTTGACAACGGCGCCGACGCGGGGCGACTTCTTTATAAGCTCCTCATAGGCCTCCTGCTCGTATTTGAGACAGCACATAAGGCGTCCGCAGGCGCCCGATATCTTGGTCGGGTTAAGTGAAAGTCCCTGCTCTTTTGCCATTTTTATCGAGACGGGCTGAAAGTCGTTGAGAAAACGCGAGCAGCAGTAGGGCTCGCCGCAAATGCCGAGTCCCCCTAACATTTTGCTCTCGTCTCTCACGCCGATCTGCCGAAGCTCGATGCGCGTTCTGAAGGTGGTGGCGAGATCCTTTACGAGCTCACGGAAATCGACGCGCCCGTCGGCGGTGAAATAAAAGAGTATCTTACTGCCGTCGAAGGTGTATTCGACCTCGACGAGCCGCATTTCAAGTCCGTGGGCGGCGATCTTCTGCTCACAGACGGCAAACGCCTCTTTTTCGCGGCGGCGGTTTTCGGCGTCGATTTCCTTATCCTTCTCGGTGGCAACCCTGACGACCTGCTTGAGCGGGGCGACTATCGACTTTTCGTCCACCTTTTTGTTGCCCTGGGCGACGTAGCCGAACTCCTGGCCGCGCGCCGTTTCGACTATGACGTTCTGTCCCTTTTCGATAACGCGCCTGCCCGGGTCGAAATAATAGACCTTGCCGGTCTTTTTGAAGGAAACTCCTATAACTTCAATCATTGAAACATTCCCAGCCTTTTATAAATAGATTCATCGCAAGAAGCGAGACGTTGCAGTTTTTGTCGGCCGCCTCGGCCGTCTCGGCGGCAAGTTCGGCAAGTTTGAAAAGGCCCTCCTCGGAAAGCAAGGGCGCGGCCTTCTTAATGACGTCGTCGTCGCCGTAGTATCCGGCGTCTTCGATATTGCCCGTGTTTTTATAGACTATGAGGTCTCTCGCGGCGCCGTAAAGCTTTTCGGCGGCCTCTGAAAGCTCTTCGCGATTTGTAAATTTACGGGAGAAAAAGCGCTCGTAAGCCGCGAACGGCCTTTTTAACGCGAAGCTTCTGAGCATATCGGAGACGGCGGCGTAGCCGTCGAAAGCGTCGTTTTCGGCGCGGCCGATGTTCCCTTCGGAGAGCCTCGCGGCGCGTGAGGCCGCGGCCTCGTCCTCGCCTTTTCCGATAAGATATTTCTTTATTTCGGCTGGCGAGACGCGCTCGGTGGCGACGGTGGCCGTCCTTGAAAGAACGGTCGGCAAAAGCGCCTCTCTGGTTTCGGCAAAAAGGACGAAAACGGTGGTCTCGGGCGGCTCCTCGAGGATTAAAAGCAGGGCGTTTTGCGCCTGAACGGTCATTTTGTCGGCCTCGTCTATCAGTATGAACCTGAGGTCGGCCTCGACGGGCGTTTTATAGGCCTCTTTCTTGAGCTCTCTTATCTCCTCGACGCCGATGCTCTTTTTGCCCTCGGCGGGACCGACGCGAAGGACGTCGGGGTGGATGCCCTTTTCGATAAGCTCGCAGGTGCGGCACCGTCCGCAGCCGCGGTCGCGGCACATGGTCGCCGCTATGAAGCGGGACGCGAGCAAATGCTTCCCCGACCCCGCGGGGCCGCAGAACAAAAAGGCGTTACCGATACCGCCTCTTTCGGCAAGACGCGAAAGAAGCTTTGCGCCGTTTTCGTTTCCGACGATGCCCCTAAAGCCCGAAGTCAAATCTTTTCAAACCTTTCGATATTCAATACGAAGACGGTCGCGCCGCCGACCATGACCTCGGTCGAGGTGGGCGGGACGAACATACCGTCGGAGACGTTGACCGTCTCCAGTTTTTCAAGACGGCGCTTGGAGTGGGACTTCAGAATGTCGATAAGCGGTTTGATCCTCTCGTCGGTCGTGCCTATGATAAAGGTGGTGTTGCCCGACATGAGAAAGCCGCCCGTCGTGGCGAGTTTGGTCGCCACGAAGCCCTCGCTCGCGAGAGCCTTCTGGACGCGGTTGCTGTCGTCGTTATTGACTATGGCAAGCACAAGTTTCATTTTTCTGCCCTTTCAAAATTAAATTTACATTATATTATACTATATTCTTGGCGTTTTTTCAACTTTACTGCGCGAAAACCGTTATATTTTTTTTGCCCGCCGCAAAAAGCGTATTTACGGTTTCTTCGTCTATCCGCTCGCCCGTAAGGACGACGGGACGCGAGGGCGGGTAAATATATACGTTTTCGGCGGCGATTTTTCCCGCCGCCGAGGCGACCGAAACGGTTTCGGTCTTGTTTCCCTCGGGGAACGAAAGCGACGAAACCCTTTCGGGTATATGAATAATTCCCGTAACGGGAGCGACCGGCGCTTTCGCATCGATTTTTTGCAAAGAAGAAAGCAGTCTTTCGAAATCGCGCTCGGTATTGAAGGGCGTGATTATCAGCACGGCGGCGTTTTCGTCGGCCATTTCGCAGACGACGCCGTCACGTAAAAGCGCGTCGGAAAGTTCTTTTCCCGAAAGGCCTTTTTCAAGCGCCGAGATCACCAAACGTCCGTCCGAGGCCGTCTCGGAGACTGTAAAGCCGAGCCGCTTTATATCGTCTTTAAGCGTTTTCACGCGTAGGACGGTCTTGATATAGGCCTCTCTGCCCTCGCCCTTCATCCATTCGAGCGCGCGCTCGGCGGAATAGAGGAGAAGGTAGGAGGGGCTGGTGGTCGAAAGGCGGCTCATTATGCTTTTTGCCTTCTCTTTCTGAAAAAGAAGGACGTCGCGTTTCGATACGTTCAGGACGGCCGAGCCCGTAAGCGCGGGGAGGGTCTTATGGAGCGAATCGCAGACTATATCGGCGTCAAAGGGATAACCGCCCGTGAGTATGCAGTGGGTGCCGTGGGCGTTATCGACTGTAAGAACCGCGCCGCGTTCGCGGCAGATTTCGGCTATCGCAGTCACGTCGCTTTCCCCGCCGTAATAATCGGGCGAGGTTAAGAATACCGCCTTTATTTCCGGGTCGGCGGCAAGCGCTTTTTCTACGTCGGCGGGCGTGACGGGATCGTAACCCGTTTCCCCTCTGCGCTGACTTATAAATCGCGGCTCGACGCCGAAAATACTCATGCCGTTTATGACGGACGAGTGACAAAAGCGGGAAAGAAGCAGTTTTTTACTTATGTTTCTCATTAGTCCGACGGCCGCCATGACGCAAAGCGAGGCGCCGCCTGCGGAAAGGCACGAGTAGCCGCTTTCAAACAACTCCGCCGCGCCGTCTTCGAGGCGGGATATCGCGCCGTCGGAGGCGTAGAGGTCGTCGGTCACCGAAAGCTCGGTGTAGTCGGCGTTTAACGGCTCTTTCGGCAAAACGAAAGCTGCCCGGTTTTTATGACCGGGCATGGAAAAAAGCGCGTAATCGGCTTTTTTATAGTTTTCGTAAACGTCTTTCAAGCTCATTTTTTATCTCGTCTGCTGACGCTCGGCCGCCTTTTTCTTTTTGCGGCCCGAGGCTCTTTGCAGCTTCTGAAGTCTTATGTCGGTGCCGAGGAAAACTATTGTCGTGTATTCGCCTAAAACTCGCGAGCAGATTCGCTCGTGATAGGTCTCTGACAGCTCTTCCGGCATCAGATTGGTGCTTATAATCGTCGGCTTTTTGGCGACGAGGCGGGTGTTTATGACGTTATAGAGAGCCGACTCGGAAAACTGCGTTTTGAACTCGGCGCCGAGATCGTCGATTATAAGAAGCTCGCAGCCGAGGATGTCGGAAACATCGTCTCCGCTGTTTTTGAACTTGGCGTTCTCCATACGGGCGAGGATGGTCTGCCAGCTGTCGTAAAGGACGTAAAAGCCGCGGTCGATGACCTCCTTGGCTATCGACGAGGAGGTGAAGGTCTTGCCGAGTCCGGGCTGACCCGTGAGAAGCAGATTGGGGGACGAGAGCGAGAAGTTTTTGGCGTATTCCTTGCAGTATTCGAGCACCAGTTTCATGTTTTCCCTGGCGCTTCTGCCGTATTCGGGGATCATCTCGTCGTCGTAATAATCGAGATCGAAATTCTTGAAATTCTGCTCCTCGATTATCGAGGCGAGTTTGGTGCGCATATAGCACTCGCGGTTCAGTTCCTTGCGGAAGCAGTCGCACATCTTGCCGTTTACGAAGCCCTTGTCGCCGCAGCGGCGGCAGGAGTATTTTTCGTCGAGAAAGTCCTCGGGAAAGCCGCCCGTCACCAAAAGCTCTATTTTCTGCGCCTGAAGTTCGACGCTCTTTTCTTTAAGCTCCCTGACGGCGCGCTTTTTGACCGACTGAGGCTCGTTCCCGAGCGATTTGCGGACGGCCTCGGTCGCGAGCGCGACGAGCTTGGCGTCGATTGTCTCGATCTGAGGCACGGCCGCGACCGCCTTTTTGCGGTTTTCCTCGGCTTCTTTTTCTTTTTTTATCCGTCTCATTTCGAAACGGTCGTAAACGGCCTTGTAGGCCTCGCTGTTATACATCTTATTTCTCCGTTTTGTTTTCCGTCTCGTTCTTTAAGATCTCCCAAGAGAAATCAACGTATTTCGAAGTGTCGACTCTCTTTTTCGCGGACGACCCGGCGGCCTTTTTCGTCGCCTCGACGCCCTTTTCGTCGGTGACTCCCCTGTCGTGCCAGCTTTTGAGGACGGTATTCATGTAAGATATGGAGTATTTTCCCGTTTTCTCGACGGTGGTTTCGTAGGCTTTTGAGATCATCTTTTTGTCGAAGCCGTATTCGCCCGTCCAAAGCGCTATACACTTTTTCTCGTTTTCCGTGAGGGCGCGGTTCTCGGCGCCGATTATCTTCGCGACGGCGTATTCGGAGCTTTTCTGCCTTTCCTTTTCGCCTATCTTCGCCTCGGCTTTTTCAACGGTGTCTATGCCGCTTTCAAACCACTCGGCGGCGGTCTTTTCAATGTATTTGAAGCCCTTTTTGCCGTTTTCAAAACAATAGGTGACTATCAGCATTATAAGCTCGGGCGAGATGCCGTCCCACTCGTAAAGCGCCGTAAGGGAGCCGAGTTCTGTCGGCGAAAGAGGCCTTCCGTAAAGGTCTTCCACATTATGTATCAGATTTGAAAGCTTTTTGTCGGATCCAACTTTTAAGGCTATTTCCTCCGAAGAATACTCGGGACGTCCCTTTTTGCCCGACATATTTATCGAGTATCTCTCGTTTTTCTTTTTGAGGACGCCTTTTTTGACCCAGAAGGCGACGGCGGCGCGGACGTCGGGCACGGCGACTCCGAACCGCGCGGCGACCTCCTCCTCGGCGAGCAGCTTGTCGCCGCTCCTCAAAAGATAGAGTATCACTTTTAACTGAAGTTCGTCCGCGGAGTCGAGACAGTTGTCGACCAGTTCGGACGGGACGAGGAAAAAGGAATTTTCGGTTTTTTCGAAAACTATGGCCGCCATATCTCTTCTCCTTTCGATTATTTTCGGCGAGGGATTTTATTATAGCAAAAAACGGGGTGCCGCACAAGACAAAACCGTCTTATTTTTTCAACATCTTTTGAAAAAAAACTTGTTAATTACTTAAAAACTATGTTATAATATTTGCAAAGCGATATTATTAACGGAGAAATAAGATGGCTGAAGCTCTGCAGAATTTTTGGTCTTTCATAGTCAGCACCATTATGACGATTCGTATTCACGATATCGTCGATATTCTCATCGTCTCTTTTCTCTTTTACCAGATAGCGAAATTCTTCAAAAACACCAAGTCGACCCAGCTTCTTAAGGGCATTTTGATAATCCTTCTCGTCGTCGGCATCTCGAAGCTTTTCAGCCTCACGACGCTCGATTTTATCCTCTCGTCCACACTCCAGTTCGGCGCGCTGGCCCTTATCATACTCTTCCAGCCCGAGATCCGCCGTCTTCTCGAACAGTTCGGCCGTAAAAGCGTCAAGGGCATGCTCATAAGCGATTACAGCGGCGATAATTACAAGCCCGAAATAATCGAGGCCGTTGTTAAGGCCGCCTGCAATCTTTCGGCAAACAAGACGGGCGCCCTAATAGCCTTCGAGCGCGATATTCACCTCCGCGAGATCACGGATACGGGAACGTATATTAACGCCGACTGCGCCCAGCTGATGCTCGAAAACATATTCTTCAAGAATTCGCCGCTTCACGACGGCGGCGTCGTAGTCTCCAAAAGCCGCATCATAGCCGCGGGATGTCTTTTCCCGCTTTCCGAGAATAAAGAGATAGCGTCCGAGCTCGGCACCCGTCACCGCGCGGGCATCGGTCTTTCCGAGACGACCGACGCGGTCATAGTCATAGTATCCGAGGAGACGGGAGCGATTTCCGTCGCCATAAACGGCGTTCTGAAGCGCGGCTTCACCAAAGAGACCCTTACCGAACAGCTCACCCAGTGTCTCTTGCCCGCGGCCGATAAAAAAGAAAAGAAATTTTTCGGGAAGAGCAGGGAGAAAAAATGAAAAAGATAAAATCGTTTTTCACCGGCTTCCTGAATAACAACGGCGTTCTGAAGATACTCTCCTTCGTCGCCGCCTTCGTCTTCTGGTTCATCGTCGTCGGGACAGAGTCGCCCGACATCGAGAGAGAATACACGGGCATCCCCGTCACCACCGCCTTCGACGCGTCGGCGCAGGACGGCGGCCTTATTCTCGCGAACGAATTAAACGTGACCGTCAACGCGGTGCTTAAAGGCTCCCGCTCGGAGATATACTCCTTCAACCGCGACAAGCTTACGGCGAGAGTCGATTATTCGGGCGTCACCGTCGCCGGCACATACGTTTTGCCGATAATCGTCGAATACGACAATCCCTCATTAAAGCTCGAACGGACGAGCGTCTCCGAAGTCAACGTCAAAATCGACAACAAGGTCTCGAAGAGCATCGCCATAAACGTCTCGACGACGGGCAACGTCGCCGACGACTGCATACTCGAGTCGGTAAAGCCCTACCCCTCCTCGCTTCTTGTCACCGGCCCCGAAAGCATAGTATCCTCGCTTTCGTCGGCGTCGGTATTCTTCAGTATCGACGGCGAGTCGTCGTCGATAAGCAAAAACCTGCCCTATACTCTGATCGACAACACCGGCAGCACCGTTTCGTCGTCGTTACTCAGCTTCGACGTGCCGCAGATAATGGTGACGGCAAATATTTTCAAGACCAAGGACGTCACGCTGACCTACGGCATATACAACAGCTACGGCGGTAACGACGATACGTTTATAAACAAAACCATAACGCCGTCGGTTATCACCATTTCGGGCAACGAGGATATAATCTCCCGCATCAACACAATCGAGCTCGGCAAGCTCGACGTCGCGACGGTGCCCGATTCGGGCTTCACCGAAGAGATAAACATCGCCCTTCCCAACGGCGTCAAGGCGGTCGACGGCGGTCTTACCGCCACCGTAACCGTCAGCTACGACGACGTCGTTTCGCAGACCTTCTCCGTGCCGATAGTCGCCGAAGACATCATCGGCGCGGGCGACCGCAGGGTGACGACAAACGTCAAAAACATAGCGGTGACCCTTCGCGGCCGTCAGGAAGACATTGAAAGAATAACCGCCGCCGAGATAGAGCCAGTTATCGACGTTTCGAACCAGACCGTCACGGGCCGCGTGACCGTCCCCGTCAGATTCGACATACCCGACGACCTCGGCGTAGGCGTCAAAGGCGAATACACCATAAGCGTGACGATAAAATAACAAAATAAGAACGCCCCGTCAAACGACGGGGCGTTTTTCTGTTTCTTTACGGTTTATTCAAAATGTAATTGAGTCTCCCGACGAGGCGGTCGTTTCTGAAATAAAGGCGCGGGACCCGCTTTCCGATTATACAGCATATCTCGTAGTTTACGGTACCCGCCGCGTCGGCGAGAGCCTCTATTTCGGGCGCCTTGTCGTAGCTTCCGTCGCCGAATATGACGGCCTCGTCGCCCTCGCAGACGTCGGGGATGCCCGTCACGTCGACGATGGTCTGATCCATGCATATTCTGCCCGTGATGGGCGCCTTACGTCCCGCGACGGTGACGCTGTAATTACCTGAAAGCCGACGTTGCAAGCCGTCGGCGTAGCCTATCGGCAAAACGGCGAGGGTGCTGTCTTTTTGCAGCTTCGCGGTGCGGCCGTAGCTTATCTCGGCGCCCGCGGTCACCTCTTTTATCTGCGAGACGGCGGCCTTCAATGCCATAACGGGAACGAGCTTGATATCTGTTTTCATATCGCGCGAGGGGAGCAGGCCGTAAAGAATCAGTCCCGGGCGGACCATATCGAGCGCGTATTCGGAAAATCTGATTATCCCCGCGCTGTTGAGACAATGGCGAAGACCGTGGGGTATGCCTCTCGCGTCCATCATGCCGAGCATTTTGTTGAAGCGGGAGAACTGAAGACGGGTATAGTCCTCGGTCTCGCCGTCGGCGTCTGAAAAATGGGTGTAGGTGCCTTCGATCTCAAGGCCTTCAAGCGCCGCGACCTTCGATATATCCTCGATGCTCTTTTCGCATTCCGAGGCTGTTTCCGCGAGGAAGCCGAGGCGGTTCATGCCCGTGTCGATTTTTATATGGACTTTGGCATTTTTGCCGCACTTGCGGGCGACGGCCGATATTTTTTCGGCGTTATAGAGGTTATATACCGTCAGCGAAACGTCGTTTTCTATAGCGGTCTTTATGAATTCGGCGGGGGTGTAACCGGTTATCATGACGGGGGTGTCTATCGAGGCGTTCCGGAGCTGGACGGCCTCGTCGATGCTCGAAACCCCGAAGAAGTCGGCGCCCGCGTCGCGAAGAGCCGCGGCTATATAGGGCGCGCCGTGACCGTATGCGTCGGCCTTGACCATCGCCATTATCTTGACGCCTTTTTCGGACGTCTTTTCGATATGCTTTTTTATCTCTTTGAAATTGTTTTCGACCGCGTCGAGCGATATCTCGGCCCACGCTCTTTTGAGTATGCTTTTCATGCAGTAATCGATACGTCCTTTACTGATTTTATCACGCTTCGGTCTCATCGGTCTCCGAAGGCGCGGTAAGTCTGAAATCCTTGACGGTTATCTCGTAGTTTCCGCTTTCCGTCTCTATTTCGAAATAAAGCGGCAGATTGCTTTCGGGGGATATTTTTACCTTGAAGCCGTCGCCGCCGAAGACGAGGTCGCCGCCGTCCGTTAAGGGCTCAAGCTTTTCAAAACCTTCGTCGAGTATCGCAAGCGCCTCGGCTATTCGGTTTATGCCGTCGGTAACGGGCAGGGGAAAGCGGTTTAGGGATATTTCGAAGCCGTAATACTTGAGCCTCACTTCCCCGCCGTTTATGATAAGGTCGAATTTGTCGAGTATCGACGGCTCGGTAAAGATAAACTCGAAATAGTCGGGCTTCAGCCTCGTCACGGTGAAGGCGAAAACGGTGTCGCCTTTTTTGACGGACATTTCGGCCTCGAAGCCGACGGCTTTTTTGTAAATCTCATCTCTTTTCACTTCCGCGGCAGTGCAGCCGCACATGACCGTGAGGACGATTACCGCCGCCACGGCAAGCGATGCGATTTTTTTCATATTATTCTCCCCGTGAAGCAGCTTTACAGCTCCTCCAAGTATTTGACCGCGTCGGGGACGGCGTTAAGCAAGTCGCTTGGCAAAACGGATCTTGCGGGCATTTTCTTTTCGAGCAAAAGCGCCGCCTCGCCGTGAACGAATACTCCGAGCCTTGCGGCGTCGAAAAGTTCCATACCGCTCGCCGCAAAGCCCGCGATAAGGCCCGCGAGGACGTCGCCGCTTCCGCCCTTTGAAAGAGCCGAGGTGGCAAACGGCGCCACGGCCGCTTTTCCGTCGGGCGCGGTCACTACGGTATATGCGCCCTTTAAAACGGTTATTACTCCTTCTTCGCGGCTGTATGACGCCGCGATATTCAGTCGGTCGGCGTTTATCTCCTCGGGCGTCATGCCCGTAAGCCTCGAAAACTCGAGCGGGTGGGGAGTTATTATATATCCGCCTCCCTTTTTGAAGGGGGCTTTTTCAAACCGTATAACGTTAAGGGCGTCGGCGTCGGCGACTACGGGCGCCTTCGCGTTTTTCAAAACCGTAAGGACGGAAGACTTTACGCCTTCGGTATTCCCGAGCCCGCACCCTATAAGAAGAGCGCTTTTATTTTCGGAAAGCCTTAAAATCTCTTCGCCCGCCTCGCTTGAAAGGAAGCCGTCTTTCTCGGGCAACGCGGCGAAAACGGGCTCGTGCAAAGAGGTTTGAAGGATGTTTAGCGCACTTTCCGGCGCGGCGAGCATCAGCTTTCCGATCCCCGTCCTCAGGGCGGCGGACGCGGCGAAGAAGGCGGCTCCGGTCATCCGTTTGCTTCCGCAAACCGAAAGCAACGTCCCGAAATCGCCTTTATTGCCCGTATCGCTTCTTTTCGGAAGCAGCGCCGCCGCTTCCTTTTCGGTCATATATCTCATAGTCCGCTCGCTATGTTTTTCCCGCGGCGTTTCATATCCTCGACCACCTCGGGCTCCGCCTCGAAGACGGCCATCTCGCGCCTGCCGTTTTTGGTATATATCGCGTAGTAGGCGTTTTTCACGTCGGGCGACGAAAGGGCGTAATAGCTTTTAAGAATATATCCGCGCTGAGTCGCGGGGTCGGCGGAGCGGGTGTATTTCCCTATTCTCTCGCAGTCGGAGACGTCGAAGGCGCAAAGGTCTTTTCTCTTGCTCTCGCCGTAGATTATATCAATGTCGAACTCGCCGTTGCAGTAGGAATAGTCGTATTCTATGCCGCTTCTTTTGAAAAGGATCCAGCCGAAATAGACGGCCGAGGCCGCCACCAGGACCGTGAGCGCCCACTGTCCGAGGCTGAGTCCCAGAAACATAACCGCCAGATAGATAATAAGTCCGCCCGCCGCGACGACAAGCGACTTAAGCGCAAGTTCCTTATTGTCGAGCTTCTTTTTTACGAATTTTTCGGTATAGAGTTCCATTTTAACCTCCGCCGCCGTTATTTTATATTATTATATATTTTTTCGTCCGATATTTCAATAATCAAGTCGTTTTTTTGTTGATATCGACGGAAGAAAGGTCTGTCGGTTTGCAAAATCGGTCGAAAAAGCGTATTTTTGTGTCCTTTTTTCTAAAGATAAACGGCTCCGCCGCCGTTATAATGGATTCATTATTATCCGGAGGCAGACGGTTGAAAAGATTATTTGCCCCGATCGCGGTCGCCTTGGCGCTGCTTTTTTCACTTTCCGTCACGGCCGCGACGATCGATAAAACGGATATAATAAAAGGCAAATGGGCTCTTTCGGACGAGGGAGTCTATTATACCGTGAAAACAGGCTCCGAAAACGGCGTCGACGAATACCGCGTAAAAGTCGCGGATTACGGCGACGCCGATTTTGTTCTCTCTTTTTCCTGCGACGCGCCCGTCGGAACGGGCGAATACACCGCCGTATTCTTCGGAGACTATAATGACGGCGTCTTTTACGGAGTCGGTTTTCTTCTCGGCACGGGCGGCGTTTCTATCGAAGAGTCGGACGGCGCCTCGGTCTCCGTCGTGACCACGGAATCGACGGCCGACGTGCGCTTCGAAGGCTCCGAGGGCGAAGCCGCGTTCAACGACATAACCGTTACGAGAAACGGCAAGACGTTTGACGTAGTCTTAAACGGAACGGCCGTCGTAACGGGCTACGAGCCTCCCGAGTATTTCGCGGCAAGCGGCGGCGTTTATTACGGAGCGTTTACCGATCCCGCCGCCGAAAAGCGTTTCACCGCGCCCGACGTCAAGGAAAGCGAAAGACCCGCTCCCGAAAGCTCCGGGACGGCGTCGGAAAACGAAGAGACTTCCCTCCCCGACGCCGCGTCTTCCGAGGAGACCTCCTCCTTCGACGGTAAGGGCGGCGGCGAAAACGACGATATAAAGACGGTCGCCTTCGTCTGTCTCGGCGTCATCGGCGTCGTGTTGCTGCTCGCCGCGGTCTTCACCCTGCTTTCGCGCAAGGGTAAAAACGAATAAAAGAATAAAAACAAGACCCTCACGGGTCTTGTTTTTTTATCTCTGCGCAAAAGGCCGAGGCGTCGAGCAGCACGACGTTTCCGAGGTCTTCGGCAAGCATCAGAACCGCCCGCCTTTCCGCAAGCGGAAGTCCGAGGTCCACGACGCCGACCTCAAGCGGTTTTCCGCCCGTCATATAGCCCGAAGCGACGGCCGAAAGCTCTCTGACGATCACTTCGGGCGCTTCGGTGTCGCGTCCGACCGTCAAGAAAAGCGCCGCTCCCGAAAGCTCCGCGCGGGTAAACCTTTTCACTCTGCGGGTGAGATAAACGACTACTATCGCGAGCGCCGATGCGGCGGCGAGTCCCACGGCCGTTTTTATCAAAGCGTCCGGCATATAATCGCCCCTTTCGCTATCATATTATGTTTTTTCAAGATATTTTGCCAAGCCCTTTTCAAACCGCCTTTTTTGTGGTAAAATCTTTATATAGTTATAAGAAAGGCCCTTTTTATGACCGACAGAAGCAAAATAAGAAACTTTTCAATAATAGCTCATATCGACCACGGCAAGTCCACCCTTGCCGACCGTCTTCTTGAAGCGACGAGCGCCGTCTCGAGCCGCGAGGTCGAGGAGCAGATGCTCGACGACATGGAACTTGAGAAGGAACGCGGCATTACCATAAAGGCCCGCGCAGTCAGGCTCGACTATAAGGACGCCTCGGGAGAGGTCTACGAGCTTAACCTCATAGACACCCCCGGACACGTCGACTTCAACTACGAGGTCTCTCGCTCGCTCGCGGCCTGCGAAGGGGCGCTTTTAGTCGTCGACGCCTCGCAGGGCATCGAGGCTCAGACGCTTGCGAACACCTATCTCGCGCTCGAACACGACCTCGAGATTCTGCCCGTCATAAACAAAATTGACCTCCCCGCCGCCATGCCCGACCGCGTGGCCGACGAGATAGAAAACGTCATAGGCATCCCCGCCAAGGACGCGCCGCGCATTTCCGCAAAGACGGGTGAGAATATTCAGGCGGTTTTGGACGCCGTCGTAAATGGCATCCCCGCCCCCGAGGGCGACCCCGAAAAGCCGCTTCGCGCCCTCATCTTCGACTCCTATTACGACAGCTATTTAGGCGTTATCGTTTACATAAGAGTTATGGACGGCACGCTCAAAAAGTGCGACCGCGTAAAACTAATGGCGACGGGATCTTATTTCGACGTCGTCGAGGCCGGCTGTATGCGCCCGTTCGGATTGGAACCCCGCGAAGAGGGGCTTTCGGCTGGCGACGTCGGCTATTTCACCGCAAGCATCAAAGACCTCAAGGAGACGTCGGTCGGCGACACCGTGACTAACGCCGAAAGGCCCGCGTCGGAGCCGCTCCCCGGCTATAAAAAGGTCAATTCCATGGTCTTTTGCGGCATCTATCCCCAGGACGGCGCAAAATACGAGGCGCTCAGGGACGCCCTCGAAAAGCTGAAGCTCAACGACGCGGCGCTCGACTTCGAGCCCGAGACCTCTACGGCTCTCGGCTTCGGCTTCCGCTGCGGCTTCTTAGGTCTTTTACACCTTGACGTCATTGAGGAACGCCTTGAAAGAGAGTTTCAGCTCGACCTCATAACCACCTCGCCGAGCGTTATTTATAAGGTCGTCACCAACGACGGCAAGGAGCGTTTCATCTATAACCCCGTCGACTACCCTAAAGACGGCATCATAGCCGCCTACGAGCCCTTCGTCAAGGCAGACATAATAACGCCTTCGGAATACGTCGGGAACATTATGGAGCTTTGTCAGGACAGGCGCGGCATATTCAAGAATATGACCTACATCGACACCGACAGGGCGAATTTGCATTACGAACTCCCCCTGAACGAGATAATCTACGACTTTTTCGACGCGCTGAAATCGCGCACCCGCGGCTACGCATCCTTCGACTACGAGTTTTCCGATTACAGAGAGTCGAAGCTCGTAAAGCTCGATATTCTCTTAAACGGCGAGACGGTCGACGCCTTCTCGATGATCGTCCACGAGGAGAAGGCCTACCCGAGAGCCCGCAGGATGACCGAAAAGTTAAAGGACACCATCCCGCGCCAGCTCTTCGAGATACCCGTTCAGGCGGCGATAGGCGGCAAGATAATAGCGAGAGAGACCGTCAAGGCGCTTCGCAAGGACGTTCTGGCCAAGTGCTACGGCGGCGACATAACGAGAAAGAAGAAGCTGCTTGAAAAGCAGAAGGAAGGCAAAAAGAAAATGCGTCAGATAGGCACCGTCGAGGTGCCGAAAGAGGCGTTTCTTTCCGTCCTCAAACTCGACTGACATGGCGGCGGGACTTTATATTCACTTCCCTTTCTGCGAGCGGAAATGCGACTACTGCGCCTTCTGCTCGAGGCGTCCCGTTGACGGCGAGATCGGAAGATATATCGCCGCGCTTAAAAAAGAGGCCGAAAGGCTCGGCGATAACTATAAAGGCGTGAACTTTGACACCGTCTATATAGGCGGAGGCACGCCTTCTTTGATGACCGCGAAGGAGCTTTCGCTCCTTGCGGACGCCGTTTTGCCCTGCTTTGATATTGCGAAAGACATTGAATTCACGACCGAGGCAAACCCCGAGTGTTTTTCGGCAGGGTTTGCCTTCGCGTTTTCCGAAATCGGCGGAAACAGGCTAAGCCTCGGCGTCCAGAGCCTTGCCGCCGCGGAGTGCGCCGCCGTCGGCAGGAAGACCGAGCCCGAAAAGGTCTTCAGGGCGATAGACACCGCCAAAGAGGCGGGGATAACAAATATCTCCTGCGACCTGCTTTCAGGTCTTCCCTTCCAGACCGAGGCGTCGCTTACGGAAAATATAGAAAGGCTTTCGGCGGCGGGGATAACCCACCTTTCACTTTACAGCCTTAACGTCGAGGAGGGCACGCCGCTTTATAAACGGAAAGGCGCCCTTTCCTTCCCCGACGACGAAAAGGAGTTTTCGCTCTATTTGGCGGCCTGCGAACTGCTCTCTTCCCTCGGTTTCGAGCATTACGAGGTTTCAAACTTCGCGAAAGCGGGCTTTCGTTCGCGCCACAACCTGAAATACTGGCGCGGAGACGGCTACCTCGGCATCGGTCCCGCCGCCCATTCGTATATGGACGGAAAGCGGTTTTACTACTCCAAAGATATCGACGGCTTCATCGCGGGCGGCGCGCCCGTTTCGGAGGAGGACGGCGAAATAAAAACCGGTTCGCTCGAAGAGAGGATAATGCTCTCTCTTCGCACCGCCGACGGCCTGCCGCTCTCGCTCATACCCGAGGAAAAAAGGCCCGCCGCGAAGGCGTTTACGGCAAAGCTTACGGAAAACGGACTTGCGAAACCCTCCGACTCTTTCGTCATTTTGACCGACCGCGGCCTTTTCGTGATGAACGAAATAATACTTAAACTGACCGATATTATCAATAACTGACATATTTTATAAGCCGCTTTTGCGGCTTTTTTATTTTTTCAGCCCTTTTTCACCCTTTTTTTATGCTCTTCGCAAAAAAACGCTTGCAAAATATTATACAAAAATGTATAATATTTATTGTTAAAAATAGACAATACCAAAACCCGAAAGGATTTTTCAAAATGTCTAACAGATTGTTTCAATCCATAGTCGTCCAGCTCAAAAACGCCGTTCAGAGAACGGTGGGCGTGCTCGACGAAAAAGGCGTCATTATCGCCTGCACCGAGCTGTCGTTTATAGGCGAACAGCGCACCAATATCATGGACGAGCTTTCCTACGGTATGGAGCAGCCCGTTTTCGAGGGCTATACCTATAAGATAATCGGCATAGCGGCCAAACCCGACTACGCCGTCTTCGTCGAGGGCGAGGACAAATACGCCTCCGACATCGCGGGCGTGCTCGCCATATCCTTGGGCTCCGTCAAGGAGTTTTCGGACGAGAAATTCGACCGCTCGAGCTTCGTCAAGAATATCCTTCTCGACAACATCCTCCCCGGCGAGATAACCCTCAAGGCGAGAGAGCTTCATTTCGCGGTAGAGATCGACAGATGCGTCCTCGTCATCAGGCTTCTTGACAAGAGCGACGTTTCGGCCTACGACGTGCTTCAGAGCATCTTCCCCGACAAAAACAAGGATTACATAATCAGCATAACCGAGACCGACATAGCCCTCGTCAAAGAGGTCAAGTCGGGCACCGATTCGGAAGATCTCGAAAAGCTTGCCCGCTCGATAGTCGACACCCTCCACAGCGAATTTTACACCAAGTCTTCCGTCGGCATCGGCACCGTCGTAAAGAGCCTCAAAGACCTTTCGCTCTCCTTCAAGGAGGCGCAGGTGGCGCTCGAGGTCGGCAAGGTCTTCGACACCGACAAAAACATCATTTCCTACAACAATCTCGGCATAGGCAGACTTATTTATCAGCTGCCCGTCACCCTCTGCGAAATGTTCCTGAACGAGGTCTTCAAACGCGAGACCATCGACTCGCTCGACTACGAGACCCTTTACACCATCCAGAAATTCTTCGAAAACAATCTTAACGTCTCCGAGACGTCGAGAAAGCTTTTCGTCCACAGAAACACCCTCGTTTACAGACTTGAGAAGATACGCCGAATAACCGGCCTCGATCTTCGCCAGTTCGACCACGCCATCGTTTTCAAGGTGGCGCTCATGGTCAAGAAATATCTTGAATCGGACGTTGTCAAATACTGATCTTTCCTACAAAAGAGTCCCCACGGCTCTTTTGTTGTTTATCTTGAAAAAGGGGGCTTTGATTTGATAGAGTTTTGCGGCGTAAGCAAGCAATACAGCACCGGCGCGGTCGCTCTTTCCGATATAAACCTTAAGATAGGCGACGGCGAGTTCGTCTTTATAGTCGGCGCGTCGGGCGCCGGCAAAAGCACCCTTATAAAGCTCCTCATGTGCGAGGAGCAGCCCACCGACGGCAAGATAATTATCGACGATATCGACCTCGCCGAGCTCCGCCACCGCGACATCCCCTACTACCGCCGTCAGCTCGGCATAGTCTTTCAGGATTTCCGCCTGCTCCCCAACAAGACCGTCTTCGAAAACGTCGCCTTCGCGATGAGGGTCACGGGCAAATCGAACAGAGAGATAGCGATGAAGGTCCCCAAGCTTCTCGACATGGTCGAGCTTTCGGGCAAGGCGAAAAACTACCCCAATCAGCTCTCGGGCGGCGAGATGCAGCGCGTCGCGCTCGCGAGGGCTCTCGTCAACAACCCCAAGATAATAATCGCCGACGAGCCCACGGGCAACATCGACCCGTCGCTCTCCTTTGAAATAATGAGCCTCCTTGCGGGAATAAGCAAAAGGGGCAATATTACCGTCATAGTAGTCACCCATGAAAAGGAGCTCGTCGACCGTTTCAACAAGCGCGTCGTGGTTATTCACGAGGGCGCTGTTATGAGCGACCGCAAAGGAGGCTACGGCAGTGAAAAGTAATTACGGCTCCGGCAACTTTTTCCTCGACGCCCTTGAAAACATCCGCCTCTATAAGCTGCTCAGCACCGCGACGATATTCATTTTCATCGCCTGCTTTATAGTCACCGCCTCCTTCAGCACGCTGATAATCAACATAAACAAGCTCGTGCAGGAGATCATCGACAAAAACGAGATCGTCGTCTTCGTAAAGACCGACAACACCGACGGCGTCAACGCCGCCATAAGAACGGCGGTCGAGACGAACGAAAACATAGCCTCCTTCAGATACGTCTCGCCCGACGAGGCGCTCCGTGAATACGTCGACTCGCTCGGCGCGGGATACGAAAACATCTACGACGAATTCAAGGACGACAACCCGATGAGGGCGTCTTACAGGATTGTCCTTCACGACGTCGGGCTCACCGAAGACATCGCCGTTTTGTTCAGAAACACCGCGGGCGTCGGCGAGGTGCGCACCCAGCAGGTGCAGATAGACGAATTCGTCAAAATCAAAAATATAATAGCCCTTCTTTCGGTGTGGCTCATAATAATCCTCGTCGTCGTTTCGATATTCATAATATCGAACACGATAAGGATGACGATGTACGCCAGAAAGACCGAGATCAACATTATGAAATACGTCGGCGCGACCGATATGTTCATCCGCGTCCCCTACATTATTGAGGGCGTGCTTTTGGGGCTTATCGCCTCGGCCGTCGCCTTCTTCGCCGAGTGGCTCATTTACGACCATCTCATCTACACCGGCCTTGCGAGACTCGCCTTCTTCACCCCCTACGGCTTCTCGCATTTCGCTTTCCCGCTTCTGCTTTGCTATATCGCCGCAGCGTTTGTCTTCGGCGTATTCGGAAGCCTGCTTCCGATGAGAAAATACCTGAGAGTCTGACGGAGAAAGGGTGATGACCGTGAAGAAAAGAATAGTGTTGTTTCTGACGGCGGCCGTCCTTTTGTTATCGTCGTTTTCCCTCGTCTTCGTTTCGGCCGTCACCGAGGGCGACATAACCGCCGAGATCGAAGCGAAAGACAAGGAGATGAAGGAGCTCGAGCAGAGCATCCGCAGTCTCAACTCCGAGCTTAAAGAGGCCGAGGCCACTCAAAAGACGCTGACGGGTGAAATAAGCGCTCTCCAGTCGGAGATAGCCGACTTAAACAAGCAGATAGCGCCTCTCGAAGCCTCCATAAGCGACCTTGAAAAGAAAAGCGACGACCTCTCGGCGCAGATAGGCGACAACAACGGCAAGGTCTCGACCCTCGAGGCCGAGATAAAAGACTGCGAAGCCGCCATATCCGATGCTGAAGGCATCTATAACGAAAACCGCGAAAGCCTCAAGCAGCTTATGCGCGCTACCTACGAAAGCGGCGCTTTCGACCCCGTCACGGGCATAAACATACTGCTCGATTCTACTTCCCTCTCGTCCTACCTCGCCAAAGTCGACGCCGTCGCCCAGCTTACCGACACCGTCAAGACGCAGATGGACGAATATCAGAAGGCAATCGAGGACAAGACGGAATATAAAAACACCCTCGAATCCAAAAAAGACGAGCTTTCGGCCGTCATAACCGTCCTTGAGGGCGACCGTGCCGAATACGACGAAAACGTAAAGACGCTCGAGGGCGAAAAGAACACCCTCGACGTGAAGAAAGCCTCGCTCGAAAAGTCGCAGAAATCGCTCGAGAAGAAGCTCGCCGAGAACAAGACGCTTCAGGAAAAGATAAACAAAACGATAAACGACAAGCAAAAGCTTCTCAAAAAGTATCAGGACGAGATAAAGAAACTTAACGACGAGCTTGAAAAGCTCATCCAGGGCTCGGGCGGCACCGTCTCGGAGAACGACTTTATCTGGCCGCTTTCCAAGCGCTTTGTCATAACCACCTACTATCTCGATAAAGAATACCACGACGTCTTCGGAATATGGCACTATGCCATCGACGTCGGCGGCTCGGGCATAAACAAATCGCCCGTCTACGCCTCCAAGAGCGGCACCGTCAAACAGTCGGCCTATCAGGCGGGCGGCGCAGGGCACTACGTCATAATAGACCACGGCGACAATCAGCTCACGGTTTATTATCATCTCACCTCGAGAGCGGTAAACAAGGGCGACAAGGTAACGCAGGGGCAGACCATAGGCACCGTCGGCTCGACGGGCAACTCGACGGGTCCGCACCTTCACTTCGGCATAAAGATAGACGGTTCGTGGGTCGATCCCCTCAAATACGTCGTAAACCGTCCTTAACCAAACATAACGGCAAAGGAAGACAGTCGTGAAAAAGAACATTCTGAAAGTCAGCACAGCGCTCTTTATAGCGGTGATCTCCGCCTTGCTCGGCGTTTTCATCTCCTATCACTATCTCAATTCGAAGCTGACCTACAGCGCGCAGTCCATCCAGAACAGTCAGGAGCTTATAAATAAAGTCATCCGCGTCGACGATATTTTCAAAAACCGCTATCTCGGCAATCTCGGCGAGACGGCGCTTATCGACGGCATGATAAAGGGCTACATCGAGGCGACGGGCGACAAATACGCCTACTATATCAAAAAAGCGGGTTATAAGTCCTATATAAAATACGTCGAAGAAGGCACCGTAAACTCGGCGGGTCTCGTCGCCGAACCCGACGGGGACGGCTATCTCACGGTGAAGACCGTTCTTTACGGCTCGCCCGCCTACAAGGCGAGAATATACCCCGGCGACGTCATAACCAAAATCAACGGCTCCGACGTAAAAGAGACCGGAGCGCTCGCCTCGCTCGGCAAACTCGTTATCGCCGAAGGGACGAGCATCGACGTCGCGTGGAAACGCGGAACGCTCTCCTACAGCGCGACGCTCGAATACTCCGACGGCTACGCGCCCAAGTCGGTCTCCTACCGTCTTTATTCCGACGAAAACGAAAATCTGCAAAGCGAAGGCG
>JAEEGL014627948.1_pt1 | contig 20363 bp, 13 predicted proteins | sample 9134231 | NCBI WGS metagenome assembly JAEEGL01 (sample SAMN16246548, study PRJNA631951) | gut metagenome | biome: gut microbiome; feature: rumen; material: fiber-attached | host: Bos | place: Iran: Karaj | collected 2018-10 | reverse complement strand
TTGATAAAGTTACTTTTGAAGGAAATGATATTAATACAGCAATAGACGATGCGCAGGCGGTATTATATGACTTTATCAGAGTAGAACTTACGGAAGAAGAGTCACCGCAGCTTCCATCTGTATCGGACGAATCTGAACTTGAGCTTTCAGATGGAGAGTTCGTAAGAAATATCTGTGTTCATTTCAGATATACAGAGGGCTGGGACGAGTAATTACAATTCAAAGTACTTGTAATGAAATTAGATATGAAAAAAGTTCGTTCCGAAAAATGTGCCAGATTGAAAAAGTTCGTTCCGAAAAATGTGCCAGATCAGAAAAGTTCGTTCCGAAAAATGTAAACTATAGATTTTAATGGAGGCAATTCATGAATAAGTGGAGTAGAATTAACTACCTTCCCAATCTTCCTCTTTATGAGGGAAAAGAGAGGGTTACAGAGAGTAAAGCGCATATAGAGCTTTCTAAGAATGCAGCAAAAGAGGGCATGGTTCTTCTTAAAAATGAAGATAAGATCCTTCCGCTTAGCAAGGGAAGCAAGGTTGCGCTGTTTGGAAAAGGAACCTTTGACTTTGTTAAAGGTGGCGGCGGATCAGGTGATGTTACTGTGTCATTTATCCACAACATCTATGATGGATTTAAAGCTCTTCCTGACTGCGTATCTGTATATGAAGAAACAGCTTCTTTTTACAAAGAAAATGTTGAGAAGCAGTATAAGGAAGGTAAGGTTCCGGGAATGCTTGAAGAGCCAAAGCTCCCTAAGGATCTTCTTGCAAAAGCAGCTATAGAAGCTGACGTAGCAGTTATCTCAATAAGCCGTTTCTCAGGCGAGGGCTGGGATCGTAAGGTTGCAGGAACAAAAGCTGCTCAGGGGCGTAAGGAAGACTGGGTTAACCCTCTTGTTGAAGAGTCAGAACAGCTTTTTGAAAGAGGCGATTTCTACCTTACTAAGGCAGAGGAAACTATGGTTAAGCAGGTTTCTAAAGCTTTCTCCAAAGTTGTTGTAGTTTTAAATGTTGGCGGCGTTGTTGATGTCAAATGGTTCGCTGATGAGAAGAAGATCCAGGGCGTTCTTATGGCATGGCAGGGCGGTATGGAAGGCGGCCTTGCAGCAGCAGAGCTTTTGTGCGGTATTGGAACTCCTTCTGGTAAGCTGGCTGATACATTTGCAAAAGATCTTACAGATTACCCTTCAACAGAAGGCTTCCATGAATCTAATGACTATGTAAACTATACAGAAGATATATATGTAGGATACAGATATTTTGAGACAATTCCGGGAGCAGCTGAAAAGGTTGTATATCCTTTTGGATACGGCCTTTCATATACAACTTTCCAGGTTGTAGATCCGGCTGCAAAGGTTGAGGATATTAATAAGGATAGGGATGGAGCAGAATTTACTTTTACATTCGAAGAAGATCCTGACAATGTAGAGCTTAAACCTTCAGATGTTAAGAAGGCATATATCACAGCATCTGCCCGTGTACGAAATTCAGGCAAGTTCCCGGGACGTGAAGTAATACAGGTTTACTTCTGTCCTCCTCAGGGTAAGCTTGGTAAGCCGGCAAAGGTTCTTGCAGGTTATCAGAAAACAAGACTTCTTGCTCCTGGCGAGTCACAGCTTGTTAAGATAACATTCCCTGTTACTCAGATGACATCTTATGATGACGAGGGCAAGGTAGCTAAGTCTGCTTATGTCCTTGAAGAAGGCGAGTATGGTATTTTCCTTGGAACATCTTCAAGAAATCTTATCTGTGTAAGTGAAGTTACTCTTTCAAAAGATGCTGTTGTTGAGCAGCTTACAGAGCGTCTTGCACCTGTATCTCTTCCCAAGAGACTTCTTGCAAACGGTAAGTATGAAAAGCTTAAGATGGGAAAAGCAAGAGATATCAATGCAACAAAGCTTCCTGAAAATCCTGACAAGAATATGGGCTTTATGCCGCAGGTGCGTCACGTTGATCTGATCCCTATGTGGGCTGAAAGAGATAAGCATCAGCTTATAGAGGTTGCAGAAGGTAAGATCACTCTTGATGAATTCATTAAGCAGTTTTCTGACGAGGATCTTGCAGAACTTCTTGGTGGTCAGCCTAATACTGGTGTTGCCAATACATTTGGATTTGGTAACTTCCCTGAATATGGAGTTCCGAATGCCATGACAGCTGATGGCCCTGCTGGACTTCGAATCCAGCCTGAAGCTCTTGTTCATACTACAGCTTTCCCTTGCTCAACACTTCTTGCATGCAGCTGGGATCCTGAGATCGTATATGAAGTTGGTAAGGCGGCAGGTGAAGAGGTTAAGGAAAATAATATTGCAGTATGGCTTACACCTGCTATCAATATTCACAGAAGTCCTCTTTGTGGAAGAAACTTTGAGTACTATTCTGAAGATCCTCTTCTTGCAGGTAAGCAGGCAGCAGCTATGGTTAAGGGCGTACAGTCCAACCGTATAGGTGTATCCGTTAAGCACTTTGCTCTTAACAACAAAGAGACTAATAGAAACGAGAGTGATTCCCGTGCATCCGAAAGAGCTATCCGTGAGATCTACTTAAAGCCTTTCGAGATCGTGGTAAAAGAGTCTGATCCATGGACAGTAATGTCTTCCTATAACGCGATCAACGGCGTGCGTGCATCAGAAAACCACGAGCTTCTTACAGATATCCTTCGAGACGAGTGGGGCTTCAAGGGCATGGTAACTACAGACTGGTGGGGACATGGCGAGCACTACAAAGAAGTTGCAGCAGGTAATGATATAAAGATGGCTAACGGATTCCCGAAACGTATTCTTGATGCCAAGAAGAAAAAGCTTCTTACAAGAGAAGAGATGGAGATCTGCGGTAAGCGTATCTTAGAGCTTATCTTAAAACTCGATTGATTTACTATTAGTGATATATCTGAACATGGAGCTTTGTTGATGACAAAAAGAAGGTGTTATTAGCATGCTTGATTGATATATTTCAATGCATTAAAATCAAATAATGAAGTTTGTGGGGCACCGGTTGGAAACTTCCGGTGCTTCTTTTTGCAGGATAAGGAACACAGAAAACGATGGTAATAGATAGAGAGAAAGTAAAAAGCGTATTTGCCGCCTATGTGGCAGATTATGATATTAACGATACCAAGGTAAGGCTAAAGGTAGAGCATACCTACAGGGTAGCTGATCTTTGCGATATGATTGCAAAGAGTCTTAAACTTAGTAAGGAAGATGTTGATCTTGCCTGGCTCCTTGGCATGTTCCACGATGTTGGAAGATTCGAGCAGCTTAGGCGTTATGATACTTTCGAAGATTCCATATCAGTCAATCATGCGGCTTTAAGCGCAGACATTCTTTTTGTAGATGGTCATGTTCGTGATTATATAGAAGACGATACAGAAGATAAGCTTATGGAAAAAGCCATAAGGCTTCACAATGTATATGAACTTCCAAAGGCTCTTACTGACAGAGAGCTTATGTATGCTCAGATCTTAAGGGATGCAGACAAGATTGATATTCTCAAGGTCAACTGCGATTTTCCTATGAACGAGATCTACAATATGCCTATGGAGGCTTTTTATACAGATGATATAAGTCCCAAGGTTTTGGAAGATTCTCTGGCACATCTTAATGTGAACAGATGTCATACAGTGACATCCATTGACCATCTTGTTGGCCATATATCTCTTGTATACGGACTTGTGTATCCGGCAAGCGTTGCAGAAGCAATGAGACAGGGATTTATAGAAGAGATGCTTTCTTTTGAGAGCCGCAATCCAAGAGCGCAGGAAGCTATGAACAAGATAAAGGACTGCGTTCATAAGTATATGGAAGAGCGGGTACGAGAAATCAAGGTATAGTGATTGCGATTTAAGTTTTGAGATAATGTGACGGATAGAGGGATAATTCCGTCAATATAGATAGAGGGGACATAGTATCTTATGGGATATCTTATGGAAGACAGTACGATCATCGATCTGTACTTTGCGCGGAACGAGGATGCCATAGTACAGACTAAAACAAAATACGGAAGGATGCTTAACAGTATTTCCATGCGTATTCTTCACAGTCTTGAAGATGCGGATGAGTGCGAGAATGACACTTATCTAAAAACATGGAATGTTATTCCGCCGCAAAAGCCTGATATTTTTTCTGCCTTTTTGTCCAGAATCGTAAGAAACCTGTCCCTGGACCGCTATGACATGATGCATGCGGATAAGAGAGGTAATGCACAGGTGGGAGTAATGCTTGATGAACTTGCAGAAGTAATAGCTGATGACAAGGCGGGAGGACTATCTGAATCTAGAGAACTTGCAGAGATCCTCAACCGTTTTTTGTCTGAGCAAAAAGAGCTTACCCGTAAGATGTTCATAAGAAGATACTATTTTGGCTACAATGTCTCCGAGATCGCGGAAAAATACGGAGTTTCAGAAAGTAAGGTCAAGATGACACTGCTTCGTGTCCGCGGCAAGCTTAAAGATTATCTCGAGAAAGAAGGTGTCACTGTATGAAAAAAGATAAGCGTGACCTGTTAAGGGCAATGAGTGACATTGATGAAAAATACATAAAGGAAGTGCTTGATGAAGACATGGGAGTAACAGATCCCAAGTTTATAATCTTTGAAAAAAAGCGTAGGATGAGAAAGACTGTTTGGAGCATAGTTGCAGTAGCTGCGGCTTGTCTTCTTGGATTTGTTATGATCAATGTTCTTGAAACCGGAGTTAAGACGTCCTACGAGAGTGCAGATTCTGCCGCACCTGCAGCAGGTGCAGAGGAGGAAACAGCGCAGCCATCTGGTAACGCTAAGGATGCTTCAGACTCAGGCGAAGCTAAGGATGAAGCTATGGACATGGCACCGGTTGTAATTGGTGACCAGAATGTGGATAACGAAGGCGCAGAGACAGGCGGAGCAGATAATGCTCAGGAGAGTGCGGAGGCCATGAACGAAACAGCATCAAGCACAGAAGAGCAGACTGCCGATGATAATGCAGCAGAATCTGCTGAGGGCGAAATATATGAAGCCAAGATTCCTGAGCTTGGACTGTCTTTGAAAGTAACAGATCCTTCAAATGAGGGAGCAACTCTTGTATGGAAGCAGAAAGGCGGAGAAGTTACAGGAGACCTTGAGTTCGCCAAGGCGTACAAGATAGAAGTATTTGATGGAAGTGGCTGGGTTGAAGTTGAAATGGAAGCTGATATTGCTTTTGAAGATATAGCGATGTCTATTTCCAAAGACGGCACCACTGAATATGAACTTGACTGGAGCAGTGTATACGGAGAACTTCCGGCAGGTACATACAGAGTCGTAATGACAGTTAATGATTATAGAGGCGCTGGCGACTACGACACATATACCATTGCAACAGAGTTTCAGCTTGAATGATATTGTACTTATCACTCTTCAAAGAAGTTGCGAGGATATAATAACAGAATCAATATAGGCAAATAATTAGGTGGCCGTGGCTAAAGAATAACTAATACCGTTGAGATTGTTCAAGCAAACTTGTGCGTTTGCAGTAAAATGAACATTCTCAACGGTATTTTTAAATACTAAAACAATAATTTTAACTAGTTTAAGATGATGAAATACGCAATATGTGTCCCAAAAGCATTGAAGTTTGTCCCAAACGCTTTTATAATAAAAATGTAATGTAGAAGCATCCGCATGAGAGGAATTAGAGCAATGAAAAAGCAAAGTATTATGAATCTGGTTAGATATCACGTTGAGAAGAATGAGGAAGCTTTTATTTCTGAAGTCGCAGAAATTGCAAGAGAGTTTGACCAAGGCGGAGATTCCACAATGGCCAACTATCTTATGGAACTTGTATCTAGTGCGAATTATTATGTTCCGCAAAGCTCATATAAGAATCTTCATTATTTGACAAAAGTGGATTATTCAAATACTCCCTTATTATTACCAGAGATTATTGAAGAAGATATTCTGGGGATAACCAGAGCTATTAGCGAGAAAGCTGATCTGACAAAATTCCTCTTTTATGGAGCTCCAGGCACGGGCAAGACAGAATCTGCTTATCAAATTGCACGTATTCTGGGCAGAGATCTTTTGAGAGTGGATTTTGAACAGCTCATAGACAGCCGCCTTGGAGAAACCGCAAAAAATGTATCCGTTCTATTTGATGAGATTAACCATCTGTCGTTTGGTAAGGTCATCGTCCTGATGGACGAGATTGACGCACTGGTACTTGATAGAGTTAATGCCAACGATCTTAGAGAGATGGGAAGAGTTACCTCAACTTTTATTAAAGAGCTGGATAGACTAAATGAAAATGTAGTGATTATCGCAACAACGAATCTATTTAATAACTTTGATAAAGCTATTGTCCGCAGATTTGATGCAACCGTCTCTTTTGACAGATATGCAAATGATGATCTTATTGAAATAGCTGACGCACTTCTTACTTCAACTTTGAAGAAGAACGCTAATTCTAAACAGGATATGCGCCTGTTTAATAAGATTCTTAAGAATCTTGAAAAGATCCCGTATCCAGGAGATTTGAAACAGATAATCAAAACGTCGGTAGCCTTCTCAAGTGGAGCTAATGAGTATGATTATTTGAGAAAGATATATTTTGCATTAAATGATAATCGTGAAATAGATATACAAAGACTTAGTGACGAAGGGTATACAACAAGGGAAATAGAAATACTTTCAAGAATTCCTAAAAGTAGCGTGTCACGGAAATTAAAGGAGAGCTAACATGAATCCGTTACTTCAGGTAAAACTTAGATTTACAGGAGAAAAAAATAATCAAAAACCCGGGGCGAGGAATTTACGAGCTAAAGCAGAAACTTCAACAGAAAAGATTGATCAGTTAATTGACAGTCTGAGAGCAGTCCTCAGGTATTATAAAGACAATCCGCGTATTACTGATAAGATGATGATTGATATCTGGTACAACGATATCATTGCAAAATCTAATCGTGTAAAGGAATTGCTAAAGCCTAACAGACAATCAACAAACGATACTGTAGTTGGTGCGAGATTTTCAGATGCACCTGAAGGTGAAGAAAATCACATTATAACTCACTATGTCGATGAAAATACAGTAAATAAAACGATAGAAGAATTATTAATAGCTAAGGAATTTCTTCAAACAAGGTTGGGTGGAAAAGCTACACCTGCGAACTTTGCCGAACCCAAAAGCAATATTAATTATGAAGGCTATTCGATTGGAAAAAGTAAACTCCGGGATTTAATAATTGATTGTTCTGTTGTGGACAAATTTGATATCCCACGTGTCATGTCGATACCGGATAGAGACATTTTTTTGATCACTTTTTATAAGTCAGAATTACCATTGTGGCAGTTATTGGAAAAACTCAGAATAGATGATACTAACATGCCATATACAGCTTATGGCGATGACACGATATCTGTTACTAAAGATCTATTTGAAATCATAAACGATAAAATACCGTATATGATTTCTATGATTTCCACTGATATTTCTAAAATAACATTAGAAGATATATCTCCAAAAAAGAGAGATGAGTATGATATTCCAAAACCGAAAAATGAGCCTGTAATAGGGGTTATAGATACATTCTTTGATGAGTCAGTATACTTCGCAGAGTGGGTTGATAATAAAGATTATATTAGCGATCTGGAAAAATATCAGAATGACATGAATCAAAGAGACCACGGAACAGAAGTAACATCGATTATTGTAGATGGCCCCAGAATGAACCCTTGGCTTGATGATGGTTGCGGAAGATTCAGAGTGCGTCATTTTGGGGTTTGTTCCAACAGAATATCTACTATTCGTTTAGTAAAGAAAATAAAAGATATAGTTAATGAAAATCCGGATATTCATGTCTGGAATCTTTCATTGGGAACAGATGATGAGGTTTCAAGAAATTTCGTATCATTTGATGCCGCTGCTTTAGATGAAATACAGGCAAAAAAGAATGTTATCTTTGTTGTTTCCGGTACTAATGATAACAGGGACAACAAGGAAGGAATTCTGAGGGTGGGATCACCAGCGGATTCACTTAATTCTCTTGTTGTTAATTCCGTTAGAAGAGATGGAAAACCAGCAAGCTATTCCAGAAAAGGAAATATCCTCTCTTTCTATAATAAGCCTGATGTATCTTATTATGGCGGAGATTATGATGACAGAATAACAGCATATACAACCTATGGAACAGATAAGGTATATGGAACTTCATTTGCGGCACCTTGGATAAGTAGAAAAATGTGCTATCTGATAGATGTCATGGGAATGACCAAGGAGGTTGCAAAGGCTCTGATTATTGATTCTGCAGCTGCCTGGGATTATAAGACAATGACTTTTAATAGTAAGTCAATCATGGGATATGGAGTAGTCCCTGTTGATATCAGGAAGATTGTTGAAACAGAAAGTGATGAAATCCGCTTTGTAGTGTATGGTACATCAGACACTTATCGTACAGCTAATTATGCTATTCCCGTTCCTAAGGATGATGAAAATAAGTATCCTTACGTTGCCAGAGCAACTTTGTGCTATTTTCCTGAATGTTCAAGAACACAGGGAGTTGATTACACTGACAGGGAGTTGTCATTGAAATTTGGAAGGATTGTGGATGATAAAGGAAAGATCAGTGATATCAATGATAATGTGCAGGACGATGCAGATAGCAGAATGGATGAGCGACAGTCCAGAAAAGAATTCCGTAAATGGGATAATACAAAGTTTATTTCACGAATAGTAAAGAACAACAAACCAGTAAAATCGTATGACGATAGATTGTGGGGACTCTCGGTTACATCAAAAGAGAGATTGAGTGCGCAGATGCGATCCCCTTTAAATTTTGGCGTTGTTGTAACTCTCAAAGAGGTAAATGGAATTAACCGCATAGAGGATTTTATCAAGGCTTGTACGCTTCGTGGTTGGATTGTAAATAGAATAGATGTCCAGAATCAGCTGGATATCTATGCGTCAAGTCAGGAAGAAATTCATTTTGAGTAACCTATGTAGTTGTGGATTGTTGTTTGAATGGAGTAGATATGGATGGATTAGATTTTTCTAAAATAAAATTTGAATTAAAAGCGCCAATGAGTAGTTGCATGAGAGAATTATCTGATTATGGAATTCGGCAACAAGAGATAATGGATTCTATAACTGAAGCCAACAATGAGAGAAGGAGAGAAGAGGAAGAGCAGCGTCAAAATATACGCAAGATAGCGGAAAATTCTGAAGAAACGGTTAATTCATTAAAAGAGACAAATACTATTTTAAAAGAGAACAATGAATTATTGAAAGAAAAGAACGAGATATTGGTTTCAAAACTTGATGAAATAAATAATGTAATAAATCTTTTGGTGAATGCAACAAGAGAAGAGAGTAAGAATCAGGAGGATGTGATGGAACAGGCACTTGCGCTTGCGGTTCAATTAAATGTTGCAACAGAAGAAAATAGTAAAGTAAATTGGAAGGAATTAATAGCCAATACTTCAATTAACACAGTGTTACTTTCACTTCAGGTATTTCTAAATCAGAGAGGATTATTATAAACGCGGGTTAATAGAATCAATAATACGAGAAAAGAGAGTTTATAGATGGATAATAAAGCAATCAAAAAATTGGAAAATGATTTGTGGGAATCGGCAGATCTGCTTAGGGCTGGATCAAAGCTGACTTCTCAGCAGTATTGTATGCCAGTTTTAGGACTTTTGTTTTTAAGATATGCATATAGTAGATTTAAAAGGGTTGAAGAGGAAATACTTAAGGATAGACCGTCAAGAAATGGTCGTGTGTTGCCAGTTGAAGCTTCTGATTTTGCAGAAAAGAGTGCATTGTATCTCCCAAAAGAAGCGCAGTACTCTTATCTAGTGAATTTGCCTGAAGATATTAAGAAAGCAAATATTGTATCTGATGATGGTCAGCCGATGAACAGTTTGGGCGAAGTAGTAAATCATGCGATGGAGCTTGTTGAGGCACAGTCTGAGCAGCTGGTTGGTGTTCTTCCAAAGGATTACACAATATTCTCAGATGAGCTACTCGCTGAACTTTTGCGTATATTTAACAACAATGCGCTTGACGAGGTTGGCGGTGATGTTATAGGGCGAATATATGAGTATTTCTTAAGTAAGTTCGCACCAGCTGTTGCATCGGATGATGGTGTGTTCTTTACGCCTAAATCCTTGGTAAAGATGATCGTCAATATTCTGGAACCGACATCAGGTGTTTTAGCAGATCTTGCTTGCGGAAGTGGCGGAATGTTTGTTCAGTCAGGAGACTTTGTTAACAGTAAGGGAATGTCTGCTAATAAGGCTATGACATTCTATGGCCAGGAAAAAGTGGAGTATAATGCTCAGCTTTGTCTAATGAATATGGCAGTGCATGGTTTGACTGGTGTTATCAAGTCTGGAGATGAAGCGAATACATTCTATAACGATGCTCATAATCTTGCGGGATGTTGCGATTATGTTATGGCGAATCCTCCTTTTAATGTTGATAAGGTTAAGGCAGAGGCAACTCAAAATGCGCAGAGACTTCCATTTGGTCTTCCGAGCGTGAATAAAGCGGGTGAGATAGGTAATGCTAATTACTTGTGGATTTCATATTTCTATGCATATTTGAATGAACATGGAAGGGCTGGTTTTGTAATGGCATCATCTGCCACGGACAGCAAGGGTAATGATAAGGATATAAGAGAGAAACTGGTTAAGACTGGGCATGTTGATGTGATGATCAGTGTCGGTAACAACTTTTTTTATACAAAGAGTCTTCCTTGCAGTCTTTGGTTCTTTGATAAAGGGAAGAGGGATGAATTGAAGGATAAGGTTCTTTTCATAGATGCAAGAAACTATTACACAGTTGTTGATCGTACTCTGAATGAATGGAATGATTGGCAGCTTAAGAATATGAATGCCATAGTATGGCTTTATCGTGGTGAAATAGATAACTACAAGGCATTGTTGAAGGAATACCATGATGTGCTTGGCGATGGAGCATTTGAAGAATTACTTAAAACACAGGAGGAAATGTTAAACGATCTTCGCGCCGAGGCAAAATCAGCCGTTGAAGATGCTACCAGGAAGAATAAGAAGAAGGTACAGGCGCAATATGATGTAAGAATAGCAGAACAGCAGGAACAGCTGACTGTAGCAAAAGAAGCAGTATGGCTTTACGGCAAATTTGGTGATGGCGAGTATCATGATATCCCTGGGTTATGTAAGATAGCATATACAACCAAGAATTGTAAGCCTAAAGAAGATGGCGCAATTTCTATAGAAGATAAAGGCTGGTCACTGACACCTGGAGCTTTTGTTGGTGTAGCTCCGATAGAGGATGATGGAGTAGACTTTCATAAGCGTATGGGAGAAATACATACAGAACTCTTGCAACTTCAAGCAGAGAGCCATCAACTGATGGATATCATCTCGCAGAATATGAAGGAGATGGGCATATGAGTTGGGATTATGTGACTTTAGATAAGTTGGGTGATGTATCTCGTGGAAGATCAAAGCATAGGCCAAGAAATGATCCATCTTTGTTTGGTGGAAGTTATCCATTTATACAGACAGCGGATGTAAAAGATGCGCCATTCTATATCACTTCATATAGTGATACTTACAATGAAAAAGGATTGGCACAAAGTAAATTGTGGAAGAAAGGAACCCTTTGTATAACTATTGCTGCGAATATTGCAGATACAGCAATACTCGGAATAGATGCATGTTTCCCAGATAGTGTGATGGGTTTTGTTCCATATGAAGGTGTTTCTGATGTTAGATTTGTAAAGTATGCTTTTGATATGTTGCAGCGAGATATGAAGCAGATATCACAAGGAACGGCACAGGATAATCTTTCTTGGCAAAAACTCTCAACGATAAAGTTTCCGAAGCCTCCAATCGAAATACAGGAAAGAATTGCTGATTTTTTGGTTTCGTACGAAGATTTGATACAAAATAACCAGAAGCAAATCAAATTGTTGGAGGAAGCGGCTCAGAGACTATATAAAGAGTGGTTTGTTAATTTTCGATTTCCGGGACATGAGGATGTTGAGATTGCTGATGGAATTCCAAAGGGTTGGAAAAAAGATATAATTGGAAACCTTATAAAAAAAGTTGCAAAATCTGAGCAGATTATGACTGCTGATTACAAAGAGCACGGAACTATACCAATTATTGATCAGAGTAGAAAGTTTATAGCTGGATATACAGATAATGAAGAGGCATTAGTTGATTTTGGAAAACCTGTTATTGTTTTTGGAGATCATACTCGCATACTAAAGTATATACAATTTCCGTTTGCTAAAGGCGCAGATGGAACTCAGTTGATTGTGAGTGCAAATGATGATCTTCCTCAATCTTTGCTATATTGTAGTCTTGTTAATGTTGATCTGTCTAACTACCATTACGCACGTCATTTCAAGTATTTAAAGGCAGAAAGCATATTGGTTCCTGACATTGAAATATCTATAAAATTTGATGAGGTAGTAAGTACTTTGTTTTCTAAAATACAGTTGTCGCGAGATGAAATATTGAGATTAGTAGAAGCACGCGATAGACTAATTCCAAAGCTAATGAGCGGAGAAATTGAGGCATAAAATGAAAATAAAGCGTATTCACTTAGAAAAGTTTAAGCGTTTTACAGACTTGACTATTTCAGAGATACCAGAAAATGTGAAATTAGTTGTGTTGGTAGGACCAAATGGATGTGGAAAAAGTTCTTTGTTTGACTCGTTTAAAGCTTGGCACCTTTTAAGAGGATATGGAAGCGGAGTTGATAATGATTATTGCAAAAAAGATAAAGAGGACTATCGACAAGGATATGATCTGGTAAATATCGATTTTTATGAGAATACTAAGATTTTTTCGCAGGATCAGTATAGGGGTGTGTTTTATTTTCGTACAGCCTATAGAAATTCACCAAGCATCTCGATTAGGACTCTACAAACTATACCTTCGCCATTAGAAAAATCAGACAATAGAATGATGATACAAAATGACGCAACGGTAGATGAAAATTACCAGAGGTTGGTATCTTCAACATTAAGAGATTTTTATGACACGAAGAATGATAATAAGTCAGTTGCATCATTACGTGATGAACTTATGAGTAAAATCAGAGAGCCATTACATGAACTCTTTCCAGATTTATTGCTGACAGAACTTGGGATTGTTACAGAAAAAGCGGAGTTTTATTTCGAGAAAGGAACAACCAGGCGGTATGGATATGAAAAACTATCTGGAGGAGAAAAGGCGGCTTTTGACTTGCTTTTGGACTTTGTTATAAAAAATCAATATTATAAAAATACTGTTTTTTGTATTGATGAACCTGAAACACATATTCATACAAGCCTTCAGGCAAAACTACTTTCAATATTATTTACGCTTATTCCGGATAATTCGCAACTCTGGATTGCAACGCATTCTTTTGGGATGTTGAAAGAGGCAAAACATCTTTCAGAAATAAATCCAGGAGAAGTCGCTTTTTTGAATTTTGACGGATTTGATTTTGATGAGCCAGTAATTCTCACACCATCCGAGTGCAATACTGTTTTATGGAACAAAATGCTAGAAATTACATTAGATGATTATGCTCCTTTTATTGCTCCTAAAACAATAGTATTTTGTGAAGGCACTTCGCAAGGAAGAAAACGTAAAGATTTTGATGCTAGATGCTATACAACGATTTTTGGAAAAATATATACTGATACTTTGTTTTATTCATTGGGAAGTTGCGAAAATATTGAACAAGAAAAGAATATTATTGATTTTATAAGTAGAATGTCTCCTATGTCGAAGATAATTAAACTTATAGATAGGGATGATAGAAGCCTTGAAGAAATAAATGATTTGAAGCAAGAAGGGGTGAAAGTGCTATCTCGTAGGCATGTTGAAGCCTTTCTATTAGATGATGAAGTATTAATAAAGTGGTGTAAAAGTGCCGATAAATCAGAAAAAGTAGAAGAACTTTTAGCAATAAAAGAGCAAGCTTTGGCTGATAGCATAAATCGAGGAAATGCCTCGGATGATTATAAATCTGCCGCAAACGATATATGTACAAAAGGAAAGAAGCTTCTAGGTATAACTGGATGTGGTAACACTGGAGATATTATCATGAGAGACTCTTTATCAAAATTAATTACTCCGGATATGACTATTTATAAGGAATTAGAAAGAGATATCTTTTCTTGAAATATAATTGAGGTAAACTCCATGAGTTATGATTATTCCGAAAATGTTTTGGTTCAGAATAGTGCTGCAACTCTTATGCATGATGAGCTGGGATGGGATGTTGTCTATGCCTATAATCAGGAGGTGCTAGGTGAGAATGGTACACTTGGCAGAAAGGATTATCATGAGATCGTCCTTTGGAGATATTTTAATCAGGCATTGAAGAAACTAAATCCCTGGATCACGGAAGCACAGATCGGCGAAGCGCATCAGACTCTGTCTTCATACCTATCTTCGGCGTCACTGCTTCAAATCAATGAAGAGAAGTATTTCATGATACGTGATGGCATTCCAGTTACGGTGAAGAAGCCTAATGGAAAGATCGAAGAGAAAAAGGCTGTTGTTATAGACTTTAATGATCCTGATAATAATTATTTCCTTGCAGTAAAAGAATTAAAGATTCATGGAGAGATCTATCGCCGACGCACGGATATAGTCGGTTTTGTAAACGGTCTTCCTCTTTTATTTATTGAGCTTAAGCGTAATGATGTGGATGTTGAAAACGCCTATACTGATAACTACACTGATTATCTGGATACTATACCATTCCTATTTTATTATAACGCATTCCTGATGCTTTCAAATGGACTGGAAGCAAAGGTCGGAACGCTTGGTAGCAAGTACGAATTCTTCCATGAGTGGAAGAGATTGTCTGAGGATGATGAAGGAAGCGTTGCTCTGGAAACAATGCTTCGTGGTATCTGCAAGAAAGAGAACTTTCTTGATCTGTATGAGAATTTTATTCTTTATGATCATTCCGATGGAAAGACTGTGAAAATTCTTGCACGAAACCATCAGTATCTCGGTGTAAATGAAGCTGTAAAAGCATATGGTGATCGTAAGCTTCGTGAAGGTAAACTGGGAGTTTTCTGGCATACGCAAGGGTCTGGTAAGAGCTATTCTATGTTGTTTTTGTCACAGAAGATTCGCAGAAAGTTTTCTGGATCACCAACTATTGTTGTTCTGACGGATCGTGAAGAACTAAATAAACAGATTTGCGGTACGTTTGAAGCTTGTGGCCTTCTGGGTAAGACTGAAGGAAAACAGTTTATGGCCACAAGTGGTACTGACCTTGTAACTAAATTGCAGGGTAATCCAAGTTATGTTTTTACTCTTATTCAGAAGTTTAATCAGCCGGATGAACAGCCAATTTATCCTGATCATGACATCCTTATAATATCTGATGAAGCTCATCGTAGTCAGTACGGTGTGTTTGCTGATAATATGGATAAACTTCTTCCTACAGCATCTAAAATAGGATTTACAGGAACGCCGCTTCTTTCAGCTAATGAGATTACAGCCAGGACCTTTGGAGGATATATTTCAGTATACGATTTCAAACGTGCCGTAGAGGATAAGGCTACTGTTCCTCTTTATTATGAGAACCGCGGCGATAGGATGAAAGAAATAAAGAATCCGGATATTACAGACGAGATTCTGGATGCAATTGAAGATGCAGACCTAAATCCTGAACAGGCTGAGAAGGTTATGCATGAATTTGAAAAGGAAATATACATTCTGACAGCAGAGCCGCGCCTTCGTGCAATTGCTAAAGATTTTGTCGGACATTACAGTGATCTTTGGACTACAGGTAAAGCTATGTTTGTATGTCTGAACAAGATTACTTGTGTTCGAATGTACAACTATGTGCAGGAATATTGGAAAGAAGAAATTGAATCTTTAGAACAGCGCATTGCTGATTCTGTATCCGATCAGGAACAGTTGGAGCTTACCAGAAAGCTCAAATGGATGAAAGATACAGAGATGTGCGTAGTGATAAGCCAGGAACAGAATGAGATTCAGACTTTTAAGGAATGGAATCTGGATATTTTGCCTCATAGAACAAAGATGGAAAAGCGGGAGTTGGATAAGGAATTCAAGGATGCTGACAACAATTTCCGTGTTGTATTTGTTTGTGCTATGTGGCTGACAGGTTTCGATGTTAAGACGCTTTCTTGCTTATATCTTGATAAGCCTCTAAAAGCTCATACTCTTATGCAGACAATAGCAAGGGCAAATCGTGTTGCAGAAGGTAAGAGCAATGGATTGATCATAGACTACATAGGAATAGTTGGCGCATTAAAGAAGGCGCTTAATGATTATACTCAGAATAAGGAAGGAACCGTAAAGGTTGATCCTACAGTTGATAAGGATGAACTGATCAAACAGATAATAAGAGCTGTTGCTGATGCTAGGCAGCTTCTGGCTGATCATGATTTTATGCTTGATGCGCTAGTTGAGGCTGTGAATTTTGATAAGCTTAGCTTGCTTAAGGATGGAGCAGAAGCTATGTATTCTGATCCAGAAACAAAAAAATCATTTGAAACATATGCTAATGAGATAAATAGACTTGTGAAATATCTTGATCGTGATGATGTTGCACAGGATATTCGTAATCAGACTGATGCCATAGGGGCAATTTTTCGTGAAATGCAAAAGAAAAGGAAACATATTGATACAACAAAATTAGTTGTTGAGATTAATAGTATTATCAGCGATAACATAGAAATAGAGTTTCCGACGGGTGGAGGCCTTGTTGGATCGAGGCGTTTTGATATAAGTCATATAGATTTTGACTTGCTGGCAGCAGAGTTTGCCAGGATCAAGAGAAAGAATCTTATAATCAAAGATCTGAATGACCTTGTGCAAGAGCGTTTGTCAAAGATGATAGCAGTGAATCCTTCACGAGTAGATTATTATGAACGTTACATGGGAATTATAGAAAAGTATAATTCTGAGCAGGACAGAACCACTATAGAAAAGACGTTCATGGACTTGATGGATCTTGCCAATAGCATGTCTGAGGAAGAACAGAGATATGTACGAGAAGGCTTTTCAAGTGATGAAGAGTTGTCTATCTATGATCTGTTGTTTTCTGATAATCTGTCAAAGAGTGATATTGATAAGATTAAGAAGATGTCCAAGGATCTTCTTCAGAAGATAAAAGAACGTATAGCTGGTATGGATCACTGGACGGATAAGCAGGAAACAAGGGCATCTGTAGAAGTACTGATCAGGGACATACTATATCAAGAGATCCCAGACAGTATGTTAGATCGATTAGAGGTGTATAGAAAAGCTATATACGAACATATTTATATGCACTATAAGCAGGTAGCATAAGCAATGGATTTCAATTATTCGTTAACAATGGAGTTACCTTTTCATAAGTACAAGTGCATTATGAGAGAAAGGTGTAAAGTCTGCCATCCTGAAGAAGTACATACATAGATCGACCAGGTCGTCTTTATTTGAAATAACATTTACGTTTGAATTTAGGAGCATCAGGAATAAGCGTATCTCACATTCAAGTAGTGTACCTGCCTGTAACATAGACATCTCTTCACCTATATAAGGAAACTGTGTATAGAAGATGTCATTAACAAACATCTTACAGATCCAAAGATCAAGATCAGGGAACATAGAGCGAAGCTTGTCGCTATTCTCCTTTAATGTACCAGATGGATCATCGCTTCGAGCAATATTCAGGAATGCCTCGCAGTAATCTGACATTGTATAGTACTGATCTTTAACGAATTTTGCGATCTTTATAAGACTATTTAATGATACAGATTCTGTAGAACCTTGTGCGGAGTCTGTATCATTCTTTGCTTGTGAACTTTGAGGCTTGGTATCTTCTAGATAAGCCTTAATATCAGTAATCTTATTATCTATATCAGTATCTTCTTTTTGAAGAATATCAAATAGGCCGTTCTGAACTTTTTCAAGTTCATCTTTTGTATAGGCTTCAGACTTTTTTTCTTCGCCTGCAAGGTCAAAAGAATATTCGCTCGTAGTAGTCCCGATCTTTTCCTTAGAATCCATCAGCATCTCGATCGTTTTTTCACATCCGCAGGAGCATGCTACTCTTGGCGAAATATTAAGACGAGGGCTTCTTGGGAAATATCTGCAGGCATAGGTCATCACGTCCTCGCCGCACTCGTACTGAAGGCGGCAAAATCCGTTGTCCATAAGCATACGACAGTTACCAAAAAAGTCATGGCAAAGCTCTGCATATTTGTATGGATCGGGATTTGAAAGAGGTTTGATGGCAAGATCAAGGCCCTGTCTTAGCTCATCAGAGCATGACAAACCGACCAGCTTGAAATATTCCTGCTGGGACATATTGATAGTAAGACCGTTGCAGCATGTATGGCGGCAATCAGGCCCTTTGCATGAAAAACTGGGATAATAATCCGGACTGAGAAAAGTATCTTTAATTGTCATAAGATGACCCGGATTCTGAGGCTACGGATTCAGATATTACAAAAGTCGCACTATCGCTCTGTGCAGCCTTTGTTGTGGATATTGCATTATTACATCCGGTCGCAAACAGCGAAAGTGCTGCTGTGAGCGAAACTATTACGATCATACATAAATATTTCATGTTTGACATATGAAACCGAAACCTCAAAGAACTATTACAAAATATTACAAAGTTGTTTACATGTGATTATATTATAATCCTCTTTTTTGAATTTGCAACAAAAAATAAGTAGAAATTTTGTACAAATTTTATGGGCCAAGAAGACCTGTTTTGACGCAAAATTAGCTAATATAGCGAGGCATTGAAATGATTATTTTTTTCTGATATTATAGATGAGCGTTTTAACGCTTAAAAGTTAGTTGTTGATACCAGATATCTGGTAGATGGAGGTAATAAAGATGCAGTCCCGTACTCATACATGCGGAGAATTAAGACTGTCAGACGCAGGCAAGAAGGTTAAGCTGTGCGGATGGCTTGAGAATTTCAGAGAAGTAGGAGCCGAGCTTGGATTCGTTGTAATCCGTGACTTCTATGGTACAACACAGGTTGTGGCTGAGAATGCTGATATGGTTAAGCAGTTCAAGGCAATCACTAAGGAATCAACTATTTCTGTAGAAGGTGTAGTAAGAGAGCGTAGCTCCAAGAACCCTAAGCAGGAGACTGGTGATATCGAGGTCGTTCCTGAAAAGGTGGAGATCCTTGGACGCTGCCGCTATAGCGAGCTTCCTTTTGAGATAAATCACAGCCGCGAAGCAGACGAGACAGCAAGACTTAAATATAGATATCTTGACCTTAGAAACCCTGAAGTTAAGAAGAATATTATCTTAAGATCACAGATTATTGCAGCACTTAGGAGCTCAATGCTTGATCATGGATTTATGGAGATCACAACTCCTATCCTTACAGCATCATCACCTGAAGGCGCAAGAGACTATCTTGTACCTGCTCGTAAGCACCCGGGTAAGTTCTATGCACTTCCTCAGGCTCCTCAGCAGTTCAAGCAGCTTCTCATGGTTTCAGGTATTGACCGTTACTTCCAGATTGCTCCTTGCTTCCGTGATGAGGATGCAAGAGGTGACAGATCACCGGGAGAATTCTACCAGCTTGATATGGAGATGGCATTTGCTTCTCAGGAAGACGTATTTGCAGTAATCGAGGATGTTCTTCCTCCTATCTTTGCCAAGTACGGTACATATGACAGAGCATCAGGTGCTCCTTTTGTAAGAATTCCTTATCTTGAAGCTTTAGAGAAATACGGAACAGATAAGCCAGATCTTCGTATCGACCTTACAGTTTCAGATGTTACAGATCTTCTTCGTACACCTGATTTCGCTCCATTTGCTGATGGCGTTATCAAGGCAGTTGTTGTTTCTGACTTCCACGAAAGCCGTAAGTTCATCGACAAGACAATGGAAGCCGTAGAAGTTCAGTCAGGTAACAAGGGTTACTGGTTCAGAGTAGATGAAAATGGCGAGCTTGTTGGTGGTATCTCCAAGTTCGTAGCTCCTAAGAAGGATGAAGTTGTTAAGGCACTTTCACTTGAGCCTAACACACTTGTAGTTCTTTCTGCAGGAGATAAGGGCGCTGCAGTTAAGACAGCAGGTGTTCTTGTTAAGACATTTGGTGCAGCTGTTCCTGGTCACATGGACAAAGAGCAGTACGCATTCTGCTGGATAGTTGACTTCCCTATGTACGAGATCGGTGAAGAGTCTGGCGAACTTGAGTTCTGCCACAATCCTTTCTCAATGCCTTCAGGTGGTCTTGATATCCTTCTTAAGGCAGAAAAAGGTGAGGTTGATCCTCTTACAATCATGGCAGATCAGTACGACCTTGTTGTTAACGGCGTAGAGCTTTCATCAGGTGCTGTTCGTAACCACGATCCTGAGATCATGATCAAGGCATTCGAACTTGTAAGACTTGGTGAAGAGGACGTTAAGAAGAAG
>JAEEGL010844436.1_pt1 | contig 20363 bp, 22 predicted proteins | sample 9134231 | NCBI WGS metagenome assembly JAEEGL01 (sample SAMN16246548, study PRJNA631951) | gut metagenome | biome: gut microbiome; feature: rumen; material: fiber-attached | host: Bos | place: Iran: Karaj | collected 2018-10 | reverse complement strand
GAACGGAAAGACCTTTGCCGTCTTCAAGATACGCGCCTTCACACTGGTTGGCAGCTACCGCGCCGCCCCATAAAAAACCTTTTGGAAAGCTCATAATTATATTTCTCCTTTTCTGTTACTTCTATTGTATCGGAATTATAAAGTGATGGAAACGTTTAAAAAACCGCCCTTTCAGGCGGTCATGTTTCAGTTGGATATCTGTTGCAGTTCAAAGGCGCCGAAGCTGCCGGTAAAGCGGCAGGCATGGGCCGTCCGGGTCAGGAACTGGATCGAGCCGTCGCTCATGCGGTAGATCTGGCCGATGAAGCGGGCGTCATAATTGTTGAGGTTGAACCAGCCGCCGCCGTCTGTGTCCAGTGTGAAGATGACGGTGAATCCGTTCGTCCGATCGGAGAAGTAGGCGGTATTGCGGGAAAGATAGCTTTCACCGATGCCGTTGATATGTACCGTGGAGCGGGTCATTTCCGCGGTCCAGCCGCAGGCTTCCAGTTCTTCCTCCAGCATTGCCCTGAGTGTGTCGGTAATATAGGTGAGTTCCGCGTCGCTCAGTTCCTCGGCGTCGGTAATGCGTTTCGGCCGCGGACCGAGTTCGTATTCAAAGCGGGTGCCGGACAGGACATAGCCCATTTCCTTCAGGGCTTCTTCGTCAGCCGTGGCATTGATGAAGATGGAATGACCGTTATAGTCATCACCGCCGTAGTCGTAATCATAGGTAATGCCGTATTCCTTCAGTTCGTCCGGGATGCTCAGTTCAATGCCGGCCGCGTAGTCCATGCCGAGCGTCCAGCGGGCTGAGACGTTTTCAAACGGATCAAGTGTCTGGAACTGGCGCAGGCCGGTGACGGTAAAGGTCAGGATCAGTTCGGAAAGGTTGTAGTTTGCCTTTTCGGCCGCGTCGGTGTCGAATGTGCAGGCGTAGATGACTTTGTCGCCGTTATGCAGTCCTTCCGTGCGGTCAAAACCGCAGTCGATACTGTCATACAGACGCTGCAGATCCGTCGTGTCACGGTGGCGGGCAGCCCGGGCATCGATTTCCTCCTGCAGCTGCTGCAGCGCTTCCGCCTCCGGATGGAAATCATCGTCTTCGATCGTTCCCTGACCGTCATAGCCGCCGTAGTCAGGCGGTGTCATCTGGGTGGTCAGAAGGGTAAGATCCTCGCCGTGAACCGTATGATAAAATTGATAGCCGCCAAGCCCGGAAGCCACGGCGAAGGCACCAACAAAACCGACCCAGGCAGCGGCCGGGATCCGATGTTTTTTGCGGGGTCTGACAGCTGGCTGTTCCGCTTTCTTCTGAAAGGGAATTTCCGGCTCTTCAACAGTTACTTTTTCCATCTCTTCCATACTTTATTATTTACCTAATATTTGACCATAAGTCAATTATCTGCGTGATATTGGTATGATATAATGCATGTTATGAAAATACTCGTAACTGGTTTTGAACCATTTGGCGGTGAAACCGTCAATCCTGCTCTGGAAGCAGTCAGAAAACTGCCGTCCGTCATCGGCCGCCATCAGATCATTCCGCTTCAGATTCCGGTTGTCCGCTATGAAGCGCTGCGGATCATTGCCGCGAAGATCGAAGAAGTTCATCCGGACGCGGTGATCAGTATCGGCCAGGCCGGCGGCCGCAAGGCGCTGTCCTTTGAAAGAGTCGGTATCAACTGCGATGACTATCCGTCCTTCGGCGACAACGCCCATAACACGCCCGTCGATGAAGCAATCTATGCGGACGGACCGGATGCCTATTTCAGCAATCTGCCGATCCGGCGCATGAAGGAAGCCGCTGAAAAGGCAGAGGTCGCATCGGAAATCTCCAACACAGCCGGAACATATGTATGCAATCATGTTCTTTACGGCATCCGCCATTACTGCACTCTTCATCATCCAAATGTCATCAGCGGTTTCATCCATGTCCCGTTTCTGCCGGAACAGACGCTGAACAAGGAAAAGGAGTATCCTTCGATGGAACTGGATGATATTGTCAAAGGTATCAGTGCCGCCATTCAGGTGATCGGAGAAGAAGAATGAACGAATTGCCTCTGACCTGGCCGGAAATGAGCCATGAGGAACAGCTGGACTGGTTCAGCCGGTACTGGCTGGAATACATCGCGGACGGCGAGACAGCCGGTCTCAGGGCGGATGCTCCGGAAGAAATCCGCAAAGCCTGGCAGTCCTGGACAAAGCAGTCATGAAGACGGTGTTTATCCGTCTTTTTTTATGTGTAGAATAATATAATAAGTATATTGAACAGGGAGTATTTCTATGATCAGACTTGTGGCCAGCGATCTGGACGGCACATTGCTGAAAAGCGACGGAACCATTTCCCAGAAAAATATCGAAACGATTCAGGCTCTGAACCGGAAGGGTATTGTTTTCACTGCCGCCAGCGGCCGCAATTATACCGGTGTCCACGCTCTGTTTGCCGGTAAAAAAGTCAGCTATGAGGCGATCCTTGCCAACGGCGCTGAGTATGTCGATGAAGAGGGGATGCTTCTGAGCACCCGCTATTTTAATAAAAAGATCGTTAGGGAACTTCTGCAGCTGTTTGATTTCAACGGCATCCCTTCCATGATGTTCACCACCGCCGGTGTATGCACGCACATGGATGAGGAAGCCGGCCGGAGAGCCTACAGGAAACGCATGCTGGCAAGACAGGGCTTCCGCCGCGAAGATCTGGAAAAGCCGGAAGTCATCCGCAGTATTCCGGCCATGAACATGACCGGTATCCGCTATGTCGACGCGCTGCTGAAAAGCGACACTGAGATCCTGAAACTGGAATGCTACGACATGGAACAGGATCAGATGATTCAGATCGGCAATGCCCTGAAGAAATATCCGGACATCGTTTACTTTTCCTCGGCCGGCGACAATTACGAGATCACCGACGCGGCTGCCACCAAGGGAAAGATCCTGCTCGAACAGTGTGAAAGAAAAGGCATCCGTCCGGATGAAGTGCTGGTGATCGGCGACGGGCTGAACGATCTCAGCATGTTTGCATGTTTTCCGCACAGCGTCTGTGTCAGTGACGGGATGGCCGAACTGAAAGAAAAGGCGGAATGGATCGCCCCGGCCGCTTCCGAAGACGGCTTTGCGGCTGCCGTAAACCACTATATTGTTTTTTAATCATTGCAAAATATCGCATTTTTGCATACGATACTGTCATTGAGATTTTTGGATAACTGTGATTTATGCGTAAGATTAACCGGAAAACTTTATATCTGATCCTGATTGCCCTGATCGTTCTGACCGGTGTGATCTGCTGGTTCATGTTCAAGGACGTGCTGGTCGAAATGATCGCCCTGATCCGCAGCGGCGACGAACAGCAGCTTTCTGCTTTCCTGGCCGGACAGTCGCTCTTCAACGGTCTGGCCGCGCTGTTTCTTGTCAGTATCCTGCAGGTCGTCAGTATCGTACTGCCCGGACCGGTCTTTCAGGTCGCCGGTGCCGTGATCTTTGGCTGGTGGCGTTCTTTCCTGGTCTGCTGGACAGGTTTTGTCTGCGGCAACGGACTGGTCTTTTTCCTGGCCCGCTTCTTCGGCCGTTCTTTGACCGAAGCGCTTGGACTTGAGCAGAAAAACGGCTGGCTGCTGAACAAGATGAACAGTGCCGATCCCCGTTTTGTCACCGCGCTGGCCTGTATGATCCCCGGCATTCCCAACGGCATCATTCCTTATGTGGCCCAGCGGTGTGACATGCGCCTGTACAGTTTTGTCTTCGCGATCGCCGCATCCAGCTGGATCAATATCCTGCTCAACTGCATTGCCGGCCACTTCCTGGCCCGCGGTGAATATATGTTCACGTTTATCGCCTTTGGTCTGCAGCTGGTCATTCTGGCTGTCGTCGCCATGAACAAAGAAAAGATTCTCGGAACCGATAAGAAAACGGAAGCACAGTGATTGTTGCAAATGCACACATCCGCTTCCGTTATTTATTTCCGGACTGGGAAAATGCACACATCGGCAGCCTTTTTATATTCTCAGACAGTTGAATTGTTGTATGATAAAAACAGAAATAAAACTTGTTAAGGAGACATGTATCATGAGTGAAAATTTACAATTCGGACAGCTCGACGTTGTCGCACTGGGCGAACTTCTGATCGACTTTACGGAAAACGGCATTTCCGATCAGGGCAATCCGCTGCTGGAAGCCAATCCGGGCGGCGCGCCATGCAATGTACTGAGCATGCTGCAGAAACTCGGCAAACAGACAGCCTTTATCGGCAAAGTCGGCAATGACGGTTTCGGAAATCTTCTGGAAAAGGCGATCGTTGAACAGGGCATTTCCGCGGAAGGACTGAAAAAGGACAATGAAGTGCATACGACCCTGGCGCTGGTATTGAAACTGGCCAACGGCGACCGTGACTTCGCTTTCTACCGTAAACCGGGTGCCGATGTCAATATTACCGCTGATGAAATCGACGAGAATCTCATCAAACGGGCAAGACTGTTCCATTTCGGTTCCCTGTCGCTGACCGACGAACCGGCCATCAGCGCGACGCTCAAGGCGATCCGTGTCGCCGAAGATGCCGGCCTGATCATTTCCTTTGACCCGAACCTGCGCGAACCGTTATGGCCGTCGCTGGATGCCGCTCATGCCCAGATCGACTACGGCATGCGTCATGCCCACGTTCTGAAGATCTCCGATAACGAGATCCAGTGGTTTACCGGCAAGGAAGACTTTGACGAAGGTATTGCCGTTCTCAGAGAAAAATATCCGAATCTGAAACTGATCTGCCTCTCAATGGGACCGGACGGAAGCCGCGCCTACTATAAGGACCTCAAGGTCGAAGCCGCGCCGTTCCTGCAGGAAGGAACGATCGAAACGACCGGTGCCGGCGATACGTTCTGCGCCAACATGATCAATGCTGTTCTGGACAACGGTCTGGACGGCTTTGATGAAGAAAAACTGAAGAACATGCTGGTCAGAGCCAATGCTGCAGCCTCCATCGTCACGACGAGAAAAGGCGCTCTTCGTGTCATGCCGACCGTTGAGGAAATCGACGCATTCCTGGCCGCCCGCCAGTAAAACAGTCACAGCCGGAGCAATCCGGCTTTTTTAATGCCTGCTTTTCTGACATAATGAAAGCATGGAAAGAATACAGAAAGAATACAAGGTCGTGGTAGCGGATATTGACCGCACCCTGCGTGACCGCAATGATCAGTTCGGTGACATCAACCGAAAAGCTCTGCAGGAACTTCACAAACGTGGTGTAAGACTCGGACTGGCGTCCGGCCGGCCGCTCTGGCAGAGGCTTCTGAAACATGCCGAAGAGTGGCAGCTTGGCTTCCAGTTTGATTTCATCATCGGTCTCAATGGCGGCGAGATCTATGACTCCCGCAAGGATGAGACGGTCAAGCTCAATCCCCTGCAGCCGGAAACCATCAAAGAGATCATCCTGGGAATGGCACCGGCCAAATGCAATCCCTTCATATACCGGGAAGGCTATATGCTGGCCCAGTGGGACGACGAACTGCTGCGGGCAAGCGCCAAGCGCAACAACAATGATTCAAACATCGTCAAGGATATCTCGGAATTCTGGGAAGAACCGGTCGGCAAGATCATGTACCGGACATATACCGTCGAAGAGATGGACAGTGTCGTCGTGCCGCTGGCCAGAACCATTGAGAACGATGTCTTCTTCTCCTTCAAGACGAGAGTGGATCTGCTCGAATTCCAGGACCGCCGCAACAACAAGGGAAACGCCGTTCTGGAATACTGCAAGGCAAACGATATCGCCATGGAGGATGTCATGGCCTTCGGCGATGCTGAAAACGATCTGGAAATGATGAAGATGGCCGGCTGCTCGGTATGTCTCTGCAACGGCATGCCGGAGAACAAGGAAATCGCCGATTACATCACCGAATACCCGGCCGGGGAAGACGGCTTCGGCCGCTGGCTGTTCGACCATTATCTCTGAAAACCGCATCTGCGGTTTTTTTTCGTTATAATATGATCATGAGTGAAAGCAAAGTTAAGAAACCTCACTATGTGCGAAATACACTGCTGGTCCTGCTGGCCGCCTTTCTTTTCGTGCAGGCAGTGCGCCATGCGATGATGAACAGTGACCGGGACAAATATATGGGTCATGGCTTCGAGTATATGAACGGTTATTCATCCACTGATTTCAGCGGTTATCATGTCTATGACGGCGAAAAACTGAATCTGCTGGATCATCCCGTTTCCTTTCATATTGAAAGGGAAGAGGATATGCCGGTTCTGGATGGAGCCGAGGCATGCTATCCGCTGTATAACGCCATTGCTTTATCTGTCTATGACAATATCGCAGAGATCGAAAAGGACATCTGGAAACAGGCAGAGAATGAGATGAACAGCCGCCAGGCGGAACTGGATCAGGAACTGATGGATGTTTTTTACTGCAACGGAAAATATGTCAGTTTCACCAATACAGTCCGCGCATATGACAGGCTGATACGCGGCGATGTGGATATCGTTTTCGGGGCGAGACCTTCCGCCAACCAGCGCCGGGATGCCACCTATATGTACGAGCAGATCGAGACGCTGCCGATCGGCCGGGAAGCCTTTGTCTTTTTTGTGGAAGAAGACAATCCGGTGGAATCACTGAGCAGCGAGCAGGTGCGTGCCATCTATCACGGCGATATTACCAACTGGCGGGAAAGCGGCGGCAAAAACCAGGAAATCATCGCTTTCCAGAGACCGGAGGATTCCGGCTCCCAGGTCGTGATGGAATACTTCATGGGCGATGTGTCCCTGAAGGAGCCGAAAACGTTCGAATATGATTCGGCGATGGGCGGTGTCGTCAAACAGGTCGCACAGTACCACAACGAGAGAGGGGCACTGGGCTATACCTTCCGCTATTTCCTTAATTCCTTGCAGCAGGAAACGCATGTGAAAATGCTGAAGATCGACGGCATCGAGCCGAGTGTGGAGAATATCCGAAACGGAACCTATCCGATCATTGTCGACGTTGTCGCCGCCCGGCTTGTTTCCAATCAGAAAGAAAACGTAATCGGTCTTCTGAATTTCCTGCTCTCGGATGACGGCCAGAAGCTGATCGAAAAAAACGGCTATGCGCCGCTCGGTGACCGCAACACCGGCAGCCGCATTGAAAACGAACTGCCAGACAGTTATGAAGTCTACCGCGGCAGCGACGAAAACGGCGAATGGGAAATATGGTTATTCCCGCAGCCGGAAGATTATTGGGCGCGGCTGTTCATTTTGAAACATGATGATCAGACGGTGAAGGGACAGATCGGCACCTACATCAAAGAGGACGGATCGGAATCCAGCGAATTATTCGATCATCGTTTCCTGTTTGAGATCAATGCGGATGTGCAGGATGAAAAGATCGTCATTCAGGATCTGATCTATAACAAGTCAGACATACTGCTGCCATCCCAAGGCACTGTACTGACAAAGGAAGAAAAGTAAAGGCAGGTGAGTGAGAAAATCACCTGCCTGTTTTCATCTGTTCTGATTCTGCCTGATTATTCATCGATCCAGCCGAAGTGCAGACAGGCATTGCGGATGCCGTCGTCCTCGGCTGCGTCGGTGACATAGTCAGCCATCGCTTTCAGTTCCTCATTGCCGTTGCCCATGGCGATGCTGGTCCAGTCCTTTTTGAACATGACCATGTCATTCTCGGCGTCTCCGAAGACAACGACGTCATGGATATCGCCGTGCAGGTATTCCAGCATGTCCCGGATGCCCTGGTCCTTGGCGTCATGCTGGTACCAGAAATAGTCCGCACCCATGCGGATGTGGCCGAGCAGATCCAGGTTCTTGAGCTTGTGCTCGTCCTGCGGCGGCATGGCAATGTAGATTTTGTAGATATCCTGCAGATCGTCATATGCCATATCCGGCCGGTAGATATAATTCGTCGGTTCGCGCCGTTCCCCGAACTGCTCGAGGAAGCGGTGATCGCGCATGACGACGTCGATACTGTCGTTGATGGCAACGAGAATGCCGTAGCCCAGATCATCCACCTCATGAATGATCGTCAGGGCTTTTTCTCTGTCCAGCGGACTGTTTTTGACCAGTTTGTCGTTGATGACAAGAGCGGCACCGCCATTGGCGACAAAATTGTGCACGCCGGCATCCTGGGCAGCCTTGATCGTCTTGTAGTAGGCCCGGCCGGTGGCGATGGCCACAAAATGACCGTTTTCCTCCAGTTTGCGCAGCGTCTGAAGACCGCTTTCCACCAGCTGGCCGGTATGAATGTTCGTCAGGGTTCCGTCAATATCAAAGAAAAAGTATTTCATATTCTGTCTCCATCAGTGCTTTCATTATAGACGAAAGAGAAGGAAAAAGGGGAATGCCGCCTTTTGGGTATGAAAAAGACCTGCCGTTTCCGACAGGTCTTATCAGGATCATTTGTCAACGTAGACGTTGGCGTAGAGTTTGGAAGTGCTGCGCGGGATCTCCTGACCGGCAACGTTATGACCGTTGAGGATCAGGTCGACCGTACCGGCCGGCTTGTCGCCGCTGGCCGGAACTTCCGTGACTTCCAGGGAGAAGCCGAAGCGGTCCGCGAAAGCCTGATAGTCAGACAGGGAAGATCCTTGTCCTGGCGCGATGGCTTTCTTTTCCGGTGTCGTGAAGGCGACACAGACTTCGTTGGAGGAACCGCCGAGGTTCTCGTATGCGTAGAAGCCGCATACTTCGGTATTCGTGTTTTCAGCCAGATCGTTGTACAGATTCGACGTGTCACTGGACGAGGCTGAACTGATCTCACGCAGGGTCTGACCGTTCTGCATGATACGTGCCTTGTATCTGACCGGACCCCACAGCCAATCCCACTCGAAGAGCTTGCCGCCCGAGCCGCTGGTGTCTTCCGTCTTTTCCGGAACAGGATAACCGGCCCAGCTGAAGGAGACATTGTAGTTCGGATCGATGGAAGCGTTGAAGCTTGAGAGAGCTTCCAGCGGATCAGCAGACTGCGGCGCTTTCAGAGTCGCGAACTCGGATTTGACAAGTCCGCTTCTGATATACTCGGCAGGCATGCCTTCGACCGGTGCGACATACGGGAAGAGGCCGACGATATGCGTGATATCGGAGACGCCTTCCGGTCTGGCAATTCCTTCCGCGCCATCCGGATTCAGGGCATCCAGCAGCATGCTGTTGATATAACCCGGAATATTCCAGAGAACCTTGTCAAGTGACAGGTAGGTATTCTCATACGGTTCCGGCTTGTCATAGCCGATCCATACACAGGAGGAATAGTTGCTGGTCTGAACGACCATCCATTCATCTTTACCTTCACCGATCGGGATACCGTAATCAATACCGGAATCACCCCAGTCGGTCGTGCCGGTCTTGGCATAGACCGGATACCATTTACGGACGACATTCATCAGGTTGCCCCAGTTGATATCGACGTTGGACTGCAGCAGGGTGGACATCATGTATGCGACCTGCTCAGACAGGACCTGACGGTTGATGTAGGAAGGTTCAAGCGGTTCCTGCAGGCCGCTGCGGAAGACGATTCTCTTGATCGTGTGCGGTTCGATATAATAACCGCCGTTCATGAAGATCGCGTGGGCAGCCATCAGTTCCTTACAGGATACCGAGAAGCTTGAAGCACCGATCGCATACTGAATGTCGAAGTAGTCGATATTGGCATGCGAGAAGTTGAAGGACTGCAGATACTCCTTGACTTTGTCCTCGCCGATCTCGTCGATGACATCCATCATACACAGAATGGCGGGGGTGTTCAGGGAGATACCGAGAGCCTGACGGAGATCCATCTGGCCGCGGTAGGAAGTCGTACCGGCATTGGTGAACTGGAAATTGCCCATGTATACCGGCTTATCGGTTACGGTATGACTGGTTGCCCAGCCCAGATATTCCATGGCCAGGGCGTAGTCAAGGAACGGCTTGACGGTGGAACCCGGCTGGTTGTACTGATCAGTAGCGTGGTTGAACAGCATCGATCCGCCGCCGGCATAGTTACGGCCGCCGCCGATACCGACGATCTCACCGGTCTGGTTGTTTTCCGAGATCATGGCGATTTCAACCAGGTCATCGAAGAACTGGATCTCGGTATTGCCGGCCTGGATGTCTTCCATCAGGGTCTGGATCTCCGGATCCATGCAGGTATAGATCTCCATCGAAACGTTCAGAGGATCCTGGCCGGTTACCCGTTCTGCTTCCTTGATCGCTTCGTCGATGTATGCCTGATAGCGGTAGGAACCGTTGTTGTTGAACATATGCATCGGGTCAACGAGCAGGTCTTCAACCTTGACAGCTCTTGCCAGATTGCCTTCGTCCTCGCTGATATAGCCGTGATGCACCAGCATGTCGATAACTTCATTTCTTCTTGCGGTGGCATGATCCAGATAGTTGTGCGGATCATAGTAGTACGGTGAATTGACGATGCCGGCGAGCAGCGCGCATTCCGATGTGTTCAGTTCCCAGACGTTCTTGTCGAAGTACTGCTGGGCTGCTTTCTGAATGCCGCGGATGTTACCGATGCCGCCGTAATTCATCTTGTTGACGTACATCTCGAAGATGTCTTTCTTGGTGGACTGTTTTTCCAGTTCCATGGCCAGCGCGATCTGCTGGACCTTGTATTCGATATCCTTGGTCCGGCTGGTGCCGTCTTCATCGTTGACGAAGTAGGTCAGTTTGACCAGCTGCATCGTGAAGGTGGAACCGCCCTGGACATTGCCGTGGGCGACCGTTTCGATGATCGACTTCGTGAAACGCGGAATATCGAAACCGTTATGGGTAAAGTAACGGGAATCTTCGATTGCCAGGAAGGCATCGATCATCGCTTCCGGTACCTGTTCGTAATCGACGTTTTCACGCAGCTGGGTGCCGACGTCGGCAATCTGATTGCCGTCTTTGTCGAAGATCAGTGTCGACTCCTGGGTAAAGAAGTTTTCCGCATTCATTTCCGGTTTGCGGGAAAGCCAGGTCGTCAGGCCGACCAGTCCGACAACGCCGAAGACCAGTTCGAAGCCGACGAGGATCGCCATAAACAGTGTCAGAAACTTGAAGCCGTGAAACCTTTTCCTTCTCGATATACCGTCACTGTATGTTTTCGTTTTCCTTGCCATGCGAGGTATTTCCTCCTTTTTCAAAATACAATCGGTCGAGTATCTTCAGATAATCGACAGGTTTGACATAAGAAGACGGGATCAGACATCCGTTCTCCTGAAACCACGCGTAGGGGATGGAGTGCCTTGATGCCGTATTCCAATAATTTATCATGTTTTTCGCCGGAATGAAGTATGTTTCTTCAAATTGTGTCCAGCGCACGATGACAAAAGCAATGCCGCCGTGTCTCAGTACGGCGTCGAGATGCACGAGCTGATGGGCGTGGATCGACTTCAGCGGGAAGGAAGTCGCCGAGGCGCACTCCTTGGCTTCAAAGTCGATATAGCGGCCTTTGTAGATACCGTTGTAGTCGGTCGTGCTCGGCATCTTGAAATAGGCTTCGGTGATTTTGGCAGCGCTGCGCTTGGGGTAGTCGACCTTGACGATCGTGACCGGGGTCGGCTTCTTGTGGATCACCGCCGTGTCCTCGCTCAGATAGAAAGCGTTGGTCGCGTTGATATCCTGTTCCAGCGCCATACCGCGCCGGCCGGCTGATGTAACGGCAGCCGTCCAGTTATTCTTTTTTCCGTTCGGGTAATTGACTGTCATGGAATCACCTTAGACCATTATACATTTTCAGTGTTAAATAAGGAAGAATTATTGATTTTCATTCTGACTGTGTGGCATAATGTACGGCGGGAGGCGAATTCATATGGCTGATAAGTTAATTCTCGATCCGCAGGCAATTGTTGATAAGGAATTCGACATCGACTTCAAAGGCTATAATCCGGAACAGGTCGATCTTCTGCTCGATTCCGTGATCAAGGATTACCAGACATACCAGAAAATGATTCGTGTCCGCAACCAGAAGATTGAAGATCTGGAGAAAACGAACGCATCCCTGCGCGCCAAGCTCATTGAGGTCGAAGGCCGCATGAAGGCGCAGGAAGATGCCCGTGATCCGTATGCCGGCGGCGCCAGCAATGTAGACATTCTGAAACGTCTCAGCCGGCTGGAAAAACAGGTTTTTGACACGAAAAACCGCAAGTAAAACACACACATGAGGCAGCCGCTGGCGCAAGTCAGAGGAAAGTCCATGCTCGCACAGTCTGCGATGGCTGTAGTGTTTGTGCTGGCCGAAAAAATAAGACCAGGCATCCGCAAGGATGACGGCGGACACGAACCCTAAAGGCGCAAGCCCATGGCGGAGGTCCCTAAGGTGTCACAGTGACGGAGTCCGTATGGAAACGTACGGAGTGGAACGCGATAAACCCCGCAAGCGAGAAACCCAAATTTGGTAGGGGAACCGGAAAGGGCGAAATGAAGCCACGATCCGGCTGCATATGCAGAGATAAATGGCTGCCACGCGCTTCGGCGCGGACAGAACATGGCTTATGATTGTGTGTGTTCCAGAGAGGAAGTGCGCTTCCTCTTTTTTCTATATTATCGGGCTGTGAAAGCGGCGAAACGTATACGAATGTGGTATACTTCTGAAGAGTGAAAGGAGTCAACCATGAATCTTCCAAACCGACTTACCTTAATGCGAATCATTCTGATTCCGGTAATCATTCTGATATATCTGTTCCCGTACGCGGCGTACGGTATTGAACCGCGTGTGTTCCATATCGGCTTTGTCGATCTTTCGCTGATCAATCTGATCACCCTGGCATTCTATGTGCTGGCTGCCGTGACCGACGCGCTGGACGGCCATATTGCCCGCAGCCGCAATATGATCACGACCTTCGGCAAGTTCGCCGATCCGATCGCCGACAAGCTGCTGACAACGACGATGTTCCTGCTGTTTGTCTCGCGCGGCCTGATCCCGGTCGTGCCGGTCATTATCATGATCGCCCGCGATACTGTCGTGGACGGCTGCCGCATGATGGCCGCTTCCAACGGCAAAGTCGTCGCCGCCGGCATGATGGGCAAGCTCAAGACCGTTCTGCAGATGGTCAGCATCGCCCTCGTGCTTCTCAACAATCTGCCGTTTGAACTGTGGAATATCCCGGTCAGCGACGTGATGGTATGGTTCGCGGCGCTGGTATCACTGGCTTCCGGCGTACAGTATTTCAACCAGATGAAAGAAGACATTTTCGAATCAAAATAAAAAAAACTGCGGAATTGTGTTATTCCGCGGCAATCATATGATTGAGGAGGCTTATACATGGCAAAAGAAACAAAAGTGAAAGAACTGACCGACGAAAAGAAAGATCAGCTCCTGCAGGAAGCCCTGAAAGCAATTGAAAAAGAATACGGCAAAGGCTCCATCATGCGGCTTGGCGACCGGGCAGAAGTGTCTGTCGACGCGATTCCTTCCGGTTCCCTGGCACTTGATCAGGCGCTTGGCATCGGCGGCTATCCGAAAGGCAGGATCGTTGAAATATACGGACCGGAATCCTCCGGTAAAACGACGCTGGCTCTGCACGCCATCGCTGAATGTCAGAAGCAGGGCGGCCGCTGCGCCTTCATCGACGCGGAAAACGCCATCGATCCGGTCTATGCGAAAAACCTCGGTGTCGATATCGACGAACTGATCCTCTCACAGCCGGATTCCGGTGAGCAGGCACTCGAGATCACCGAAGTGCTGATCAAGAGCGGCGCCATCGATCTGGTCGTCATCGACTCGGTTGCCGCGCTGGTTCCTCAGGCGGAACTGGACGGTGAAATGGGCGACGCCTCGGTCGGTCTGCAGGCCAGACTGATGTCGAAGGCGATGCGTAAACTGGCCGGTGTGATGAACCGTTCCAACACGACGGCGATCTTCATCAACCAGCTGCGTGAAAAGGTCGGCATTCTGTTCGGCAATCCGGAAACGACACCGGGTGGCCGGGCTCTGAAGTTCTACGCGTCGGTCCGTCTGGATGTCAGACGCGGCGAAACACTGAAGAACGGCAGCGAGGCAGTCGGCAACGCGACCAAGATCAAAGTCGTCAAGAACAAGGTGGCACCGCCGTTCAAGACAGCCACGGTCAATATTATCTACGGCGAAGGCATCTCGAAAGCCGATGAAGTCATCAACCTGGCGGTTGAAAACGACATCATCATGAAGGCCGGTGCCTGGTTCTCCTATGAAGGTGACAAGATCGGCCAGGGCTTCCAGTCCGTCCGTGAATACTTCAAGAACAATCCGGAATTCGCTGAGAAGGTGACCGCGCAGGTCAAGGAAAAGCTGTTCCCGGCTCCGGAAAGCGAAGACAAAGCGGAGAAATAAGCAGACAGACGGTATATACCGTCTGTTTTTTCCTGTCATCCTATATAAAAAAAGAAGCCGGCCGGGACATCCGTTTCATGAGAAATTTGGCATCCGGCCACTTTTGTGCCACAATAACAATGTATGAATAAGAACTATCCTGTATTTTACAAGCAGCTGAGCGAACCTTACCGGGAAGACGGCATTGAACAGATGCTCAATACGTTCAATGACCTGATCACGTTTCTGTTCTACGCTCTCTATCCGCTGCTGCTGATCTATATGTATCTGAACAGCCGGGCCTACCTGCTGAAGTCGATCCTCGTGCCGGGCATCAGTTTTCTGCTGATTTCCGTATTCCGAATCTTCTTTGACCGGCCGCGGCCCTATGAGGCGTATGACATCGATCCGCTGATCAAGAAGTCATCGTCCGGCCATTCGATGCCGAGCCGTCACATCTTCTCATGCATGGTCATTGCCATGACCGTCCTGCAGATCAATGAGAGCATCGGGATCCTGCTGCTGCTTGCCGGCCTCTGTGAAGCCTATATCCGTGTCCTCGGCGGCGTCCATTATCTCGACGACGTCGTTGCCGGAGCCGTGCTCGGGGTGCTGGCCGGGCTGATCTACTTTATCTGAAAACAGCCACACCTGCCGGCCGTATCCGTCATACAGCCGGTTTTTATGTGCGAAAAAGGTGAGATCGGCGGAGGCCATGTACATGGCCTTCAGAAAGTGGATGACAAAAGAAATGTGGTTTTCGTGGCAGTGGAAATCATGAAAACGCACGGCGTACCAGGATTCTTCGCTCCGCAGGCAGATCTCTTCCGGAAGCCGGGAAAGAGGTTCGCTGAGCTCGGTTTCAAAAAGGACGGAGGTGCGGCCTTTCGCGGCCTGATACAGCTTCTGGATCTCGCACTCCTGCATGATAATGACGAGCAGCGGCCCGGCCCCGAAATGATGGCCGAAACGGTCATTTTCATCGAGATAAAGTTTCATGTGTCCATTATAGTCGAAGTGGGGTGGAATGCCGCCTGTTTTTTCGTGACTTCCGGTCTGTTCTAGGCTTACAATACACTTATGAAAAAGAGAGTCCGCGGTCATCTGTTCACCCAGTTCATGCTGTGTTTTTCGGCTGTTTTCATCCTGGCGGCCGGTTCGGTTTTCGAGCGCGCCGAGGCGATGAAGGAAAACTGGAACGAAAACGGCGGCAGTACTGTCTATATCAACCGGAACGGCAGTATCGTCCGGAATGACTGGGTCAGCACCGACGGGGAAACCTATTATATGCAGGCCGACGGGAAACCGGTGACCGGCATCGCTGTGATCAACAGGAAAACGTATTTCTTCGATCAGGCCGGCCGGCTGATCCATGACGGCTGGTTCAGCAGCCAGGGCAAACGCTATTACATTCAGAACGGCAATATGCTGAAAGGGTGGCATACGCTGTATGACAGAAGATACTATTTCGACGGGGACGGCTGTATGCATACCGGCTGGCTTCGGGCCGGAAAGGATACGTATTACCTGAACCAGGACGGCACCATGGCGACCGGCTGGATCAGAGTCGACGGCTGTGATTATCTGCTGGACAAGCAGGGAAAACTGGTGACGAAAAGCTACCGGAACAGTGACGGATTTGTCATTTTCGACCGTTACCATAATTATGCCTGGCTGGATCTGAAACAGGCGGCGGATGCCTTTGCGAACCTGACGGGTAAAGATCTGGAAGTATTCGGCTCCTTTAAGGTCAGCAGTCAGGATCAGAAAAAGATCATGGAACAGATCGGACTGCTGCAGCAGGACGGCCATCACGTCAGCTTCATGCTGTATATGCCGTTCGGCGGCGGTATTGCCTATCAGTGCGGACAGCCGTTCTATACGGCCAGCACGATCAAAGGCATTTATCTTTCGTCTCTGTATATGGACGATCCAGAGATCTATGAGTCCTATCCCGGCTATTTCCAGGATGCCATCTACTATTCGGACAACTACAGTTATGAATTCCTGTATGAAACCTACGGCGACGCGCCGCTGCAGAACGCGGCCCGCCTGAGCGGAGTGAAGCCGGAGCTGTTCCATGACTATTATGCTGACTGCAGCGCCGCCGAACTTGCCCAGCTGTGGCTGTACAACTATGCGGTGCTGAACTACATGGATTTCCCGGCGGATCTGAGGGAATGTTACGAAGAGTGCGAGACGGCGCCGATCCGCGCGGCGGTAAACCCGCTGAAGACACAGAGCAAGGCCGGCTGGCTGGACGATGAAGACGGAGCCGCCAACGACGCCGGCGTGGTCTTCACGCCGCAGGGTCCCTATATTCTGGCTGTCATGTCGGATCATCCCGGCAACACCGACGTACTGAAAAATCTCGTCACTGTCCTGAATCAGATCGTGCTGAGCGGACAGTAAACACGAAACAGAAAGATAAAACAACAAGAGGAATGCAATTATGTACTATGTATTAGATGGAACACAGCGCTGCGGCCTGTATGAGTGCAGCCGCTGCCATGATCGGTTTCTGGATGCCCGTATCGTGCCGAAGATGATCTGTCCGGGCTGCGGCGAGCCGTCCTTCGACATGGAGATCGGTCCGGATGACGAAGTACCGGAAATCGTCGAAACAGCCGTACTGCAGGAAGTCATCGAAGGCGAAGAGAACGTCGCCCGTTATGACGCGCTGCTTTCGCTGGCTGTGACCGGCGGCAATTATGACTGGATCTGAGAAAGAGGCGCAAATGACACAGAGAGAGCGAATGAATGCCGGACTGATCTATGATCCGGCCGATCCCGATCTGATGGAAGAACAGAAAGCGGCCATCGTTCTGCAGAATGAATACAATCAGACCGGTCCCTATGATCATGACAAGCGTCAGGCTCTGCTGCAGAGAATGCTGGCGGAATGCGGCGAAGGATGTCATCTGGAACCGCCGTTCTACGCCAACTGGGGCGGCCGGCATCTGTATCTGAAAGACAATGTCTATGCCAATTTCGGCCTGACATGCGTGGATGATGCCGACATTCATATCGGCAATAACGTATTCTTCGGGCCGCACGTCACCCTGACGACCGCCAACCATCCGCTCGATCCGGACCTGCGCCGCAAAGGTCTGCAGTATGTGAAGGAAATCGTCATCGAGGACGATGTCTGGATCGGCGCGCAGAGTGTCGTCCTGCCGGGGGTGCGCATCGGACGCGGCAGTGTCGTCGCCGCCGGTTCGATCGTCACGAAGGACATTCCCGCCAATGTGGTCGCCATGGGCATTCCATGCCGGCCGGTACGGGAAATCGGTGAAGCGGAAAAGGGCACTTACGACCATGGCCGCAAGGTCGACGTGGAAGAATTCCTGAAATAACGAAAGACGGAAATATCGCATGTTTCCGTCTTTTTCATATCCGGCGGGGGATTCCGTTTTCCACGCTTGTGAAAAAAGGGTGAAAACGATATAATAATGCGGGTGAGTTACATCATCTGTCTCATACAACGAAATGGGGAGGAGAAATTATGCCAAATTCTATCATCTTCCTGTTCGCTGGTATTGTAGGTGTTGCAATCGGCATCGTGATCATGCTGATTGCCGGCAAAATGGGACTGGACCGTTCCAGGGAAAAGTCTCAGGATATTCTTGATGAAGCAAATTCAAAAGCGGAAACCACGATCCGTCAGGCCAATCTTGACGGTAAACAGCAGGTTTACGAAATGAAACTTCAGGCTGAAAAGGAAATCAAAAGTCAGCGTGATAAAATTCAGCAGACTGAAAACAAACTCGTACGCCGCGAGGATAGTCTGAATTTCCGTGAAGAGAATCTTGTACAAAAAGAAAAGAAAGTCAGTGAAAAAGAAAAGCTGGCTGATTCCAAACTTGCAAATCTCAGCAAAATGGAGGAAGAACTCAGACAGAAGATCAACGAAGAAGTTACCGTCCTTGAACGCGTTTCCAACATGACCCAGGAAGACGCCAAAAAGGAACTGATGGAGATCGTTGAAAAGCGGACCGAAAAGGAAATCGCCGCCTACCTTCACGAACAGCAGGAAGAAGCAGAAACAAAAGCTGCCGAGAATGCCAGAAATATCATCTCGCTGGCCATTCAGAGATACTCTCAGGAAGAGACGATCGAAAGAACCGTCGCGACCGTGACCCTGCCGAGTGAGGAAATGAAGGGCCGTATCATCGGCCGTGAAGGCCGCAATATCAAAGCGATCGAACAGGCTACCGGTGTCGATCTGATCATCGACGACACACCGGATATCATTACCGTGTCCTGCTTTGATCCGATCCGCCGCGAGATCGCCAGACAGTCTCTTGAGATCCTCATGAAAGACGGCCGTATCCAGCCGGGCCGCATCGAGGAAGTCGTTGAGAAAGTCACAAAAGAACTGGAAGACACGATCTTCCGGATCGGCAACGATGCTATCTTCAAACTCGGTATCGGCCGTATGAACAAAGAACTGATCCGTCTGCTCGGCCGCCTGCGTTTCCGTTACAGCTATGGCCAGAACGGTCTGGAACACTCGATGGAAGTCGCGACGTTCGCCGGAATGATGGCTGCCGAACTCGGTCTGAATCAGGTCCTGGCAAAGCGCGCCGGTCTTCTCCATGACATCGGCAAGGCGCTTGACTTTGAACAGGAAGGCTCGCACGTCGACCTCGGTGTCAAGGTTGCCAAGAAGTACGGTGAAAACGAGATCGTTGTCAATGCCATCGCTTCCCATCACGGGGACAGCGAACCAAGCGATATCATCGCCATCCTCGTCGCCGCTGCCGATACGCTGTCGGCCGCCCGTCCGGGAGCCCGCTATGCATCCATGGAAGGCTATATCAACCGTCTGGAAGCTCTGGAAAAACTGGCCGGTGAATTCGAAGGCGTCGAGAAGGCATTTGCCATCCAGGCCGGCCGTGAAATCAGAGTCATGGTCAAGCCGGAAGTCGTCGACGATATCACGATGGTCAAGATCGCCCATGATATCCGTGAGCGTATTGAAAACGAGCTGACCTATCCGGGTCAGATCAAGGTTACCCTGATCCGCGAACTGCGTGTTCAGGAACTTGCCCGCTGACAGAACGAAGAACATCGGAAATTCCGGTGTTCTTTTTTTTGCTTTCGGAAAGCCGGAAGGGGATGCGCGGTCCGCTTCTGTATGGCAGAAAGATGCCGGGGTTTTTCTGTCATTAGCACCAAATTATATAGAACCTTTCATATGAACCGGCCTGTTTTTCATGATATGATTAGGCCATATATAGACAGGGTTTTTTTACGGCCCTGTCGGAAGGGCTTTTGTTTCAATGAATATCCTGTTTCTGGGTGATGTAGTCGCCCGCAGCGGCCGCGAAGCAGTGGTACGTGATCTACCCGCACTGCAGCGTGAGTACGGAGCCGATTTCACCATTGTCAACGGTGAGAACGCCGCCCATGGAAAGGGCATCACCAAAAAGATCTATAAACAGCTGATGGCTGCCGGTGCCGATGTCATCACACTTGGCAATCACGCTTTTTCCAAACGTGAGATCCTGGATGATATCAATGACTGTCCTGCCATGATCCGGCCGGCCAATATGGAACCTCTGCATGCCGGAAGTTCCTGTGTCATCAAAGAATGCTGCGGCAAGCGGATCGCTGTCATCAACATTCTCGGCATGGCCTTCATGAATGCGACAGCGCATCCGATCCCGGTAATGGAAGAACTGATGAAGGGGCTTGAGGCGGATATCATCATCGTTGATCTGCATGGCGAAGCGACCAGCGAGAAAATCCTTTTCGCCCGTTATTTTTCCGGAAAAGTCACAGCGGTGATCGGTACCCACACCCATGTTCAGACGGCGGATGAAACGATCATCAACGGCTGCGCCTTTATTACGGATACCGGTATGTGCGGACCTTATGACAGTGTCCTCGGCCGGGATACCGGCGAAGTGCTGTCCCGCCTGCTCGACGACATGCCGACTTACTATAAACCTGCTTCCGGACGCGTCGTGATCTGCGGCTGTCTGATCGAAGTGGATGATAAGACAAACCGGGCCGTGCGGATTACCAGGATCCAGAAACGGCCGGAATGATTTACATTGTTAATTACCAGAAAAATTCATCGTGATTCGCAAATCACTGAATATTGAATCGCGGTCAAAACAGTATTATAATCACTTTAGAGGAG
>JAEEGL010663009.1_pt1 | contig 20364 bp, 9 predicted proteins | sample 9134231 | NCBI WGS metagenome assembly JAEEGL01 (sample SAMN16246548, study PRJNA631951) | gut metagenome | biome: gut microbiome; feature: rumen; material: fiber-attached | host: Bos | place: Iran: Karaj | collected 2018-10 | reverse complement strand
TGGGTACAGTGACTGATTTCGACGGTAACTTCCAGCTGAAGGTGCCATCGGAGTCATCGGTTTTGGTGATTTCCTACGTTGGTATGACGACTAAGGAAATCAAAATCGGCAAGCAGCGTAGCTTTAAGGTAACGCTGCAGGACGATACCCAGTTGCAGGAAGTCGTAGTCGTTGGTTTCGGCCAGCAGAAGAAAGCCTCAGTGGTGGGAGCTATTTCTCAGACCACGGGTGAAGTGCTGGAACGTGCCGCAGGTATTGGTAGTGTGGGTGCTGCCTTGACGGGTAACCTCCCTGGTGTTGCAACTATTGCTTCTACCGGTCAGCCTGGTGAGGAAGATCCTCGAATCTACATTCGTGGTGCAGCTGCCTGGAACCAGGATGCTCAGCCGCTGATCCTCGTGGATGGTGTGAAGCGTGAGATTAAGTCGGTGGACATTACTTCTGTGGCTACCATTTCTGTATTGAAGGACGCATCTGCTACCGCCGTTTATGGTGTGGAAGGTGCTAACGGTGTTATTCTGATTACCACCAAGCGTGGTCAGGAAGGTAAGGCAAAAATCGACTTCGGTTTCAACGCTACCTTGAAGGCTGTATCTAAGCTCCCGCGCAAGTATGACTCTTACGATGGCTATATGCTCCGTAACGAGGCTATTGAGCATGAGCTTGCCATTGGTGGTGCTGCTTCTTGGGCATATTATCGTCCACAGACGTTTATCAACCTGTTCCGTAACCAGGACCATACTGTTAAGCCTAATTTTGACAAAGACGGTAACTACCTGGGCGACTATAGTCAGGCTGAGCGTTATCCGAATGTTGACTGGCAGGATGAGATGTTTAAGTCTACCGCTATGTCATATAACGCGAACCTTAATATATCCGGTGGTACCAAGTTCGTGAAGTACTTTGTGTCCTTCGACTATCAGAATGAAGGTGATATGACCAAGATTTGGGATAACCATCAAGGATATGAGGGCGGTTATGCCTATAACCGTTTGAATGTACGTACCAATCTGGACTTCCAGATTACGAAGACCACCCAGTTTAAGGTGAACCTGGCAGGTTCTAATGCCCAGCAGAAGACCCCACGTTATTATTATGGTAATAATGGTGAGTTCTTCCAGCAGCAGAAGTGGGCTGGTGCCTATGGTATGGCTCCTAACCTTTTCCCTGTTCAGTTCTCTGACGGCTCTTGGGGTTATTATCCTCTGGTATCTAATATTGAGAACTCTCCGAGAAGTGTGTCAACGAGTGGTTATGAGATGAGCACTATTACACGTATCTTTACTGACTTCGCTCTTGAACAGGACCTCGGTTTTGTCACGAAAGGTCTTATCGCTCGCGGTACCATCTCATGGGATAACCAGTTCAATGAGGGTACTCGCGGTATTTCTGACTTGCACACAGTTAAGAATGCCTATATGCTTCCTGAGAATGGTCAGATTCTTTATGAAAACTCCATCGATGCAAAGACTGGTTTTGATTTCTACGAGAGTCGTGACTGGACAACTGAAGCAGGTAGTGTAAGTTATACAAGTCGTGCAACGGAAATGTCACTCCAGCTGTTCTGGGGTCGTCAGTTTGGCAAACATAACGTCACCGCAATGGGTAACTGGAAGCGTCGTATGAGTGCTGGTAATGCTGACCTTGAGAATCGTCGTGAGGACTGGGTGTTCCGTACCACGTACGATTATGCTGGCAAGTATTTCGCTGAGTTCAACGGTGCTTACAACGGTTCACAGAAGTTCTCTCCCGATAATCGCTTCGCTTTCTTCTGCTCTGGTGCTGCCGGTTGGATGATTTCCGAAGAGCCTTTCATGAGAAAGCTGAAGGAGAAGAGAATTGTTGATATGTTCAAGATTCGTGGTTCTATTGGTGAAATCGGTGACGATAACGCTGGTAACCCTTGGGCATATCTGACCATTTGGGAGGTTAATGGTCCTCACCAGGTGACTTTGGATCATTCAAACAGTCCATATACTGGATATAAGGAAGCGTCAGTTGCTAACCCAGATCTTAAGTGGGCAACTGTATTAAAGAAGAATATCGGTTTCGACTATGCATTCCTCGGTGGTATGTTTGCTGGTAGCTTCGACTATTTCCGTGACGACCGTAAGGATATCTTTATCTCTGGTGCCAACCGTTCAGTACCTTCCTATTATGGTGCAGCCGTTACACCTGATATTAATAAGGGTGAGATGAAGAACCATGGTTTCGAGTTTGAACTCCGTTTTAACAAGGTGTTGAAGAATGGTATGCGTTTCTGGGCAAACTGTAACTATACATACGCTCATAACGAGATTATCACGAAGGATGACCCGAAGTTGATTCCGTCTTATCGCAAGGCAGAGGGTTATTCACAGGGTCAGTATACCTCATTTATTGATAATGGGTACATTACTACCTATGATGAATTATATAGTACACCTGCGCGCGAGAAGGATGACAGTCAGGTCCTCATCGGTGACCATTATATTGTTGACTTTAATGGTGATGGTGTTGTTGATGAGACCAACGACCAGGCTCCTTACGGTTACACCGGTAACCCCGAGCATACCTACAATGCTACTATCGGTTGGGAGTGGAAAGGCTTCAGCTGCTTTGCTCAGCTCTATGGTGTAACTGGTGTTACCCGTGACGTAGGTCTTACCTCTTTTAATAATAAATTGTTGACCGTATATGATAATGGAGACTGGTGGAATCCTGCCAGAGGAGATGGTGATGTGGTTGTTCCACGTTTCACCACACAGGTTTCTTACAACGACGGTACTCAGTATCTCTATGATGGCTCTTACTTCCGTCTGAAGAACGTGGAGGTAGCTTATACTTGGACGAAGGGCTGGATTAAGAAGCTTGGTTTCTCTAGTTTGAAACTTTATGTGAATGCTAACAACCTCTTCTTGATTACCAAGATGCCTGACGACCGTGAGAGTAACTACGGATGGAGTGGTTCTGGTGGTGCTTATCCAACTGTTAGACGTTATAACTTCGGTGTTAAGTTGAACATCTAATCATTCGTAATTCATAATTCGGAATTCGTAATAAATAAAGATATGAAATACATTAATAATATAAAATCCCTATTGTGCGGATCTCTGCTCCTCGTCGCTGGAGGTGCTTCCCTCACTTCCTGCACAGACTGGCTGGACAAGGATCCTGAGTCCATGATAGCTGAGGACGAGGCTTTCAAGAACTTCCGCAACTTTCAGGGATATATTGAAGAAATATATAATCTGGTTCCTGATAAGGAGAAGGTAAACTATTGTACCGCATGGAACTTTGGCGATGACGCTGTTCATAACCCTGAGGGCTATGCACACATGGACCACCAGGTGGACTTGGGTAACTATCGTAACTGGTACACCAACACCCAGTGCTGGTTGAATGGTGATAGAAGCTCATTATGGAAAAACTCATGGTACTGCATCCGTAAGTGTAACATGGGTATTGAGAATATCAAGTCACTGGTAGGAACAGACGAGGAGCGTAATCTCTTGCTCGGACAGATGTATTTCTTCCGCGCATGGTGGCATTTTGAGCTGATGTGCTATTTCGGTGGTCTTCCCTATATTGACAAGGCTTTCGAGGCTACTGCGATTCCTGAACTCGAGCGCCTGTCTTTCCAGGAGTGCGCAGACCGCTGTGCTGAGGACTTCTCCTTGGCCTACGACCTCCTTCCTCTAAATTGGGATGCTACTATTGCTGGTTTGCCGGCCTCTGGAAAGAACGACTTGCGTGTCAATAAGTTTACTGCCCTGTGCTATCTTGGCAAAGTCTATCTTTGGGCTGGCTCTCCCTTGATGAAGGAGTTTGAGAAAACCAAAACTGGTGGTGTCGCCCAGCTTTTAGGTGCTAGCTCTAACGGCAAGACCTACGATTATGACTTGAAGTATGTAAAGTTGGCTGCTGAGGCCTTTGGTAAGGCTTTGGATATGGTCGACAAGGGTCAGGTTGATTACAAGCTTGCAGAGTATAAGTATTCTAATATGTACGACCACGAGCGCGACGAAAAGGCCGAGACGTGTTTCTCGGATGTTTTCTGGACCCACAAACAGAATTGGAAAGTACCGGGTTCTGTAGAGGCTATTTTCCGTGGCGTATGCTCAGGTTTGAACACTGCAAACTGGAACTGTTCTAAGATTTTTGGTCCGAAAGTGGCTGGTCTCGTTGATCATGATAATATCATCCACCATCCAACTGCCAATCTGATTGACCAGTACGGTATGTCCAATGGTGAGCCTATCTACCTGGTGCAGAATGGTGTGCTGGTACCGAACCCCAATTCTGGTTATGATGAGGCGCACCCATACCAGAATCGCGACCCACGATTCTATCATGATATCATCTTCGATGGTTTCCACTATGTGCTCAGTACCGATGCATTGTCTGCCGATCAGAAAAAACTGGAGTATTGTCCCCTGTATACGGGTGGTGCAGAACGCGATGTAGACCATGGTAGTAGCACGGGTTATTTCATTCAGAAACTGGTGCCTCACCAGTGTAATGAGGGTGACAGATGGTACGATTATGACCATGCTTTTGAGTCCTACCTTCCCTACATGCGTTTGGCTGACATCTATCTGATGTATGCAGAGGCACGCGCTGCCATGGCATTGGCCAATAACAGTATTAATGACTTTAAGGACAGACCTTCTTATTGTCCGAACTTGTCAGCTGTCGATGCTATCAACGCGCTGCGTGACCGCGTCAATTCTGAGGATTATCCGATGGAGCATGTTCCCGCTCACTTCCTGACCAATACAAAGGACTTCATGGATGTAGTTCGTCGTGAACGTGCAGTTGAGCTCGCTTTTGAAGGCTTCCGTTGGTGTGACCTTCAGCGTTGGCTGCTTCTTACCGAAGCTCCTTATACTGTGAAGTACTCTCATGAGTTTGAGCGACTGGAGACGGATGCTTGGTTTAAGACTCATGATCCGAAAGATGCCAGGGTGGGTAATTTGCGTAGACAGGAGTTGATTGCTCGTCGTTTCGAGTCAAAACATTACTGGTTCCCACTTCCTGATAAGGATACTTATCTTTACGATGGATTTAAGCAGAATCCTGGATGGTAATGCGCACTTCGTGCTAATGAAAAGTGAATAGTGAATAATTTGCTACCGCTATAAAAGATAAATTAATTATGAAAAATATAAAAACAAACATATTTCTTTTGGCCATGATGGCTGCAGCGCCACTGACGGCTGCTGCCCAGACAGCAGAAGAAGCTGACGCCGCTGACTCTACCGTGGTGAAAAAGAAGGTCCATGTGGCTTTCCGCGACGTGGATGCCGACCATCTCCTCGGAGGCATTTCCTATGTAGATATGGAAGAGCTTTCGAAGAAGGATTATACCATGGGTAGCTTGGATGACCTGTACGGACTTGTCGGTGGTTGGAATGGCAACAATCTGTGGGGTATGGACAATGACCGTTTGGACAATAACGATAACAGCAATCTGCCACTCGTGATTATTGACGGTGTCAAGCGCCCCTCCAACAATGTGCTGCCTTCTGAAATTGAGTCGATTACCTTCCTGAAAGGTGCTCAGGCTGTGGTTCTCTATGGCTCCAAGGGTGCCAAGGGTGCTATCCTGATTACTACCAAACGTGGTAAGGTGGATGGTCTGCAGATTGAGGCTAATGCCAACACCGGTTGGCACTTCGCCAAGGAGTTCCCTGAGTATCTGGGTTCTGCAGAGTATATGACACTCTATAATGAAGCCCGTATCAACGATGGACTTGGTGCTAAACCTGAATATTCTCAGCAGGCTATTTATAATCATGCCTCTGGTATTAACCCCTATCGTTATCCCAATGTAAACTATTATTCGGACGAGTATATCCGCAAGGCTTATAACCGTTCTGAGGGCACCTTGGAGATTCAGGGTGGTGGTCAGCGTGCCCACTTCTATACGAATATCAACTACTATCGTGCAGAAGACCTCCTGAATTTTGGTGATGCTAAGGATAATTACACCGATCGTTTCAGTGTACGTGGTAATGTGGACCTTGTCGTCAACAAGAGCATTACGGGTTGGGCTAATGCTAGTGCAACGTTCTATAATTCTTATAGGAATAGTGGTGATTTCTGGAGCTATGCTGCTTCATCTAATGGTCGACCAAATCTTCCTGAAAATGCGGCTCCGCTGATTGATATCAGCATGGTAGATCCGAATGCCAGCAAAGCATTGGCCACCCTTGGAAAGTCGCTCAACCTGCTTCATGGTCAGTATTTCCCTGGTGGAACAAAGGCTAATCAAACCAACGCTATTGCTGACGCTTATTTCGGTGGTAAGAAACAGGATGTTAGTCGTCAGTTCCAGTTCGATGCCGGTATCAATTACGATATGAGTTTCCTGACGAAGGGCTTGTCATTCAAGACCCTGTTCTCTATCGACTATGCTGCCAACTACACCCTTCAGTATGACAATGCGTATGCGGTATTCATTCCTACATGGAGTAACTATAATTCGTCGGACGCTATCGTAGCTATTACTCAGCAGAATGATGAGAAGGTGACAGGTCACATGTCAATGAGTGATACTTCATATCGTCAGACGATTACTTGGAATGGACATTTTGACTATGAGAATACCTTTGCAGGCAAGCACCATGTAACAGGTCTGCTTCTTGCCAGCATGTACACGACAACACGTAGCGGTGAATATCATCGTTATGCCAATGCGAACTTAGGTCTGCAGGCAGGTTACGACTATATGGGCCGTTACTTCGCAGAGGTAGGACTGTCAGGTGTACACTCTGCCCGTCTACCAGAAGGTAAGCGCGAAGCACTTTCTCATTCTTTCACCCTCGGTTGGAACATTGCCAAGGAGAAGTTCATGAAGGATACTTTCGTTGACGACCTGATGATTAGTGCTTCCTATAGCAATCTGAATGAGGATATTGATATCTATTTGGATGACAAGCAATTCTACATCTATGAAGCCCTTTGGAAACAGGTCGGTAGCGGATTTGCATGGAACGAAGGTTCTTCCACGAATCGTACCTATTCTACAGTAGGTAGTAATCCTGACCTTGACTTCATTCATCGTAAAGAATGGTCTTTCACGCTTCGCGGATCGTTCTTTAATAAGTTGATTTCTGCTGAACTGACTTATTTCAATACGGATATGGATGGCTTAATTATCAATAATCCGACCACATTCCCCTCACACTTGTCAGGAGGTCTTAATTCAGGTTCATTTATGTCGGCAGTCAACAATAACATTCAGAACCGCAAGGGTCTTGACTTCAGTATCAAGGCTCAGAAGCAGTTCGGCGAAGTACATGCTGAATTAGGATTGGTAGGAACCTATTTGAAGACCGAATGGAAGAAGTATGATGAACTCGTAGATGCTGAAGCTCCCTACCAGAATACTGAAGGTCGTGCACTCGATGTCCTGTGGGGCTACAAGTGTCAGGGCTTCTATACTGCTGATGACTTCAATTATAATGAGACCACAGGCAAATATACCTTGAAACCAGGTCTTCCCACATCAGGTTTGGCTGGTGCTACTAATCTTCAGCCTGGCGACTTGAAGTATGAGGATGTGAACGGTGATGGTAAGATTACCGATAAAGATAGGGTTGACCTTGGTACAACAGGTGCTTATGGCGCTCCTTGGACTATAGGCTTGAATCTTACCTTGAAGTATAAGAACTGGACACTCTTTATGGTGGGTAACGGACAGTTTGGCGCTTATGGCATGATGAATGGTGGTTACTACTTTATGAGTGGTGAATCTAAGTATTCTGTCAATGTGCGTGATCGTTGGACACCTTCTAATACAGATGCTTCACATCCCCGTCTGACCACGCAAGCTACAGCTAATGGTGAAGCATCTACCTTCTGGATGTACAGCACTGACCGTTTTAACCTTCGCAAGGTTCAGCTGACCTACGATTTCCCGAAGGAGATGTTCGAAGGTAAGTGGGTAAAGGCCCTCTCAGTTTATGTGAACGGTAATGACCTTCTCACGTTCTCGAAGCATCGCAAGATGATGGAGACAAGTGTTGGTTACGCACCACAGACTCGTTTCTATAACATCGGTGTTAAGGTAACCCTTTAGTTCTAATTGAAAATAGATAAATGAAAATTATGAAGACTAGAAACATTATATTCTATCTCATCGGTCTCCTCGCTTTCTGCTCCTGCGACGATATGTTCGATCCAGCAGACGAAAACAACCGACAGTTGGATGACCTGACCGAGGAGTCGAAATGGGCGCATGGCCTGCTGATGTATGCCTATGACCGTCTTCCTTATGTAACGAATGTCGAGAGTGTCACCACCGATGTCGCTACCGATGATGCTGTCACTAATGATAAGACAAATTCTCTTTTGCTGATGGCAGGTGGTACTTGGCGTTCGGACAACAATCCTGTGTCTCAGTGGAACAATTGTAAGGATGGCATCCAGTATGTCAACCTCTTCCTGACCATTGTCGATAAGGTGAAATGGGCTCCCAGTGCTGTCTCTAAGCAGCAGATGTTCATTGATCGTTTGAAAGGTGAGGCCTATGGCGTGCGTGCTGTCCTCTATTACTATCTGTTGATGGCACATGGTGGCTATGCTGACGATAATAAACTTTATGGCGTACCCTTGCTGACACTGCCTGAAGACGGTAGCTCAGACTACAACCTGCCGCGTGCTACTTTTGCAGCCTGTGTTGAGCAGATTTTCTCTGATTGCGACAATGCCATGTCACTGCTTCCTTACGACTATATAGATATCTCCAGTGAAGATGATATCCCTGATCAGTATAAGCAACTTGGTGCTATTGTTTCCAATTACAATCTTGTGTTCGGTAATAAAGCTAGAAACCTGATGTCAGGTAAGGTGGCCGAAGCTATCAAGGCACAGACGGCAATCCTTGCTGCAAGTCCGGCGTTCCGTGGTCCTGACCCACTGAATCCTGAGAGTGGTGTCACTTCTGAAGATGCTGCTAAGCTTTGTGCTAAGGTGCTTGAACATATCGGTGGCATAGGTGGTCTAGACCCCACAGGTAATACTTGGTATAAGAATAAGACAAAGTTGGATCCGGCTGCGGCAGAGATGCCAGAAATTCTGTGGCGTGAAGACCGTCATAAGAATGCAGGTCAAGAAAGAACGAACTATCCTCCCACATTGTATGGCCAAGGACGTATCAACCCGTCTCAGAACCTGGTGGATGCCTTCCCTATGCTGAGTGGAAAGCCTATTACAGATGCTTCTTCTGGATATGATCCACAGAATCCATATGCTGGACGTGATCCTCGTCTTACAGACTATATTCTTTACAATGGTACCATCTATCATAGTAAAAAGGCAGAGATTATTTCTGGAACTTATCCTAACGAAAAAGATGAGACCGATGATAACCTCAATAGCATTGCGACCTCAACGCGTACTGGCTATTACTTGAAGAAAATGCTTCGTGATGATGTAAGTCCTCTATCTTCTTCACTTCTTGAGCAGTATCATCTCTATGCACGCATCCGTTATACTGAAATCTTCCTGGATTATGCAGAAGCTGCCAACGATGCATGGGGACCAAAGGTTGATGGTGCTGGTGTCGGTTATACAGCTTACGACGTCATTAAGGCTATTCGTGAGCGCGCAGGACTTGGTAAGGATATCTATGGTACTAATATAGGAGATTCGTACCTTGAGGAATGCGCAGGTGACCAGACAAAGATGGCCAATCTGATTCGTAATGAGCGCCGAATCGAGCTTTGCTTTGAGGGCAAGCGCTTCTGGGATCTCCGACGCTGGATGATGAAGCTCGATGAACCCGTCAAGGGAATGCAGATTGACCGTGACGAAGCAACCCAAACTCTGACCTACACTGTCATCGATGTCGAGGATCGTAACTATGATAACAAGTATCAGTGTTATGGCCCGATTCCTAAGGGTGAGGTGATGAAATGGAGCGAGCTTAAGCAGAACAAAGGATGGTAAACGCTTCGCTAATGAATAACGAATAGTGAATAATGAATAATAAGATTATGAAACTGAAGAAATATATATACGGTTTAGCCTTGGGATCTCTTGCGCTCACTGTCGCTTCTTGCTACAATGCAGACAAGGATTTCCCAGACTATGAAGGAGGTACAACGGCTTACTTCGCTTATCAGTTCCCAGTACGTACACTCGTACTTGGTAACGATATCTATGACAACACGTTGGATAACGACCATCGTTGCCGTATCTGGGCTACCATGGGTGGTGCATACGGTGGCCGTGACGCAGTGGTCGACTATATTGTTGATGAGTCGCTCTGCAAAAACCTATGGTTTGTAGATGAAGGTGGTAATCCGTCTTATGCAGTTACTCCTATGCCAACAACTTACTATAACCTGTTGTCAGATGCTAACCAGATCCCATATAATGGCGATCCTCGTGGCTATGTGGAGGTGCAATTCACGGATGACTTCTTCAAGGATCCGCACGCTGTTGAAAATTATTATGTTATTCCCTTGAGGATGACTGGCGCAACTGGTATTGACCACATCCTCACAGGAAAGTTGCGTGAAGGCTATGATATTTCCACAACTTCTCGTACCAATACCGAGAATTGGGAAGTGTTGGCTAAGGACTATGTACTCTACTGTGTGAAATATATGAACCCCTGGCAGGGTAAGTATATTCGTCGCGGCCTTGACAAGGTGACAGAAAATGATGTGACTACAGAGTTTGTCCGCAAGGACTCTTCTTTGGTCAAAACTGACGTGGAACGTTACCACGAGAATCCTGTAAACCAAAACGACGAGGTATGCGGTATCACTACTAAGAACATGACCCAGTGTGTGTTCCCTGTAGCTATTAATATAGGAAAGGATGCTGATGGAGCTACCAGACCTTCTCAGAATTGCAAGCTGATTCTTACCTTCGCTGACAACAAGTGTACTATAGTTACTGATGGTACTGATGATACTTCTGATGGTTCGGGCTCTGGTGAGTTTATCGTCAAGGGAACAGAAAGATCTGAATACAAGGACTACCAGTGGGGTAACATGGATGGAGAGCCTGTCCAGCGTGATATCCTCCGTCTGGCATACTCTGTAGATTTTAAGAAAGGCAGAGTCATCGGTAAAAAGAAAGTTAAACAAGGTACTAAAGAGGTGGAGGTCGATTGGATCCTTGAGAATGACGTACATGTAGCGACTAACGACACGCTCGTGGTACAGACTCGTGAGTCAAACATGCGCGTATTCTTCTCACCGAAGTACGATGAAAATTTCGTTCCAAGTAACTAATGATAGGAGGCTATGAATATGAATAAGATTTTGACAAACGGTCTTATGATGTTGGCAGCAGGTGCTCTTGCAGTATCTTGCGCCGACTATAACGAGACAGATAATTTCTATGCTGAGCCCGATCCGACAGTTGTAATACCTTACAAAGACTTGGGTACAGTCAAGAGCTATATCGACAGAGAAAAGTATCCTAACATGACGCTTGGCGCTATGCTTAAGGTGTCTGATTTCAACAAGCAGGAATTGGCTCATGCAGCAGCAGTTACCAACTTCGACAATTATGCTTTTGGAACGACACTGATGTCTGGCTCAATTGTCAATGCCAAGGGTGTGATGAACTTTCTTGACATGATGGACTTGCTTGACCATGTGGAGGAAATCAGTGGCGATGTCTATGGTAGTCCGCTCTTTGCCAATGCCAATCAGGCTGACGAGTGGTTGAGTACACTTACGGCTCCTATTGAGATTCCTGTTGACTATGTAGAAGGAAAGACTGTTAACTTCAACGAAATGCCCGTGGGAAGTTACGAGGATTATGCTACAGCGAAAGCCTCTATTGTCAAATATGATAATCAGAATGCGCTTAAAATCGGCGCTCAGGCTCAAGTTAATATCATTGATGGTTTTGATGTAGATCCTTTGGCCAAATACACTACGACATTCTGGGCTAAGGCCGATAAGGATATTACTTTCGATGTCGTCTTCTCTGGAAATAAAGTCACGGGAAGCGGTACTGGAGGTAAATGGTCTCTCAAATCAGGCAAATGGACTAAGATCACTGTGGAAGCTCAGAGTGCAGAAGGAGTAACTGATGGTTACCTGAGAATTGAGACTGGTCGTGGTATTACCATCTATATCCAAAAGGTACAGGTGGGCTACTATCCTGACAACCATCGTCCACAGACTCCACAGGAGTTGAGCGACACGATTGACTATGCCATCAATGCATGGTGTGATGGTGTGATGAAGATTAACAAAGGACGTATCACGCTGTTCGATCTCATTGATGAGGCTATCGATACGAAGTCTGCTGACATCGAACCTGGCTTCTACGACCTGAAACACTCTACGGAGAAGATTTTCTGGCAGGATATTCTTGGCAGTGAGAATTACGCACCGGTAGTGAGGAAGGTCGCTAGTGAAAAGTTTGTTGAATATGGTGGTGTTGCTGACGACCTGAAGTTCTTCATCAGTGAGACGGGCCTCGAAGACCAGAAGACGTTCAACAGTCTGAAATACTGGATTGAAAAATGGGATGCAAAAGGCGCGAAGATTGATGGTGTCAATGCGAAGGTAACGCTCAGCTATAGTGAGGATCCGACCGTTCAGGCTGCTAACAAGGACTCTTTCGACAAGATGCTTGATAACCTGGCTACTCTGGGTAAGCTCATCCGCATTTCAAACTTCGACATTACGTATAAGGCCGCAGATGGTACGGCTGTAACAGCGGCTAAGATTACAGACGAGCAGCGTCAGAATCTGGCCAACTACTATGGTGACCTCATCAAGAGCTATATGGCCAAGATTCCAAATGCCCAGCAGGCAGGTATCTGTAAGGGTAATATGCAGGATACATCAGATCCTGTAGGCCTTTGGTCGGTTGACTCTAAGAGTAAGGACTGGGTGCGTACTGCTACCTATGAGGCATTCTGCAAAGCACTTAGTGGAAAATAGATCGAACTGGGAGATGACTGCCAGTGAACAGAAGGATACGCTCTGATGGTCCTGGCAGTCGTCTTTCAAAACTCTCTCAAAATTAGAATTTTGTGATTTATTCATTATTTATTTATTAACTAATTATTATTAATCTAATTTTTTTCAATTATGAAGAAATTGTTTACACTTGTTGCTCTCTTGGCAATGGTCTTGGGAGTAAACGCGAAAGAGTTTGTTGACGCAGAAGTCGACTTCTCTCAGTACACAGACATTTCTGAAGTTAAATGGGCCGGTTGGGGTGCTAGTGATTCTGCCAAAGAGCGCCTCTCCATCAAGGATGGTTGCCTGCACTTTGAAAGCGCCGTGGCTACAGATCCTACTTGGGATTGTCAGTTCCATCCTATTGGTTTTGGCAGCAATGCTGAGGTTGACGTGACCTATACGCTTCACTTCAAGATTAAGGGTGACCATGCAGGTAACGTTTCTATGCTTGGCTTTGGTCAGACTCCTTATGGACAGTTCGCTATCACTACTGACTGGGTAGAAGGTACTGTTGACTATGTGGCATCAAGCACAAGTGGTGATATCCTCATGCAGTGTGGTGACTGGATAGGTTCTTTTGATATTGCCTATCTGAAGATTACTCATGAGGGTAAGGAAGAGAAACCCATAGAGTGGATTGAGATGCTTACCAATGGTAATGCAGAGACTGCATGGCCTGATTGGGCAACCGAAGGTGATCCTAATGAAACTTGGAAGGGTGATAGAACTCCAGAGATATGTGCATGGGCCAAAACCAAGGGAAGAAACGAAGGTCCTTCCTTTAGTGATCCTGAAAAGACTGGATTCAATCCATTCCCTGCCGACATTGAAGTTGACCCAACCGATGCTAGCAACCACGTTTTCGTAGTTCATGGTGTTGCCGCTGACACTGAAGGCGATGCTTCTGCATGGGACAACCAGTTCTGGATTCAGGCTCCAAGAGCCTTCAAAGAGGGCGAGGAATTTATGGTTTCTTTCCGTTATAGAGCATCTGCTGAAGTAAGTTCTACAGACACTCAGATTCACCATAAGAATCCTTCTAACTACCTCATCTGGCACGCTATCGGTAACATTGCATTCACCACTGAGTGGCAGACCTTTAATGATAAGATGACCATTGCAGCTGATATGACTGGAGAAGACCCCGGTTGGTCTATCGCTTTCAACCTGAATAGTGTTGTTAAGGATCCCGTTGATTTCTATTTCGATGATATCTCTTTCCAGGAAATGAAGCTTGAACATGGCTGGTTCGTTGCTGGTGCTAATACAAAGACTGGTATTGAATATGATTTCGATGAAGCTATCACATTTGTTGTAGATCCAAATGATGATAAAGCTTTTGTAGCTACTGTTGGTAAGGTTGGCAAACAGGAATCATGGGTTAATGAGGTAATGATTTCAACCGTTATTGGTAATAGCAAGGCATTCAAAGCTAATACCATTAAGCCCAATACTACTACAGCTCCTATCACGGGTAATGATCCTGACAACTGGCAGGACTATGTAGATGGTTCAAATGCTAAGATTGCTCTCCCTGCAGCTGGTGTATGGCAGATTACTATTGCTCCTGAAGATAAGCAGGTTCTCTTTATGGAACTTGAGGGTGATGAGCCTGTAGCTAAGGAGCCCGTTGCAATCGTAACTAACACTACCGAGTTTGTCGTAAAGGCTCTGGAGCGTGAGCCGACCGCTGCTGAGCAGCCTGCAGACGAAGAGGCTGGAACTCCAGCTGGTACAGGTCAGCCTTGGGATAACCAGTTCTGGATTGCTGCTAACCGCGACCTTGCGAAGGGTGAAGTAACCGTAGTTAAGTTCCAGTATAAGAGCTCTATCGATGCTCATACTTCTACTCAAGTTCATAAGGTGGGCGGCGATGGTCTGCCTTGCACATACCTGCACTATGAGTCTATTGGTAATGTAGACTTCGAAGCTGCTGATTGGAAACCATTCGAAACAACATTTACTGTTACTAATGGTGATGACGGTATGCGTTCAATCGTATTCAATATGGCTGAGATTAAGGATGCTTGCGATTACTACATCAAGGACGTTCAGTGGTACATTTATGATGCTACTCTTGCAGAAGCAGGTCAGACCATGGAGAACCTGATTAACGCCGATAATACAGATAACTTCTATGTAAAAGTTGGTGGTGGTTCACCTCTGCCATATGGTACTGAGACTGGTATTAGCAACGTAACTGCTAAGAACGCTAAGTCTTCTGCTGTCATCTACAACCTCGCTGGTCAGCGTGTTGATAACGGCTTCAAGGGTATCGTTGTTAAGGACGGTAAGAAGTTCGTGAAGTAATTATTGTAACAACAATAGATTACATATCCTAATGGTAATCGGGAGCGTCACTGCTCCCGATTACTTTTTGTTGATAGGGTATCTGTGAGGGTGTTACACTAGAAAAAGAAAATGAGACATGTGCTGTGTGGCTGTCTCATTTTTTTTGTTTATCTTTGCACCCGAATTCTAAAGCAATTAACGAACTTATTTCAGACTTAATATGATGATTATGAAGAGAATGTTGATATGTGCCCTTGCCGTCTGCTGGTCGGCAACGATTTTCTCACAGGAAAATTTCGAGCAGGGTAAGCCCAACAACGACAACTACCGATATCTGGATGCCTATCAGGGACTGAAGGAGTATATCGACTATGAGAATTATCCCAACTTTAAACTGGGCGCTGGCACGACCGTGAACGACTATCTGAAGAAGACCACGGTGTACAAGATGACTAACGCCAACTTCACCGAGACGGTAGCCGGCAATGCCATGAAAATGGCTAGTTGCGTGGACGGCAACGGCAACATGAACTTCACCACAGTGAAAAACTATGTGAATACGGCCACAGCGGCAGGACTCAATGTCTATGGACATACACTGGCCTGGCACGCTCAGCAGCCTAAAGGCTGGCTGTTGTCGTTGTTGCAAGACAAGCCTGACCCCGAAGCCGGCGAGGTGTTTGCAGAGGTGGCCAGCAAGGACTTTACCAAGGACAAGACCGTAGGCTGGAAGGCCGACGAGACGACCTATGGCTACACTATTTCCTTCGACACCACCAATGGTCTTAAGGTGAAAACTACCAAGTCGTATTCATGGGAGGTGCAGTTTGTGCCCTGGGGTGACATCCTCCTTGAGAAGGGCAAGAGTTATAAGATGACGATGACCGTCAAGGGCTCAAAGTCGGGCAAGTTGGATGGACGTCTTGGTGACTGGAGCGGTGGCTCCAATGTGTCGTTCAGTTTCAACACTGAGTGGCAGGATGTGACAGTCAACGTCAAACCCACGATGAAGAGCAGTTTCCTGTTGATTCACGTGCCCAACTATGTGGGTGAGGTCTATGTCAAGAACATCAAGATTGAGGGTAGCAAGCCTGCCAAGATGATTCCCCAGACAGCCGAGGAGATGCACGACACGCTGGTCTATGCGATGGACAAGTGGATTAAGAGTATGATGAATGCCTGCGGCGGAAAGGTGAAGGGCTGGGACCTGGTGAACGAGGCCATCTCTGGTGGTGGCAATGACGGCAGCGGTAACTACCTGCTTCAGCACTCTTCGGCCTATAGTCCTACTGGCAATCCTGATGCTACATGGGATGTAGGCGGCGATGCATTCTTCTGGCAGGACTACATGGGCGATCTGGAATATGTACGTCAGGCCTGTCGTCTGGCCCGCGAGTATGGTCCGGAAGACGTGAAACTCTTCATCAACGACTATAACCTGGAGGGAACTTGGGACTTGACTACCAAGAATGGTATTACGGCAAGTAAGAAAGTATGGTCGATCATTGGTTGGATTCAGAAGTGGGAGGCTGATGGCGTAACCAAGATTGATGGTATAGGCACGCAGATGCACATCTCGTTCAATAAGAACAGCAGTGCACAAAACAACCTGAAGACTGCCATCAAAGGCATGTTCAAGGCGATGGCAAAATCAGGCAAACTGGTTCGTGTCAGCGAGTTGGATATGGGTTATAACGATGCTAACGGCAATAGCGTTGCTACAGGCAATATGACTGAAGCCCAGCATAAGGAAATGGCTAACTTCTACCAATGGATTATCGAGCAATACTTTACCATCGTTCCTCCCGAACAGCAATGGGGCATTTGCCAATGGTGTACCACCGATTCGCCCTCGAACAGCGGATGGCGTGCCAATACACCCGTTGGCATCTGGGACCTCAACTACTATCGTAAGCATGTCTATGCAGGCTTCGTACGTGGACTGAATGGGGGTGAGCCTACTGGCATCAAGCAGGTTGAAACCTGCAAGACCATCGATACCTCTAAGGGCATCTACAACCTCAACGGCATGCGCCTGCAGGCTACAAGTCTTGACGAACTGCCTTCTGGCCTCTATATCGTCAATGGAAAAAAGGTAGTTAAATAATCTCTCCTTTACATCCGAAGATATAAACTTTCAAATATACTATGTACAAGAACCTATTCGTGACAGTTGCCCTCTTGGCAGCCAGTTTGCAGATTAATGCACAAACGACTCTCGCTAAGGAATTTAAGACGATAAGTAATGGCAATCCCATCAGCGGTGGCGTGTACTGTGCAGACCCTACATCTCTTGAGTATAACGGACGCCTGTATGTTTATGGCTCCAACGACCACCAGGAGTTCCTTATTAACGAAAGACAAGGAGAAAATACCTACGCAACCATTAAGTCGATGGTGGTATTGTCGACCGATGACATGGTGAACTGGACCTTCCACGGCACGATAGATGCAGCTACACTCTGCTCTGGCTGGACCCCCTCTCAGTGGTATAGGGGATTTATGAACTCATGGGCACCGTCGGTTACTTGGCGCACCCACAAACGTTCAAAAAAAGATGAATTCTTTCTCTTCTTTGCCAACACTAGCCACGGCGTGGGTGTGTTGAAGGCGAGCTCACCTGTAGGTCCATGGTCATCACCACGTGAAGATGCCCTCATCGCAAAAGATACACCAGGTGCCCTTCAGCATTCAGCGAATTTCGACCCAGGTGTGGTGATTGACGACAATGGCGATGGTTGGTTAACCTTCGGTGGTCTTGACTATGATACTGGCGGTACCGACCTGTTACCTGGTAATACACGTATCATCAAACTGGCATATGGTATGGTTTCTACCAGCGGTTCAGCCATTGAGATACCGGTACCTTACCATTTTGAGGCTAACGAGCTGAATATGATTGGTGGTAAATATGTCTTTACCTATTGTTCTAACTGGGCAAACAGAAAGGACGCTGACTGGAACGCTTATAAGGCTGCGCACGGCATTACCGCTAGTAAACCCAATCAAGCTACTATGTGCTATATGGTCAGCGATGATCCGACGAATCCTGATTCATGGGTGTATAAAGGAGAATATGGCGCTCATACATCTGCCCCCAACAATCACTCGCACCTGCACAAGTTTCAGGGAAACTACTATTACCTCTATCACGACCACTCCCTGATGGATGCGATGAAGAGCAAGGGCGCTGCAGGTAGCAATTCCAGCCTCTACCGTTCTATTTGCGTGAACAAGGCTACGGTAAACGAGGAGACTGCGACCATCAACAAAGTCACGCTGAATCTTACTGGCGTCACCAAAATTAAGAATCTGGATCCCTACGAACTACAGCAGGCAGAGACCATGGCCACTAGTGGTGGTATCGAATATGAGCACTTCACAAACATTACTCCCAAAACTAGTCTAAACAAGTTGGGCAACGAAGCATCTGAGAACTTGCAGGTGCAGATGAAGGCTGGTTCATGGATTCAGTTGCGTAATGTAGACTTTGGTACTACGGGAGCAGCAAAACTCATGTTGCGAGCCAAGGGAGAAGGTACGTTTGAGATTCGTTTGGGCTCAAAGACAGCTACGGCAGCAGCTACAGTTGACATCTCGTCGGCCGACATGAACGATTATTCATTTGACATTGATGCCACATTGTTTCAGGGAGTCAAGACCGTCTATATCGTTGCCACTGCTGCTACCGATCTTTATTTGGATGCCTGGCAGTATACAGAAGCAGACCCCTCTGGCATTCAGACGCTAGAAAGCAGCAAGGCTCTCAAAACACAGCGCTATGACCTCTCAGGTCGCAATCTGTCAGGAGCTCAGCAGCATCATGGCATCGTCATTGAGCAATATACCGACGAAAACGGTGTGAAGCATAGCCGTAAGGTGGTGTCGGGCAAAGAATAAGAAATCTTCTGAATGGCACAAATGAAAAGCTACAAGGAGCTAAGACCTTTGGCCCTATGGCTGGGCGTCCTATTGCTGGGCGCCTTTGCCTTGTTATATTTTGAGGCAGACCTGCTGTGGAAGGTGCAGCAGCACAATGTCTTCCTGAACACGACACTGTTCTTCAAACAACAGATGGTGGTACCTGGTGGTATGCTGTCATATTTGGGCGCCTTCCTGACCCAGCATTTCTACTATCCGTGGGTAGGTGTCGTGATGCTATGCGTCTTGTGGCTGCTGCTGATGTGGCTCACAAAACGGGCATTCAACATCCCTGAGCAATGGATGGTGCTGACGCTGATACCGGTCGCCATCCTGTTGGTGGCTAACATGGATTTGGGCTACTGGGTGTATGTTATCAAATTGCGTGGCTATTTCTTTGTGCCAACCCTCGGTGTGATTGCCGCTACTGCTCTGTTCTGGGCGTACCGACTGCTACCAGAGAATCAGTGGGTACGTGCTGCCTTTGTGGCAGTAGTGGTGCTTGCAGGCTATCCATTGATGGGAGTCTATGCCTTGGCAGCCGCCATCCTGATGGCATTGGAGAACTGGCGTAAATGGCTGGTGGGTGTTGTCGCTTTGCTGAGCGTCATCGTCGTACCCCTGATATACTACAATTTTGTCTATTACGAGACCAATCTCATAGACATCTATCGGACTGCCTTGCCGGTATTCACTATCAGTGAGAGTTATCCAGAGTACTACTATCCCTACTATGTGCTTGCTCTTTGCTTCTTGCTGCTGACGCTTATCTGTCATCGGGAGTGGAAAACCCCGAAGCATCCTGTTATGGACTGGGTCAAGCAAGGAGTGGTGCTGGCAACTGTCGTTGGCTGTGTTTATCATTTCTGGTATATGGACGCCAACTTTCACCATGAGTTGCGCATGCAGCACTGTGTGGAGCAGGCTGACTGGGAAGGTGTGATTGCAGAAGGTGCCAAGCAGGAGGGGGAGCCTACACGATCGATTGTGATGATGCACAATCTGGCGCTCAGTAGATTGGGCCGTCAGTGTGATGAGATGTATAGTTTCCCTAAAGGCTCCAGCAAGCCCAACACACCACTGCCCATTTTTATGTATCATGTGGCAGGACGCATGATGCTCTACCAATACGGTATGATGAATGAGTGTCACCGTATCTGCATGGAGGACGGTGTGGAATATGGCTGGAATGTGGAACTGCTGAGATATATGGCCCGCT
>JAEEGL015500039.1_pt1 | contig 20365 bp, 16 predicted proteins | sample 9134231 | NCBI WGS metagenome assembly JAEEGL01 (sample SAMN16246548, study PRJNA631951) | gut metagenome | biome: gut microbiome; feature: rumen; material: fiber-attached | host: Bos | place: Iran: Karaj | collected 2018-10 | reverse complement strand
GATTTCATCCTTATAGCCGGCGATATTGTTGACCTTAGTGTCCGCCCCCTTTTCGAAGAGAATATGGCAGAGGTGTTCCGTCGTCTTGAGGCCCCTGTCTATGCTTGTTTGGGCAACCACGAATACTATGCTCGTGACCCCAAGGTACAACAATTCTACAAGGAGGCAAACATTCACTTGTTGATAGACGAGGCTGTGACGATAGATTCGGCAATCACGATAATTGGTCGAGATGATAGAACCAATCACCGCCGTAAGCCACTAGCTTCACTTCTTTACTCCCTCCCTTCCTTCCTCATCCTTCTCGACCACCAGCCGCATAAACTCGATAAGGCAGAACGGGCAGGCGTGGACTTCCAGTTAAGCGGTCATACCCATCGTGGACAAGTGTGGCCTATCTCATGGATTACAGACCGCATGTACGAATGTTCGTGGGGCAGTCACCAGCGTGGTCACACACAGTACTATGTATCCTCGGGTCTTGGCATATGGGGTGGTCGCTTCCGCATTGGCACGCAATCGGAATACGTCGTGGCCACAATTACCAGTACCCATGCAAAGGAATAAATCATTTGCCTTTTCATTTGCTTATTCGTATCTCTGAACTGCGTTCGAAAATACTTTCGCTTGAAAATGCTCAAAAATTTGGCGTTTTACTCGCTTATTCGTATCTTTACCCCCGAAATGCTTTAATATCATAAATTTAGATGCTATGAAGACACCAAGAAGAATTTTTAGTCTTTGCATTTTGCTTTTGTGCTTTTGCACCAGTGTTAGCGCACAAGGTTTCTTGGGCAAGATGGCAAAAACGGGTGTAAAAGCCTTGAAAGGCACGGTGACGAGCACCGCCAACTTGATGGTGGGTAGCCCAGAGGAAATAGAGGCCAGCAAGCGGAAAGACGACCCTAAGGGCGGCGATCCCAAGACTGGAGAGAAATCCAACCCTGCGCCTGCCGACGAAGGTCATGGACCAGGTGCTGGACCATGGGGTGGTCCTCCTTCCATACAAATAGACTTTGATGACTTCTGTTGGGAGTGTGTCAGCGGTTCGTATGACGGAATCTTCTGCATTCCCGTAGGTGATACTACCAGAAAGTTCCGCTTCTATAAGGTGGAAGGTGGTGAACAGGTAGGCAAGTCCGACTGGTCGGCTAATGGTGAACCGCACTTCAACAATGGGGTATGTGCCGTGAAGTCTCTCTCTTCGCGCAAATGGTACATCCTGAAATCATCGGGCGACAGCATTGCCCTAGACCCAAAGATAACGCGAGTGACCAACTTCATGGACGGTGTGGCCATAGCCAGCACAAGTTATACCGAACACTTCTTTATCAACGACAAGGGGCAACGTATCTATCCCAATGTGAAGGTCGATGAAGCCGAAATCTATCCTCTCATCGATGGCACGCGCCGCATGTTCCGCGGTCAGGGTGGCTATGGCTATCTCGATGCACACGGAAATGTGGTCATCAAACCGCAGTTTGGCGAGGCACATAACTTTAGTGGGGGCTATGCCATCGTGTATGACATGATGAACACGGGCGAGAAGTATTGGATTATCAACACCATGGGAAAGAAGGTGAGCGAAGTGCCACCCACCTATGCCTCTTACGGTTGGACGCCCTTGTGCAAAATCGGTGGCTTCATCAACTCAGCTGCTGTGGCTCATAACAACGATACGGGCAAGTACGACATCATCACTCCCGAAATGAAGGTGATAGCCTCCTTCGACTATGCTTCGCCCTTCTGCCTCAAGACCATGCCCAGTACGGCTGCCGTCTGCGTGGTGAGGAACGAAGACTGGACCCATCCACAGTTCTGCACCCCCTCGGGCAATGTGCTGAAGGAGTATAACAACCCAGGCGTGGTGATAAAGCGACCCACTCAGCCTTGGATAGAGACACAGAATGCCAAGGGAGAGAAGACGGTTCGCATGCCAAATATTCTCAGCGACGAAATTTCCCTACATGCTAAGATGGAGTGGGTGACGCCATGCTGGGCCTATACGGGCTATAGTGTGTTTGGTGGCAGTCTGACCAATGATGTGGGCTATGTCATGGACTACGAAGGCATCATTCGCAAGGTAAACTGGCGATACGAGAAAATTGATGACTACAGTGCCGACGGCTATGCCAAGGCCATTAAGAAATCCACAAAGGGATGGCGCAAGCAGGTAAGCACCTGGATTGAGGACCTTGAGGACCACATGGTATTCATCGACAAGTATGGCGTGGTGCAAGTGGAAATCATAGATAAACCTTAACGCTAACCTTAACCTTAACGCTAACGCTAACCTTAACGAAATAAAATTTTAAAAGTTTAATCGCGCTTCGCGCTGTTTAACGGTTTAACCTTAAAACCTCATAACCTCAAAACCTTAAAACCTCATAAAAATGATTCCATTATTTTCGATAAATCTGCCCACGCCTGTGTGGGTGCTGTTGGGATTAGTTCCCCTTTTGCTAGTCATCATTGGTTGGACACTGAAAATAAAGTTCCGCAAACCCGAAACGGTTGCATTTGGCTGCAACGGCAGCCAATGGGCCAAGTGGCTATTCTTGTTATGGGTGCTGATGATAATAATCAACGAATGGGTGGCACCGGCAGTTAATAATTTCCCCAACCAGTATATTCCCCACGTGGGCAGAACTGACGGCTTGAACTTCGTGATTCATGGATTCACGTTTTACTGCTTCCTCTGTTATTTCTTCGTAAGCTTCCGTGAGTTGAATGAAGGACAAGCAGCCAAGGCCAAGTCTGCCAAGGGACTGGTGTTCAGTATGGCGAAGGCTGCAGGCACGGCTGCGGTTACAGCGGGTCAAGCCTCTGTTGGTGTGCTGGGTATGATATGGTCGTTCATAATGGCCGCAGCCTATCCCATAATCTCTGTTACCTCCACCACCATTACCTATGTAAGTGCAAGTGCCGGGATGTTCTTTGCGAGCATTGCCATGATGATACCCGTTGTTGTAATCGTGGCTGTCCTTGGGGCATTCGCCATTATGGCATTGTTCTTCCTCACTTGCCTTGTTATGTATGTGCTGACGGTGCTCAAGTTCCTGAAAAACCTGTATATCACCTTTGCAGGACCAGGTTCTGTGGCATACAAGGTTGATAATGACGATGATTTGGATTAAGTAATCCTCCGACCGTCAAGCCATAAAATAGGCTTCGAAAAGATAGATAATAAAAGCGAAGGTGGGCAGCAGGAGCATTCCCAAACATCCCGGCGGCTCACCTTTGTCGTAGTGGTCGCCTATGTTGTTGTATTGCGTGGTTGGGGCTTGGGAAACGGGTTGTGTGGGTTGCGCTTTCCTTTGGGCTTGAGGCTTTTGTGCTATGGGGGCAGGTTCGGGAGCAATAGTTTTCAGTGAAGCTTCCCAATCCTTATAGTTCGAGACTTTCGGCTCTTCGGGCTTGGGAGCATATTGTTCATAAAGTTCGTCAATATAGTCCTTGGCCAGTATCAAGTCGCATCCCGTCTTCTCCTTATATACTTTCACGACCATCAACTTTTCTCCCCGTTTCAGGAGTTGTATCACTTCGTCGTCGGGCTGCATGTCAAGTGTTTCGCGCAGCGCCGTTTCTTTTAACTGACGTTCCAGTTCATCGATGACATCCTTACAAGTGCTCAGGTCGCACCCCGTTTCGTCCCTGTACACTTTCAGCGCCATAAGTTTCTGGCCTTGCTGTACGAGTTGTACGACCTTCTCGCTGGGAATTGAGATGTGGCTCATAGTTCCTGTTTTTGGTATTATAGGTATTGGCTGGTGTAACCTATGCCGCTGGCCTTAAGCTCGGCAGGTGTGCCTTGGAAGAGCACTTCTCCACCGCGCTGACCGCCCTCGAGTCCCATGTCGATGAGGTAATCTGCTGCGCGAATGACATCGAGATTATGTTCGATGACTACTACCGTATTGCCTTTATCTACCAGGCGATTCAGCACGGACAGCAGGACGCGGATGTCCTCGAAATGTAGTCCTGTGGTGGGCTCATCCAGAATGTAGAGCGTATGGCCAGTGTCGCGTTTCGAGAGCTCTGTGGCCAGTTTCACACGCTGGCTCTCGCCGCCCGACAGTGTGGTGCTGGGCTGTCCAAGCTTGATGTAGCCAAGTCCCACATCCTGCAGCACCTTGATTTTCTGCAATATCTGCGGTTGGTTCTCGAAGAACTCCACAGCCTGATTGATGGTCATATCCAGCACGTCGGCAATCGACTTTCCCTTGAAGCGCACCTCCAGCGTTTCACGGTTGTAGCGCTTGCCGTGACACTCTTCGCAGGGCACCAGCACATCGGGCAGGAAGTTCATCTCGATGGTGCGATAGCCGTTGCCGTTGCACGTTTCGCACCTTCCGCCCTTGACGTTGAACGAGAACCTTCCAGGCTTGTAGCCCCGAATCTTGGCCTCAGGCAGTTGGGCGTAGAGGTCGCGAATGTCGTTGAACACTCCCGTATAGGTGGCTGGGTTGGAGCGCGGTGTGCGCCCGAGCGGACTCTGGTCCACGTCCACCACTTTGTCCACATGGTCCAGTCCCTCGATGCGGTCGTAGGGTAGGGGGTCTTTCAGCGAACGGTAGAAGTGCTGCGAGAGAATGGGTTGGAGCGTTTCGTTGATGAGTGTCGATTTACCGCTTCCGCTCACGCCCGTCACACAAATCAGCGTGCCCAGTGGTAGGGTGACATCGACATTCTTCAGGTTGTTGCCCTTGCAGCCAAAGAGCGAAAGACTCACCCCCTGCCCCTCTCTTATAGAGAGGGGAGTATTTACTATTGTATCGGGGAGAGCTCGTAGATACTTTGCCGTCAGCGTGTCGGCCTTGAGCATATCGGGGAAGGTGCCTTGGAACACTACTTCGCCACCCTTGCGACCTGCACGCGGACCAATGTCGATAATCCAGTCGGCGGCCCGCATCATCTCCTCGTCGTGCTCCACCACGATGACCGTGTTGCCTGTGTCGCGCAGCTCCTTCAGTGAGTTGATGAGCCGTTGGTTGTCGCGCTGGTGCAGTCCTATGCTGGGCTCGTCGAGGATGTAGAGCACATTCACGAGCTGGCTGCCGATTTGCGTGGCCAGACGGATGCGCTGACTCTCACCGCCCGACAGCGAGGCCGAGGCGCGGTCGAGAGAGAGATAGTGGAGTCCCACGTCGAGCAGGAACTTCAGACGGGTGCGTATCTCTTTGAGGATTTCGGGTGCAATCTTCTTCTGATGGTCCGTAAGTCGCTCGTCCACGTCCTCCAGCCACTGATACAGGTCGCCGAGGTCCATCGCTGAGAGTTCGGCAATGTTCTTGTCAGCGATGCGGAACGAGAGCGCCTGCTTGTTGAGCCTCTGGCCTTGACACTCAGGGCACTTGCAGTCGCGGCTGAACTGCCCCACCCACTTCTGCGCCGTAGCGCTTTGGTCGTTCTCCTGGGTCGAGCGGATGTACTTCACCAGCCCCTCGTAGTTGCAGTAGTAGTCGCTCGTGGTCTTGGTCTTCTCGGCAGGGATGCGCAGTCGCTCTATCGAACCGTTGAATATCTCGTCGAGCGCCTCGTCCGAAAGGCTGCTCACAGGGTCGTTCTCCGTGAATCCGTACTTCTCCAGTATGGCCTGTACCTGCCAGAATATCATCGAGTTCTTCCACTTTCCCAGCGGCGCTATTGCCCCGTCGTGGATGCTCAGGCTCTTGTCGGGGATGATGAGGTCGCGGTCGATGAGCGAAACGTAGCCAAGCCCCTTGCAGCGCGGACAAGCGCCTTGTGGCGAGTTGAACGAGAAGTTGTGTGGCGCAGGGTCGTTGTACGAAATGCCCGATGTGGGGCACATCAGCCGGCGGCTGTAGTGGCGAATGCTTTCGTCCTGGACGTCGTACACCATCATCAGCCCCTCGCCCTGTTTCAGCGTGTTCTTTACGCTGTTCTGGAGGCGGTGGTCGTCAGTCTCCTTCACCACCAGACGGTCCACCACCACCTCGATGGAGTGGTTCTTGTAGCGGTCCAGCTTCATGTCGGGCACCACCTCCGTCAGTTCCCCATCGACGCGCACGTAGAGGTAGCCCTTCTTCATGACCGTCTCGAAGAGTTCCCTGTAGTGTCCCTTGCGGTTCTTCACGAGCGGCGCCAGCAGATAGACCTTGCGCCCCAGGTAGTCGTGCAAGAGCAGGTTGACAATCTGCTCCTCAGTGTATTTCACCATCTTTTCGCCCGTGACGTACGAATAGGCCTCGCCGGCACGAGCGTAGAGCAGTCGCAGGAAGTCGTAGATTTCCGTGGTCGTGCCCACCGTGGAGCGTGGGTTCTTGTTTGTGGTCTTCTGCTCGATGCTGATGACGGGCGAGAGTCCCGTGATTTTGTCCACATCGGGGCGCTCCATGTTGCCCAGGAAGTTGCGTGCGTAGGCCGAGAACGTCTCGATGTACCGCCTTTGTCCCTCGGCAAAGATTGTGTCGAAGGCCAATGACGACTTTCCCGAGCCCGACAGGCCAGTGATGACGGTCAGGCTTCCTCGTGGAATCTCCACGTCGATGTTCTTCAGGTTATGGACGCGTGCGCCAAGGACTTCTATCTTTTCACTCATACCTCGTTGATTTAGCCTACAAAGGTAGTAAATAGTTGTGAATAATGAAACAATGAAACACGAAATCTTTTGTATTAGTTTGTCCGCAGCCCCGTCACCATCGCAAGGTCGGAAGACATAGTATCACAAGTGGCCACGAAATAGTATGTTGCAAGTCGGAGGAATACTATTGTGCGCAGCCCCGCAATACTAATCTTTTGGGCAAAACGTAATGGATGAGGGACAGAGGAGAAAATAAGGCGACGCCACCAAAGGGCGTATCATTCGTTGCCTCCCTCGTTTTCCCTATTATTATTGTTGTTGCCCGTGAGCACGTTGATGGCCTTGCGGATATTGTACTTCTTACCGTCGGCTCCTTTGGCCTTGACCACAAGAAAATAGACTCCATCGTTCACTACGTGGCCATTCCATTTGCCGTCCCACTTTCCACCAACATCGTTCCATGAATAAATCTTCTGTCCCCAGCGTGTGAAAACAGCAGCCTCAAAGGACACAATGCTCTGATAGCCATCCTTGGCCTTCAACTCATCGTTGAATCCGTCGTCGTTGGGCGAAATGGCGTTGTAGAACTCCAGTTTGCTCTCGTTGATGTTCACAACGAAGGGGTTGGCTTCTCCTTCCTCGGGGAATACGATGGTGTCATTGCCGTGTGTGAAGGTGGCATAGAGTTGCACATTGAAGGTTCCACTCTGGGTAAAGGTGTAGTCGATGTCCTCCTCAAATCGATGTACGATGGGGTCAGACTCTTCACCTGGTCTGTAGATTTTCCACTCGTAGCGCACCGTCCAGTCGTCGAGGTCGCTGGGGTTGGCTGTGAAGTGGCCTATGAGGGGCGCGTTCTGGCCTTCAGTGGCTTCGCTTATTTCATCTCCTGTTGTGGTGATGTAGCTGGCTTGTGGGTCAACACTGGGATAAACGTTCTGCGCGCACACGTACGCGGGCACGACGCACATAAATATAAGGAAGGAAATAATGTGTCTCATCATATATGTTTAACGCACAAAGGTAAATTTTATTATTCAAATATCCTTTCTCCTTGTTGTCTTTTTTGATTTTTTATGTTTTTTTCGTAACTTTACGGCGTGAAAGCAAAACATAGCATTATGAAACGGCTGATAGTAACGATTTTTGTCCTCTTCGCCCTCGTGGGTAGCATGGGCCTGTGGGCTCAGGTGCGCGTGGGCGTGTTGTTGCCCCTGAAAGAGCAGTCGGCACGCGGCACGACGATGGTGGAGTTCTATCGTGGGTTGCTGATGGCGATTGACGACCTGAAGCAGCAAGGACACAGCGTTGACGTGATGGCAGTGGATGCTGGCGTGAGCGAGGAGAGCATGAGACAGGCACTGACGGATGGCCATTTGGCGCAGACCGATGTCATATTCGGTCCGGCAGATGTGTCGCAGGTGCCCGTGATGGCCTCCTATTGCAAGGAACACTCCATTCGACTTGTGCTGCCTTTCAACACACCTTGTCCGCAAGTCTATACCAATCCCTATGTCTATGTGACGGGAGTGATGCAGGAATTGTTATTCCCCGTTGTAACCACACTTGTAATGCGTGAGACGGAAAATAGCAATTTCGTGTTCTATGAAACAGGTGAGACTGACGAGCGGGGACGAGCCTTCTTCGACCATCTGAAACAAATCGTGCACCTTCGTGGACTGCAATCCACGACGCTGCGTGCCTCGGATGGGGTGGGAGGATTCACGGCAGGACTGAATCAGTTTCGCAAGAACGTAATTGTGCTGGACAGCCGCAGTCAGTCGGCTCTTGTTCCCTTGGTTGGCAACCTGAAGCTTTTCCGCGACCAACAGCCCGAGTACAAGGTGTCACTGCTGGGATTTCCCGAGTGGCTTACCTACACCAATACAATGTTGCGCGATTTCTATCTGTTCGACACTTATGTTTATAGCCCATACTATCGTAATCCGCTGGGCGGACGAGTGGCGAAGTTCGAACAGCGCTATCTGCAAAACTTCGGACAGGCAAGTCGCAACGTGTTCCCAAAAGCAGAAATGTTGGGCTATGACTTGGGCATGTATTTCCTGCAAGGACTTGTCACGATGGGCAGCGGCTTCGATTCAGCCCAGGGAAGCATAGTGCAGAATCCTCTCCAGCATACTTTCCGATTCCAGCGCGTAGGTGACCTTGGGGGCTATGTCAACTTGCATGCTCAACTTGTTCACTACACGACATTCAACACCATTCAGGAGATACGATGAGGCGACTGGCATTTTTTCTCTTCATTTTCTTCCAACTGCTTGCGTTCCACACCTTAAAGGCGCAGGTGGGTGAATATCGCAGTGCGCTGGCTATTGGCGTGAACGGAGGCTACGCACTGAACAGAGTTTCGTTTACCCCCACCATCAAGCAAGTCTTTCACGGTGGCCCCACGATGGGCGTGACGCTTCGCTACACGAGTGAACGCTATTTCAAAATGATGTGTGCCTTGCAAATGGAGGTAAACTACACACAACTTGGTTGGAAAGAAAAAATAGAAACCAGCAGCGACACCTATAGCCGCACGGTAAATTATCTGCAGGTGCCCCTGCTCGCACGTCTGGGTTTCGGACGTGAGGTGAAAGGTGTGATGGGGTACATTGTACTTGGTCCCCAACTTGCTTATTATCTTTCGGACAAAGACAAGCGTGGAGGCGAGTGGAGTGATGCAACGCTAGAACTTCGTCCCAATCATGTTGTGGAACAATATGACCTGCCTATTCAGCACAAGTTCGAGTATGGACTCACAGGCGGATTAGGACTTGAGGTGAACACGCGGCATGCGGGCCATTTCATGATTGAGGGCCGCTACTATTTCGGACTAAGCAATCTGTTTAAGGACGGAAAGAAAGACACCTTTGCTCGGTCGGCAAATGGCGCAATCGTGGCAAAGGTGTCGTATTTGTTTGATGTCTTTTCGCGGAAGTAATCTACCGCAGACGATCGAGCGAGCGCACGAGCAGCTCGTCCTTCAATATTCCCCTGAAGGCAAGATAGTCGAGCACGATGCAGACAAACGGCAAGGCTGCTGTTACGCTGGGCGTGAAACTTCCATCCACCTTGTTCATGAAGACAAAGAAGACGAAGTAGGCATAATAGCCTACCAGTAGTATCATGCAGAAAACCAAAGTGCGCATCTGCAAGGCACGCTGCTTATAGAAGAATATAATCAGCAGGGTCAATGCCGTTACGAATAGCAGAAGGGCAAACAAAGCCCAGGGAGCAAAGTTGTGGGCTCCCGTTTCCACCGACCTGAGCCAAAGGTTGTAGAGGTCGGCAATTTGTTCGTTGTCGGCAGTAAAGAATTGTCCCAACGGCATACTGAGGCACACGACACCCAATATGGCTGAGACAAGAAGATAGAGCGATTGTATGCGCTGAATCATGTTTTAATCGTCAATATAGGTTGTTTCAGCGCTGGTCGGGTTACGATAGTAAACCTGTCCGTCGATGAACTCTTGAGTGGCAATGAGAGAGGGCTTAGGCATCTTCTCATAGAAACGCGAGATTTCAATCTGTTCGCGGTTCTCAAACACTTCGTCAAGGTTGTCGGTGGAAGAGGCAAACTCCTGCAGCTTCTTTGAGAGTTCCTGCTTGATTTCTGCTGAGATCTGGTTGGCGCGCTTGCCGATGATGGCAATCGTCTCGTAGATGTTACCCGTCTCGTCGCAGAGGTTCATGATGTCGCGCGTCACAGTGTTTGTGGGCGCAGTGCTTTTTTTGTAATCCATGTTTCTTATTGATTGTTATTTATTTTCGTCGTCTTGTGTCAGGTCTAAATGTTTGCGCTTTACGGCCTTTTCTGCCTGGTGGAATATGTCTTTAGCTTCCTTGACATATTTCGACTCAGGGAAATCGTTGATGAAACCGTAGTATTCATCGATGGTGTCGCGGAAGCGTTCTACGCGCTTCTCCTCCACGCTCTTGGTGGCAAGTTGGTATTTGGCACGCAGAATCATGATGGAGAGCAATTCGCGCTTTTCTGCAGCGCAATAAGGATAGTCGCGGAGGGCATTCTGTGCTGTTACGACACATGCCTCGTAGTTACTGCCACCATAGGTGCTGTTACCGATGTAGGAGCCCAAGTCGTAGTATAGTTTTGCCGACAGACATTCCTTTTCCACCAGTTTGTCCTGCAAAGCAAATATCATCTCTTGTGCCTTGGGCTTCAGAGGCGTGTAGGGATATTGGTCGAGGAAGTTCTGGAACTCACCCATTGCTTCGATGGTGCTCGACTGGTCGAGACGTGGTTCGGGAGTCTGTTTGAACAGCGCCAATGCCGAGTAATATCGTGCCTGCTCTACATAGGTTCCCTTGGGATAGCTCTGGTAATACTTTTTGAAATCCTTGTGGGCCATATCGTAGTTCTTGCCGCAGAACTCGCTCATCGCCAATAGGTAAAGCGACTCCTCACCATACGATGTGCCTTTCAAAACAGACAATAAATCATAGAGCAGGGAACTGGCCTTGCTGTATTTTCCTTCCATGTAGTAGGCTTTTGCCGCCTCGTACTTGTACTCAAAATCAGAAGATTTCTGCAACAAAGGGAATTCGCCACAGGAAACCATCGACATAGCAAGCAGAATGGTCAGGAAAGCCTGAGATATTTGTTTTATGTGTACTCTTACGCGCATTTGGGCGACAAAGATACGACATTTAATTAAAAATTAAAAATTCTAAATTAAAAAATCCACCTCGCCGCATGATATTTAATATATTTTTACCTTTTATCATGCCATTTTCATCTGACGATTGTGAATTATGAATTATGTATTATGAATTATAAATTATTTGTGCTACCTTTGCACTTTGTATGGCATTCGACTTAGTTTCCTCATATTTGCCCACTGGCGACCAGCCACAAGCCATTCAACAACTAGTGGAAGGAGTGGAGCAGGGCGCACCTGCTCAGGTGCTACTTGGCGTGACGGGTTCGGGTAAAACCTTCACGATGGCTAATGTCATTGCCAAAGTTGGGCGACCCACCCTTATTCTCAGTCACAACAAGACCCTTGCTGCCCAACTCTATCGTGAGATGAAGGGCTTCTTTCCCCACAATGCTGTGGAATACTATGTTTCGTACTACGATTACTACCAACCCGAAGCTTACATTCCCTCAACGGATACCTACATCGAGAAGGACCTTGCCATCAACGACGAGATAGACAAGTTGAGATTAGCAGCCACCAGTGCCTTGCTCAGTGGGCGTAGGGATGTCATTGTGGTGTGCAGTGTCAGTTGCATCTATGGTATGGGCAATCCTGGGGCATTCTACGAGAGTGTCATCAACATTCGTGTGGGGCAGCATATCGACCGCAACATGCTCTTGCGCAAGCTCTTGGACAGTCTGTATGTGCGCAACGATGTGAGCCTGAACAGAGGCGAGGTGCGCGTGAAGGGCGATACTGTGGATGTGGCGTTGGCGTATAGTGATAATCTCTTGCGCATCACCTTTTGGGACGATGAAATTGAGAGCATTGAAGAAATTGACCCTGTGACGATGTATCGTATGGCATCCTTTGATGAGTACAACATCTATCCAGCCAACCTGTTTATGACCACGAAGGAAACACAGGAACATGCCTTGCGGCAAATTGGTGATGACCTGAGAGAACAGGTGGAATATTTCGAGGAAATAGGTAAAACACTGGAGGCCAAACGACTTCAGGAGCGAGTGACCTATGATATGGAGATGATTCGCGAACTAGGACATTGCTCGGGTATTGAAAACTATTCGCGTTATTTTGATGGTAGAGAGGCTGGCACGCGACCCTTCTGTCTTTTGGACTTCTTCCCAAAAGATTTCCTGATGTTTATCGATGAAAGTCATGTCAGTGTGCCCCAAATTGGTGGCATGTATGGGGGCGATCGTGCTCGTAAGACCAATCTCGTTCAATATGGTTTCCGTTTGCCTGCTGCCCTGGACAATAGACCTCTGAAGTTCGAAGAGTTTCAGGAACTTACTCATCAGATAATCTATGTGTCTGCCACTCCAGCCGACTACGAATTGGCGGAGGCTGAGGGCGTGGTTGTAGAACAATTGATTCGTCCCACAGGATTGCTTGACCCTATCATTGAAGTGCGTCCGCGTGAGCATGAAGCCGATGACCTGTTGGAGGAAATCGTGAAGCGTGTGGATGTAGGCGAGCGCGTGCTTGTGACCACCCTTAGCAAACGTCAGGCAGAGGAGTTCTCGGCATACTTGATTCGCTCCGGTATCAGTTCCTGCTACATTCATCACGAAGTGGACACGATGGAGCGTATACAGATTATGGACGCCCTTAGGCGAGGAGAATATGATGTGCTGGTGGGCGTAAACTTGTTGCGTGAGGGATTGGATTTGCCTGAAGTGTCTTTGGTGGGCATTCTAGATGCCGACCAAGAAGGATTCCTGCGCAGTAAAACCAGCCTTACGCAGACCGTAGGACGTGCCGCCCGTCACATTCACGGCAAAGCTATATTCTATGCTGACAGGATTACAAGTTCGATGGCAGCCTGCATCGAGGAAACCAACCATCGACGCGAGGTTCAGCTTCGATACAACGAAGAACACGGCATCACGCCCCATGCGGTGGCGAAGGATTTGGTGCAGGCAGAAGTAGGAAACAGCAATACTTCTAAGGAGACTCGCGCCTATGTCATTGAGCAACCCAAGGTGGTTATGGCTGCCGACCCCATTGTCGAAAGTATGACGCCCCAGCAACTTCGCAAGAGTATTGACCACACACGACGACTCATGCAGGAGGCTGCCAAGAAACTCGACTTCATGGAGGCTGCACAGTATCGCGACGAGATACTGCGTTTGACAGCTCTGCTCGAGGAAAAGGAATCCAAGGATTAACTTTCTACCTTCTTCAACTGCCAGCTATTGTACAGATTGTGCCAGATGCTGTAGAACCCGCCTGCAATGCTTGTGACGGGTGTCATGAAGGTGTAACCCACCCAGATGATGAATACCGTATTCTTTTGCCCGCAGGCTTGTGTGGCGCTGACGGTATCATTGTATCGCAGTCCTGCCTTATGTCCACAGTAGAATTGTATGATGCAAGCAATGAGTGACACCGTAGCAATGGCTAATAGATAAGTCCAGGATAGGGAAGAATGCACAATGCTTCGCACGCTGACGGCGATGGCCATTGACAAACTTATCGCCCAAAGGTAGAAGGGTAAGTCGCGATAGGTAGATAGTTTTTCTGTAATTCTTGGTGACCACCAGCGCAAGAGTATGGACAGAAAGAACGGTCCTAAGAGCAAAGGGAAAATGCGTCCCACGATGCGTAGGAACGATGAAACGAACGTGTGCTCTGGTGCGTTGTGAACAAAGGGAAGCATCGTGGGGAGCAATATTGCCACAGCCAGGTTGATGAGTATGGTGTATGTCATAAGTGTTCCCACATTGCCGCCTAACTTTCTTGTCGCCACAGCAGCAGCCGTAGCGGTGGGACATATCATGCAAAGCATGGCGCTTTCAACAACAATCCTCCAATGAGCATGTGGAATGTATAGGGCAAGAAGCACCAATAGCAGAAATGCGATGATCTGCAACAGTAAAAGCCAACCTTGCCATCGGTTCAATCGCAATTCTTTGGGTTTCACCTTACAAAAAGTCAGAAAAAGCATAGCAAAAAGTAGCGTAGGCTGCAGTATGGCCACGCTTCGATTTACGAATTTGTGGGTCGAGTCCAATGCAGGAATCCCAGTATATACAAAATAGGCAATAGCGCCTGTAAGCATAGCGATGGGCAATGCCCAACGTTTCATCCAAATCAGTATCATTCTTCGTTCAGTTCTTCTTCAATGTTTTGTTCACTTGTGCTTGGTACATCGTCAATGTTGATGGTGCCTGATATAATGTAACGCTTTTTGTGCATTCACAGTTTCTTGATGGTCCACTGCATTTGTTCGCCGAGCCCAATGGTGTAGCCTTGCGAGCAGAACACAACGCGGTTGAATGTGTCGGCAATGAGGAATATGGGAAGAGACTCTGTTTCCAATTTCATATTGCTAATAATCTGCTTCTTTATGCGCCCGTTTGTGTCGATGCCAAGAATAGTATTCTTAGGCAAGGTGCCATAGTATTCTTCCTTGAACAACCTAGCTTCGTTCTCGCTCTCGAAAAGGAGAAGTATAGGTCGCCCCCAAGTATCGAAGTCCTTGCTCACCTTGCAGATGTCGCGCAGGGCGTGGTTGGTTGGCTCCTGACCTATGCCTACAAGTCCTACGGCGAAGTAGCCGCGTCCAGTTTGGGAAAGGATGCTCACCTCTTGCCCATTGCTGGAGGAGAAGGGCAGATATTTGCTCTCTGCATCGAAATTTCCTATGACGCTAGGTTCCTCGTTGGTGTGGCGAAGAATGAGGGGTAGGGTGGTGATTTGGTTTTCCTGAATGGTAAACAGTTTAGTTGTGGTCAGCGCAGTACCACTGGCCAATCGGATGCCTGTGGTGAGCAGGTAAGTGCCTACATCGAGTTGGGTGCCGTTCTTGAATGTGTTGCTCCAACTTGTGCCGCTGCCCATGTCCACTTGCCCTTCCTCGAAGTTGAGCAGACTTGTACCACCGCTTGGGGTGATGCGTGAAATGGTGAATTGACTGTAATATTTTGGGTCATCGATGTACTTGTTAGGTTCAAAAGTTAGTGCGAGCGTTCCCTTTGCACTTGCGGTCTGCATCGTCGATTCAAAGTTTACGTCAATCCAATTTTCATTATTCAGTTCTTTGTATTGTACCTTCCCTGTCACAACATCTTTACGAGCCTCGATGCCAAGTGAACGGGCGAGGGATACAAAGAATATGTCGCGCGAACGGGTGTCAGTGAGGCGTGACTGCCAGACTCCAACAGGTGTTTGGGCAATGCGCAGGGCTCGCTTATCGGGATTGAGGCGGATGTGCTCGCTAACCCACTTGACCAGAAGGGACGGGTTACGTTGATACATTTGTAGAATGCTGGTGGCCGTATGGTCTTCGCTTGACTCCACGCTCAGGAACTCATTACGCAGGTAGTGCTTGTAGGGGTGGAGAATCATTTCATCTTCCACACGTGGACATAGCTGGTCGCTTGCAGCCGTCAAATTGTCCTCCAATATTTCCAAAGGCATATCGCGTAGGTCTTTGTCGGTGAGCGACGACAGGAGGCTGTCCACCCGGCCTCCTTGTGCACGATACTTGTTAATAAAGTCCTCTATCGTTCGCCAATTCCCGCGGGCTTTTTCCAAATAGATAGCCTCGTGGCCCGCGTTTGGAGTTGCCTGATAAAACGTGCTCTCGTAGGCACGACGCAGACTGTCCTCAAAGGCAAGACGTTGCTGATTGCGCTTGGCTTGTTCGGCAGGCACAGCAGGAATGAGCACCCGCTCTGGGGGTGGTACAATATCAAGGCTTTCTCCCAGTTCGTCCAAAGAAGTGGTGATTCCTTCTCTTTTCGAGAGAGTTAGAGTGAGGTCCTTGTCTTTTCCGAACGATGCTTTCTTCCACCCAAACCTTCCATCCTTCGATGCCCACACTATCATGTCGCCCTTGCCTGCAGTGAGGAAGGTCTTTCCATCCTTGTCGGCATATTTCGTTGCAACGGTACAGAACTCGGCATAGTTGTATATCTTGAAATCGACGCGAGCATCAGGTACTGGATTCCCCTTTTCGTCAACGATGCGAAAATCGATGCGGGCGCTACTTCCATAGTTGTCGATGAGATTGATTTCGGTAAAGCACGTCGAGCGCAGCATAATTTCCTCACTGCCGCGATAATCGCCGAAAGCGCGAGTGTGCATGAGCATGGCACGAGAGGCTGGTGCATTAAACCAACCAAGGTTAAGCACAGGTTCGGGTTCGCAGGCCCCAAGGAACCACCAACGCCCATCGGCCCAGGCTTCCACCCAAGCGTGGTTGTCGTCGGTATGCGCCCAACGCGGTGTGTAGACTTGACGAGCAGGGATGCCAATACTACGCAGCGCTGCCACCGTGAATGTGCTTTCCTCGCCACATCTCCCAAGAGCATTCTTGATACAGGCAAGTGGTGAGAGGGTGCGCCCATCAGAAGGGGCATAGGTTACTTTTTCGTGACACCAATGGTTGACCTCTAGTATGGCTTCCTTCATAGAGAGGCCTCGCACGCGTTCTTTCAATTCACGGAAAAATACCACGCGTGAGGAGTCCAACGCTTCGTTATTGACGCGGATGGGCAACACAAAATGGCGAAAGAGTAGTTCGGGCACCTTGCGTCCCCAAGGCATTTCCTCGCGAGCGCGGAAGCTGGCACGGACGTTGTCAAGGTGGAATTGTAGGGGATAGTCCGTAATGTCGGCCAACGGCATGTAGGCATATAGGAATTGCAGAGCCTCGGCCTCCTCTGCGTTGGACAGTACGTTGATGCCTCGTGTGTATCGTTCTCCAATGATGTTTACCTTCGCTTCAAAGGCCTTTTGAAAGTCGTTGCGATAATCGTTGTCTGTGATGAAGTGCGGTTGTGCTTGAACAGAAACGAAAAGCAAGGAACTTAGTAGGTAGAATAAAAGTGCTCTTTTCATGGTATGAAGGTTCCGTATTGGCATATATGGGGTTAGAACTTAAGTTTGTTGATGGTGGCCTGTACACGTTTGGCAGTGGTGAGCATACGTCGTCCAAACTCTGGGTCTTCCTCCCCGACGGGCTCACGTGCTGAAAAGTGAAACTCCTTGATGCCCGTTTCCTGCTGGATGTGTTGTATGTTCTGCTCGTTGATACCACTGCCTGCCAGTAAAATGATGCGTCCTGCAGCTTGTTCGTTTAGCGCCCTCAAGAGTTGCGTTCCCTCCTCGGCCTTTTTCTCTTGTCCAGAGGTGAGTATGCGGTCGCAGCCTAAACGGATGATGTCCTCCAAAGCTTGCTGGGGATTGCGGGCGCGATCGAAGGCACGATGGAAGGTAACAGACATTCCTTTGCTTGCTTCCATCAGTCTTTGGCATAGAGTGATGTCTATGTCGCGATTGCGTGTCAGGCATCCCCACACCACACCATCCACACCCAACTGTCGGCACATCTCAATGTCCAATAGCATACGTTCGGCCTCCAACTCCGAGTAGACGAAGTTGCCGCCTCGCGGACGAATGATGACATGCAAACGCGTGGACTTGAGCAAAGTACGAGCCTGGCGTATGTCGCCATACGAGGGCGTGGTTCCTCCTTCCAGAATCCCAGCGCACAACTCTACGCGGTCGGCACCACCTTCCTGTGCTGCCAGACAACTTTCCACGCCATTGGCACATATCTCGAATCGGTATCTTTTCTCTTCCATGCAACAAAGGTAACGATTTTTCTTGGTTATCTGATAATAAAACTCTAATTTTGTGATATGAATCGTATATTGTTCCTCTTATGTACCTTCTTCTCGCTGAGCCTATGTGCGCAGCCTCGATTCCGTACCGTTTCTTGGAATCTGGAAAACCTTTTCGATTGTCGGCACGATTCGTTGAAGCACGACGAAGAGTTCCTGCCAGAGAGCGAACGGCAATGGACTTGGGGACGCTATTGGCGGAAGGTCGAGGATGTGAGTCGTGTGTTGATGGACATTGGAGGAGAAGTCCCGCCAGCATTGGTGGCGTTGCAGGAGGTGGAGAACGATAGTACGCTCATAGCCCTTACGAAGCGAGGCGCTCTGAGGGCTCTCGGTTATGAATATGTGATGACGGACAGTCCTGATGAACGCGGTGTCGATGTTGCCCTATTATATCAGCCCATGATGTTCCGTCTGATTGGTTGGCGGGCATTGAGGGTGCCTTCTGCGGAAAGAGGATTGCGCCCCACGCGCGATTTGTTGTATGCGTGGGGACGCGTTCGTGGTGGCGACACACTGCATGTCGTGGTGTGTCATTTGCCCAGCCGATTGGGTGGTCGAGAGGGAAAGCTAAATCGGCAACTTGCTGTGGAGAAATTGATGTCGTTGGCCGATTCGCTACTCATCAATCCACACTGCCTTTTGATGGTGATGGGCGACTTCAATGCCACCTTGCGCGACAAATCATTAAGCCCCATTGTAAGACCGAAGGCTTCGGATACCTCCGATTTGCTTCCCTTGACGCCTAATCAGAAGCGGCCGTTAGAAGGTACTTATCGCTTCAAGGGTAACTGGAGTTGGATAGACCATATACTCGTGAGCAAGTGCTTGTCCGAGAAGGTTCGTGGCAGCGTGTGCCTTTTCACACGTCCTTGGATGCAGCGCCAAATGTCGGATGGTACGTGGTATCCGCGTCGCACCTACATGGGCACAAACTATAATGGGGGCGTGAGTGACCACGTCCCCATCTATTGTGACTTTGATTGGTGAGTTTCTCAGTGGATGCAACGAAGGTTCTTGCCCAGTTGCTCCGAACTGCTTGCACCTACCAATACACTGGTGACACCCTTTTGTTCTAATATCCAAGACAAAGCCATTTCTGCCAGAGTCTTTCCGCGTTCGGCGGCTTCTTTGTTATATGCTTGCAGTTTGGCAAGCAGTTCTGGTGTTAACACATCGGCTTTGAGGAAACGTCCCTCTGTCATGCGAGAACCTTCGGGTATGCCGTTGAGGTATCGGTCTGTGAGCAGTCCTTGGGCGAGGGGAGAGAAGGAGATGAACCCAATGCCGTTGGCGTGGCAGAAATCTAGTATGCCTTCTTCTTGCGGTGCGCGGTCGAGCATGTTCAGTCGCCCTTGATATATGAGTAGGGGAACATCGCGCTTACTAAGATATTCGTGAGCCACCGTCAAAGCCTTTAGTGGCCAACGCGATATGCCCACATACAGCGCCTTTCCCTGCCGTACGATATCGACCAATGCCTGCAAGGTTTCCTCGAGTGGCGTGTTGGGGTCGTAACGATGACTGTAGAAGAGATCTACATAGTCCAGTTTCATTCGCTGCAGTGACTGATCGAGGCTCGCCATCAGGTATTTACGTGACCCCCAGTTGCCATAGGGACCGGCCCACATGTCATAGCCAGCCTTTGTGGCAATGAACATCTCCTCGCGATAGGGGCGCATGTCATCCGTCATGAGTTTGCCGAATGTTTCTTCAGCCGACCCGTATGGTGGTCCGTAGTTGTTGGCCAGGTCGAAGTGGGTGATTCCGTGGTCGAAGGCATAGCGAACAATGTCGCGACACCTCTCGTATTGGGCATCCGCCCCGAAGTTGTGCCAGAAACCTAGTGATACTTTGGGCAGCAATACGCCGCTCCGTCCACAGCGACGATACATGGAGTCTGCCTCCATGTATCGCCCTTCTGCAGCTTGGTAATTATTCATTTCAATACGTTTAATTCTTTTCCTACCTTGATGAAGGCCTGGATGCACTTGTCGAGGTGCTCGCGGCGATGGCCGGCGGAGAGCTGTACGCGTATGCGTGCCTGTCCCTTGGGCACCACAGGATAGTAGAAGCCCGTGACGTAGATGCCCTCTTCCTGCATCTTGGCGGCAAAGACTTGCGACAGCTTTGCATCGTAGAGCATAACGGCGCAGATGGCCGACTGTGTGGGCTTGATGTCGAAGCCCGCAGCCATCATCTTCTCGCGGAAGTAGTTAACATTCTCCACCAGGCGGTCGTGCAACTCGTTGCTCTCCTTCAGCATCTTGAAGACTTCGAGGCTTGCGCCGATGATGCAGGGCGCCAGTGAGTTGGAGAACAGATAGGGGCGCGAGCGCTGACGCAGCAGGTCGATGATTTCCTTGTGGCCCGTCGTGAAGCCGCCGAGTGCACCGCCGAAGGCCTTGCCCAGCGTGCCCGTGTAGATGTCCACACGCCCGTAGGTATTGTAGAACTCGCTCACGCCGTGACCAGTCCGTCCCACCACGCCTGCCGAG